>Ga0075120_10002174_pt1 | contig 14438 bp, 12 predicted proteins | sample AntAceMetag02UKL_FD_69792 | JGI IMG/M metagenome (GOLD analysis project Ga0075120, IMG submission 69792) | Saline lake microbial communities from Ace Lake, Antarctica - Antarctic Ace Lake Metagenome 02UKL | ecosystem: Environmental > Aquatic > Non-marine Saline and Alkaline > Saline | place... | reverse complement strand
TTTTTATTTTTAATTGCAAGAGATGTAGCTTACCTTTATTTTGTAATCAATATTTTTGTGTTTAATAATTCTAAAATCATGAACGTTTCATTAGAATTTAACGGGTTTAATTTTTATTTTTGAGAATCATAAAAACGAAATGCAAACTTATGTCATTTAAAATTTTTCAGCTTCAACTTTTGGGTAAAATAAAATCGGTTGAAACAATCGAAAGGCAAAGGGAAACCTTACGTGCAGATTTTGAAGAATTTAGGAAAGTTGAAAGCTCTGAAGAACTTAAATTATATTTAGAGTTAGAAGAATGGGTAAATTCTGAAACTTTTAAAAAGAAAAAGGCTGAAATTGTTGCTTTGCAGTACAAGGGAAGCCGGGAGTGTAATCAGCTAAAAGAACTTGGGAAGTTAAAAAGTGCAGCTAAAATTAGAAAGTATTTTAAGATTTTTGGTTCTGCCGATTTGAAAAGATTTGAGAAAACAAAAGATTCAGAAAAAATAAACGAGTACGATAAGTTGTTGGAGTATATAAAAGAAGGGCGATTTGAAAAAGAGAAAAAGGAGATCAAATCAGAAATTTTCAAAGGTTCTGTGGAAGAAAAGCGTTGGCTCGAATTTAAAAAGTTAGATAAATCGGCCGGAATGAAAGCTTATTTAGAATTATATAATTCGGTGGCGCTAAAAAAACATGAGGAATTTGCTGAATCAGAGAAATTAAAAGGGTTTGTGGCACTAAGAAATGCGCCTGAAAGAGACAAAGAGAAAAAAAAAGAGTTGAGATCGCTTAAACGTGATTCAGAAATAAAGGCATATTTTAAATTTGAAAAATCAAAAAAATTAAGGTTGTATCGTGAAACGGTTGATAGTCATGACCTAAAAAAATATAACGAACTAAAAGATTATGTTGAAACCGATGATTATAAAAAACGTGAAGCGTTTTTAAAAGACAAAAATAAATTTGAAAAAAGTGAAGCGTATCAAAAACAGAAAAAATACAAACTACTGGCTGCTGATGAAGATGTTAAATTTGTTTTGAAATTTGAAAAATCTTCGGGATATAAAAATTACCTCGACGTTAAAGAATCGTTTGACTTGAAAAGATATTTTGAGCTGGATGAAATAACAAAATCAAAAGAATTTTTGGATAGAAAAGCGTATTTAGAAGATAGAAAAAAATGGGAAAAATCGGATGAATTCGTGAAACAAGGGGAATTTCTACAAATGAAAGAGATGTTGCATTTTGTAAAATATTTTAAATACAAAGGTACTGCGGCTTTCGAATGCATTACTAAATGGGAGGTTGCTTTTGAAGACGATTTTTCGGGTTCGAAACTGGATAATGAAAAATGGATAAACATTGGTTTTATTGCTGATAAATTATTGCATGATAATTATTCAATGCCAGGCGATTTGCATGTTTTCGCCAATGGTAAAAACATTAATACAGGCGGTAAACTAAGTATTTCAGTAAAAAAAGAAAAGAAGTCTGGTATAATTTGGAAAATGCCCGCCGGATTTATTCCAACTGAATTTGACTATACATCTGATTTGGTATCAAGCGGAAAAAGCTTTTGGCAAGAAGATGGTATTTTTGAGGCAAAAATTAAATTCAATCCAATAAAACAAGTGGTTAGTTCGTTTTATTTGTCGGGCGAAAATAGTACGCCGCGAATAAACTTGTTAGAGATGGGAACAAAAAACAACGTTGGTATTTCCACTTTAAATGGTTCAGGAAAAACTGTAATTAATGGTGTGAATATTTCAAACCTCAAGCGAGGTAAATCTTATATTTTTGCGGTTGAAAAATCAGGAAATATAATTTCATGGAAAATTAATGAGACGGAGGTTTTAACAATTCAGAATTCAGGAATGAATTTTCCTCTACATTTAAATGCTTCGAGTATTGTTGTTTATGATGTGTCCGGGTCAAGTTTGCCGGTGAATTTCGAAATTGATTGGGTAAAATGTTATCGAAAAAAATGAAACTTAAAGGAGTTGATGTAGATTGGGCTGAAGAATTTAATGGAGCAATTACAGTTTGCGATGTTGATGGGATAATTGTTTACATGAATAAGTATTCCATTCGACAATTTAAAAAATATGGCGGGATTAAACTTATGGGATCTAATTTGATCGATTGTCACCCGGAGCCGGCTAAAACAAAATTAATAGAGATGTTGGAGGAGCAGTCTGAAAATATTTACACCACCGAAAAAGATGGAGTGAAGAGAATGATAATACAAACACCCTGGAAGGAAAATGGAATATTTCGTGGTCTGGTTGAAATTTCTTTTCAATTTGATTCTAAAATTGCCTAATTTTTAACTTTATTACAGTCCTCTCTTATTAAACAGAATGTAACCAAAGTTAAATGTGACATATAAGTTACTATTACTTTTGTCGTAATAATTCACTGATATACTTACGGGACCAACTCCGGTCTGGTAAACCATTGCAGCCATTCCTTGCAGATAATAGTTCTCAAAAGGATTTGCATTTTTATATGGCGTATAATTATCCTGTTTAAACTCCTCATTTATGGGGATAAAACCATAACTTTCCACTCGTAAATGCAATGCCGGATTAAAGTGGAACAGTGCTTTTAAACCTCCTGCCAAATAGTTGTTTGAGCGAAAATTTTCGATAAACAGCGATTTGCTGTGCGGCGTAGGAAAGAATGCCGGTGCAGTTAACATTGTGCCACGATAGTTCTGAAATAATTCTTTGTTGCTAAAAACTGCCTCGACCAAAGTAGCAATTGTAAAAGTTCTTCCAAGTTTAAAGTATTTTGTAGCGTGGGCTTTTAATAGAAAGTAGTTGTGATTTATGTCCGATTTTTGGCCGAGGTTTGAAGTAGTTCCCGGCAAATTAGATTCTTTTCCTAGAATGTGTTTGGCTGAAAGAAAACGATGACTGCCCCCGGTGGCAAATTGTTTGTAATTTAAGGAATTATTCTCGATGCCAATATGCGAAATAAATGCATTAAATGACGTTTTATCCGGTGTATCTTCCTTGTTTACAATTTCGGTTTGATAATATTCGTCTGTTGAACTTGAATAAACGGCCTCTGTGAAAAATTTTGTGTGAAGCCCCAAAGGGAAACCTGCTTCAAATCTGTGATTATTCTCGTTTTGAATTATATATGGGGGGCGTACATCTTCAAAAAAAAGTTCGGAGCTTGATGAGAAAAAGTCCCATCGGTTAAAGGTAGAATACCATGACAAATAGAGCGGTAGTGCAGATGGATAATCAATGCGACCGCCCATTTTAAATGAACTGTAAAAACGCCCAAAATAAATATTAGACATTAATGTATAAGCACGGCTTTTATAGGTTCGGTAATTAAAACTGGCGAAACCTTGATTTATTGGCTTGGTTGAAATGTTCCCGCCAATGTTCACCTCAATATTATTTTCTGGTTCTACTTTTAAGTGCAAATCGAAGTAACCCGTTTCGCTGTTGTATCGTGAAATTGGGCGTATCGACTTAATGTGTTCGTCGGCAATTAACTTGAAATACTCTTTTTTTAATGAAGAAAGGGTAATAACGTTGTATTTATGTTTTATAGAGTTAATAATATATTTTCTCTGCATGGGGTCCGAGACTCCTTCTACTTGTATGTTTTGGAAGAATAACTCTGGTTTTTTCGAATTGAATTTTTTTCTCTTATTTTCGATGATGCTTTTCGACAATACTCTTGGAATACGCAATTTTATACTATCCAGCATTTGTTCTGCCGTTTGTATTCCAGCTTCCAGAACGTATTCAATCTTATCGAAATCAAGAAGCCCCACATTCTCAAATTTGGTTTCCAGTAGAATCCCATCTTCGGCGTTGATTTCAAAGTTAGTAGGGCGCATAATCAATTTCGAAAGTTGTTGCATTACATCGTCAGCCTCAGCAATTTTTATATCGTCAGCAACCTTGTGACCGATAATAATGTCGGGTTTGTATTTCTCTTTCATTAGGTCGTGTGGAAAATTATTAACAATTCCACCGTCAAAAAGTAGTTTGCCTTCAATCTCAATAGGTTTAAAATAAAAAGGAACAGTCATTGATGCACGAATGGCTTCCCCCAAATCACCTTTTCTTAATACGATTGGATTTCCGCTGTTAATATCGGTTGCCACACATAAAAACGGTATCATTAAACTGTCGAAGTTGCTATTGCACGCAGCATTGGTAGATGCTATCAATTCCATAAATGCAAAATTCATTTGTTCTTCGGGTATAAAATTTGTTGGGGGAAGTAGTTTTACTTTGTCTTCCTTTTTAGCCACTCGCAACTCTATCCACGATGGATCAAGCTCGGATTGCTTAAAATAATACCTATACTCCTTCTGAATTTTCCCGGTTGACCAAAAATAGAAATCATCCGATTTAAATAGTTCTTCCATTTGGTCGGTTGTGTAGCCCGCGGCATATAATCCGCCAACTATAGCTCCAATAGACGTTCCCGCAATATAGTCTATGGGAATATTGTTTTCCTCCAACACACGGATAACTCCAATGTGGGCCAATCCCTTTGCTCCGCCACCGCTCAATACCAATCCTACTGATTGTGCATTTATGTGAATGGATACATAAAGAAGTAATAGCGTGAATAGTAGAGATTTTCTGACCATGTATTGTTTTCTGAACTTCCTCAAATTTACGAAATTAGAAGGAGTGTTTTATCCCTTTTTACAGAAATAATAAATTTAATTATGAAATATTGAAGTCGGGATTTTAAATGTAAAAATTTATGTTGAATAGTTGAAAACAGATTTTCAATAATCGTTATTGATACCTATGATTCTCATCATTTAAAGCATGAAATAAGAGGTATTTTCCTTTTAGTAGTATCTCGTGTTAATGGTGTTTATTTTAAATTAACGTTACTACTCAGCAGGAATATTCCTTGGTAATCAATGGGTTACACTTTTGTTGATATCTTATTAATTTTGTTAATTTACTGAAAGACAGCAAATTAAAGAATCGACATTTATTTAGCAGTGAAATTTTTAAGAATTTTAATAACTATAAGTATTACATATTCAACCCATTAAACCTGCTGAGTAGTAACAAAAAATCAGATTGAATTTTTTTATGATACAAATTTTTGGTCTATTCACTTTGCGAAACTTCATGCTGAAAATCGAAATGCAGATTATCCTGCGTTACTATCGCAATTCTTCTTCCAGAGCTTCCCGTATTGGCGTGTATTTTATTCTAAGTTCTCGGAGGGTGACCTGAAATTTTCCAATAATATATTTCTCGCCAAAAAGCTATCCTAACGTTTTCAAATTTAAATTATCTGTTCCATTTTATAATTGATTTGGACAGGTTTTGGACAGCTCCGATGGCTGCTATAATTAGAAATATATTTTTCATGATTTATTTGTTTTTGGTGTAATATGTGTTTTATTCTTCCCTAGTCTCTTCTTCGTAAGATGAAGTATCGATATACGACAGATAAACAATTTTCCATTCTCCCTTTATTTTTTCCAAAAAATGAACACCTATTTGGTGGTGTGAATACTCGTTTTCACTATCGTAGATAATTTCGTCGTGAAATACACAAGCACTTTTACGATACACTTTTATAACATAATTCGTTTTTTCATATTTAGTAGTAATCGCAAAGGGATTTTCATCAAAACTCGTTTTGTAAAAATCAGCAATTTCTTTCCATCCTTTTTCATAATTAAATCCATATTTCCCGGCAAACAATCGTGTGGTTGACTCATCATGCAGGTAAACATTATTAATTCTGACTGAATCTCTTGCTTTGTATGCACTGGTACTTTCTTCAATTACTTTAATTATGGCTGTTTTTTCTTTTTCAAATTTATTTTGGCAAGAAATACCAAACAATAAAATAGTTATTATTGAAATTGCCAGATAGTTTTTCATAATTTTTAATTTATAAAATGAAAGTTAGAAACTGAATAAATTTATTAATCTCAATGGTTAATGTTTTTTTTATTTCCCCATTCAAGTTACAAAATAAATGTCTAAATATCAATACCTTATAATTAACATAATAATTTTCAAGGGAGCATAATTTAAAAAGAAACTAGTGTTTCTTAAACTTTGATTTGAGTAGGGTTTTTGAAAAATTAGAGGGTTACTTTTCTTTTTTGTATCTTCAAATAAAAATATATTATGAAAATTTATTTTGCCGGCTCAATACGCGGAGGACGAGAAGATGCTGCCTTATATTTGCAAATTATTGAGTACCTAAAAACCTTTGGTGAAGTTTTAACCGAACACATTGGCGATGCCAATCTAACCGATGTGGGCGACGACGGGCCAAACGATAAATACATTCACGATCGCGATTTGGAGTGGTTGCAATCTTCCGATGTTGTGGTAGCAGAAGTTACTACGGTATCAATGGGAGTGGGTTATGAAATTGGGCGTGCAGTAGAATCAGGGAAAAAAATATTGTGCTTATTCCGACCAGAATCAGGGAAAAATTTATCTGCGATGATTGCCGGTTGCGAGGATTTGACGCTGGTGAATTATTCTGATTTGGATGAGGCGAAACAGGTGATTGATGAATTCTTGAAATAAATCAAAAGCGCCACTTAAACTCAATTCGTGTCACCTGAAACTGTCACCACATTAGAATTACTTATTTTCATTTTTTTCCCTTTAAACGACTGATACAAAACCGGAATCACAAAAAGTGAGAATAGCATGGAAAGGCTCATTCCTCCAATCATCGATATCGCAAGTGGTTTGAGCATTTCGGCACCTTCACCCATGGCAAATGCAAGTGGTAAAAACCCAAAAATACTTGAGAGAGTGGTCATTAAAATAGGTCGTAAGCGGACTCTCCCTGCCATTAACAAGGCTTCAGCAACATTCGGGTTTTCCTTTAAATATTTTTCGGTGTAATCAATTAGCAAAATCCCATTGTTTACAACCACACCAATAATCATAATCATTCCCATAAAAGCGGAGATATCGAGTGAAGTCCCGGTAATCCAAAGAAACAGAAATACTCCGCTTACCGAAAGTGAGGTGCCAATTAAAATAGCAAATGCTGTACGGAACGAATTAAATTCGAATAACAAAACGATAAAAATGATTAATGTTGCCAGAATCAAAATCAATAGCAGTTCTTTAAAGGCCTGTTGCTGGCTTTCGTATTGTCCGCTGAGTTGAACGGTAACACCGGGAGGCAAATGCCAGCTGTGTAAAAGTTGCTGAATATCGGCAGCCGTTCCACCGAGGTCGCGCCCCGAAATTTGTGCTTCGATGTTTACCACCTGGCTCAGGTTTTCATGTTCGATATCCGTTCTGCCGGGAATTTTTTTAATATCTGCCAGTTCACTTAAAACTACTGTTCGTTTAATTTCAGGAAAATAAAGGGGGAGCGATTGTACTTTTTCAAAATGTGACGCAAAGGTTTTTGGGTAACGCAAACGCACCGGGATTAATTTAATGCCTTCCATAACCTGGGTAGCTTCGTCGCCCCACAAAGCCATGTTAATCGCATTGTTTACCATTTGTGGCGTAAGTCCGTAACGAGCAATCTCTTCTGATTTTATTCGAATGGTTAGCTCCGGTTCGCCCCCTTCAAAACCTGGATAAATATCCACTACTCCATCAATACTTTCAAGCGAGTCGGCAATACTGGCAGCCACTCCCTGAATTAGATCCAGATTTTTACCATAAACTTTTATCACCACAGGAGCAATTTCGCCACTTAAATCGTTAAGTCGATCAGGTAAAACCTGGAAAATCTCAGGTGCTAAATTTGGCTCTTTCTGTTCGATAAAATCGCGCAATTCATCCATTATTTCGAATGCTGAACGATCTCTGTCTTTTTTTAGGTTGATCACAAAATCGCCATCGTTGGCATGTGTTCGTGGATGCGCCAAACTTCTACCAGTACGCAAAGAGTAAGCTTCAACTTCGGGAATAGTAGGCAAATAATCGGTAATACTTTTTAGCATTGTCCGGGTTCCGTCAACCGAACTTCCCGGAGGAGCCATGTAATCGAGAACAATTGTTCCTTCGTCCCAAAGCGGCAAAAACCCGCTGGGTATTTTTTTGAATAAAGTAATACTTCCGGTAATGGTTATTGCAATTAGTAAGTAGGCAATAATCGGTCTTTTCAAACCCACTTTCAATATCGATTGGTGGGCATTTATAATTTTGCCCATTACTTTTCCCGATTTCCTTTTTTTAGTTGAAATAAAAGTAACAGCAACCGCAGGAGTGAGGAAAACTGCCAGCAGCATTGAAGCTAAAATGGCAAGTGTTAAAGTAAGTGCGAGCGCTTTAAAAAATATGCCGGGTACGCCGGTTAAAAAAACAAGCGGAATAAGAACAATTAAGGTGGTTAGTGTTGCACTGAGCAGCGGGGCAATAATTTCGCTGGTTGCTTCAATAACTGCCTGTTTACGCGTTTTGCCCATTTCGAGGTGGCGTTCAATGTTTTCAACCACAACAATGGCATTGTCAACCAAAATTCCAATGGCAGCAGCAAGTCCGCCAAGACTCATCACACTGAGGTTCATTCCGGTTATTTTGATGAAAATAAACGAAAGCAAAACGGCCACCGGAATAATGATAACAGTTACAAGTGTAATGCGCAAGCGACGCAGAAACAGTAACAAAATAAGTAGAGTAAGAAAAGCCCCGAATAATATTGAATCGCGTACATTGTTGATGGACGAGCTGATAAAACGGGTCATGTCGTACCACTTGCTCATATTTACATCATCGGGTAAAATAGGACGTAACTCAGCGAGTTTTTCGTCCACGGCTTTCATTATTGCTACTGCATTTGTGCCGGGTTGTTTTATAATGGTAATTAAAACGGCGGGGTGCTGGTTGCTTTCGCAGGCAATAAAAGTTTCTTTTACTGTTGAAACTACATTTGCTACATCTTTTAAACGAATAGGAGTTTCACCAACATTACGAATGATGGTGTTTTCAATTTCGTCCATTTTTAGGTAGCGGTTGTCAGCAATGTTCAGGTATAATTTGTTGTTTTCTTCGAGCCTGCCCACGTAGTCGAGCGAATTGTTTTCTTTTATCGCCTTACTTATTGTTTGATAATCCAATTGATATGCTGCCAATTTATCGGCATCAAGTTCAACACGGTACTCACGTTCGTTTCCTCCCATTACTTCCACGTTGTAAACTCCAGGGATAGCAGCCAGTTGCGGACGAAGCGTGTAAACTGCAATGTCGCGCAGATGCAACAAATCTTGTTTTTCGGAATACAAACTGTAGCCTGCAACCGGGTAAGTACTGGTCGTAAAACGGCGCACTTCTAAGGTAATTCCGGCTGGTAGCTGGCTTTGAATTCCACTTACCTGCGCCTGCACCAATTGATAGGCCTGAAACATGTCGGCACTCCATTGGAAATCGATGTTTATTTCGGCAGAACCCCGACTGATTAACGAACGCACCATTTGCACGCCTTCCACCATCATTACTGCTTCTTCGATGGGTTTGGCCACTTCCATCTCCATTTGTTTAATGGGAGTAAGACCATAATCTACCATCACAGCAATACGCGGAAATGTAGCATCGGGAAACACTCCCTGGGGAATTTTATCTACCAAATAAAATCCTGTTGCCGAAAGGAATAGAAAAATAAAGATTAACGCGCGGCGATTATTTACGGTAAATGAAGCTATTTTATTCATTTGAAATTACTTCGAGGTTATCTTTTAACGAATAGGCTTTTTCAATTGCTACCTGCTGATTCTCTTCCACACCCGAAAGAATTTCAACATAATCGTCGTGCATGATTCCTGTTTCAACACTGTGTTTTGTTGTTTTTCCATTTTCTATAGTGAAAACAAAATATTGTCCTTCTTCTTCAACCAGTGCCTGGCGTGGAAGTAGCAGCGCTTCGTTATGAACCGGTGTTGGAAAGGTTATTTTTACACGCATGCCAGGGCGGAATTTAAGCGAAGGATTATTTAATTTTAAGCGAATTATCAGACTTTGATTTTCTGTAACAGTTGCGGTAAATGTTTCAATAGGCAGGCTTAATTCGGGGTGAATATAAGAGGTAAAATGAACATTTAGCGTTTTTGCTTTTCTGGCAGTTTCCAGGTATTGCACGGGTAGTTCGCCTTGCACATCCAATGTTCTTAAATCGCCAATATGAACAATATGTTCTCCTTTTGCCACCACATCGCCGGTGTGCATCATCACATCGAGTACAATTCCTGTAACCGGACAATAAAGAGGGATACTTTTTTCTTGTTCATCTAAGAGCGGTTTTAACTCCTCCGAAATATTATCTGCGGCTTGCAAAAGAGCTTCGCGGCGCGCCGAAATGATAATCCCTGCGAGTTGCCCTTTTTCAACTTTATCGCCTCTGAGCAGCGAAAAGTCACTTAGGCGCCCTTCGAATTGCGACGAAAGCCAGGCTTCTTGCCTCAATGCCAGTTCTCCAAATATGGAAATAGTATCGGTAATATCTCCCCGAAATACCTTTGCGGTTTTAATGTGTATTTTTATTTCAGCTTTTTCCTGTTGAGCTTTTGGTGTTGGTTGACAAGCAAACAAAACAATTCCAGCAATAATAACCAGGAGTACTTCTCGAAATCGTCTTTGCAAGAATACGCCAAATACTTCGTTACTCTCGTTTCTGAAACAGTCATTTACAAGAAGTAAACTCCTTGGTTTCAAAAACTTTGAAAGCCTTGTATTTGACGCCTTCTTATCAAAGCTTTGAAAATAGGTAATTTTCTTGCTAACACTAAATGGATAATTCATAAGGCGGATTTTATCTAAGTTCTTTAATTTTTTTGGTTTGGTTGGTAAGTAAATATAAGGCAGCTACCGACTTTAAGTAGCGGTTTTGTGCCGAGTTTATTTGCACTTGAGTTTCGGTGAGTGCTTGCTGCGCCATTAAAAAATCGAGGTTGGTTGACAAGCCTGATTTGTAATTTATTTCAGCCAGCTGAACCGCTTTTTTATCGTTTGCAATTTTCTCTTGTTGAAAATCGAGGATTTTTTTATACTGCTGAATTTGTTTTAAAATTTGTCCGTAACGAATCGAAAGTTCGCGTTCAACATTTTGTTTTTTCGATTGAATAGCTTCCGAAGTAATATCAATTTCCTGAAGTCGGTAATCATTCTTCCCCCACTGATAAATTGGGATGGTTGCACCCAGCCCGAGCATTACAAAACTCCCGTCGCCAGTGGGATCGCCATCATAAGTGTATCCGGTAAAAGCCTGAACATGTGGCAAAAGCAAAGCTTTTACTTCTCGTTTTCTTAACAATTCAGTTTCGTAATCTTTCTGAATAGTCACCAGCTGTGGGTGATTTTTCAAAAAAGTATCCTGTCCAGCGAAAGTGATTTTGGATGTGGTTTCAAAATCGGTAATTTGATTCAAGCTAAAATCTACATCAGAGAGGAATCCCATTAAACGTGCGATAGCATATTTTGCCTGATTGCCCTTCACTTCATTTTGCAGTAATTCTTCTTTTACATTATTTACTGTCGACTGGGTTTGCAAAATATCGAGTTGGTTAATGGTGCCAGCTTTCCATAAAACGCCTAAAATATCGAGGTGCCGACTTAAATAGTTAAGTCGGGTATTTAAAATGTCAAGCTCGATTTCGTTCTGTTGAACATCAAGATAAAGACCGGTTATTACTCCGGTAATTTCCAGCTGGTTTTGTTGTTTTATAGCTTGTTGTCTTTCGATTTGTTTCTGCTGAATTTCACTTGTTTTGTACCAGAACTTTCCCAAATCCCAATCGGCAATTGCCTGCATGTAATGTTGCCCAAAACTGTAAGGCGAAAGAAACAAACCTGTAAATCCCAGTGCTCCTGAAATTTGTGGATAGTAACCCGCCTGCTCCTGATTAACTTGCATTTGCAGCGTTTCAGAAAGAAGACTGTCGGTTTGTAATTGATAACTGTTTTTTATGGCAAGGTCGATACAATCGGCTAAACTGTAACTTTTGGCGTGTACTGTTTGCGCTTTCAGATTATTTACCGGCCCGAAAAATAGTATGAACAGTAAAATGAAACTTGAAAATAGTAAGTATGATTTTTTCATTCAATTAACGGTTTTATGTTATTGGACAGGTTATTCAAAGGTAAAATAACAGATAAATTCTGAAGAAATTCCGGAATTTGGATATTTTTTGCCAGGCATTTATTTTAGCACTTGTTCAAAAAATCGCTTATCGAATATTAAATTTAAAATCATCGAAAAAGGTTACTGCATCTGCTTTTGTCCAGAACCCAATTTTTCCTGAATTTGGGAAAGTGTTGTCCTGAACTTTGAATATCTCTTTGTCGTTCAAAAAAACTGTAAACAGGTCATTTTCTACTTTGACCTTTAGGGTGTTCCAACCCATGCCCAATTTGTCAACCGACACACCGTAAGTTTTTCCTAAACCAAGCAAAGGCAAATCTGAACGTTTCCCGTCTTTCACTTTGTACAAAACAATATTGTCTTCGAGCGGATTGGCACGTACTACGTAGTAATTGTTTTTGTCGATAAACCGCCAAACCAAACCACCACCCTGGTCATGTTTCCCGGTAACTCCTTTTAAACGTACCGAGAGTTCCATGTTTTTTGCAATTACATTGTCGTTAACAATAATGTTGAAATGTCCGTTTGGATTTTCACTGTGTAATTGTGCCAGCACTTTATTACTCTGGTCATCTGTAATTTTCCAGTTGGTACTGCCAGCACCAGAATAGTACTGTGACCAATCGGAGGGTAGCTGGTTAACTGTATAATTTTCAAAGTTGAAAACAGTATCGGCAGCCGGTTTCCCTGAATCTTCAATTCGGGTGGATTCGTTCTTTACCATATTTTTATGATACCAATTGTTTGAAATACGATTTTGCCAAGGAGTTGATGCGTAGGCGCAGGCAACCGACAAAATGACAACAATTGCAGGAATGATAATCTTTCTCATCAAAATAGTTTTTAATTCAAGGTACTCAAAATATGCTCCGGTTTCAGAAGTTTGCAAGTTATGGAAACTTTCTAAAGAGAATTTGAAGATTTAGAAATTTTATTGAAGAGTTAGTGAGTAAAAAAAAGTGAGTGCAATTTAAACTGCACTCACTTTTATATTATAATAAGATTATTCTGGAGTGCTTTAACACTTCCCTCTCGCACACGGACTATTCGTTATAAAAAATCCGAAAAATCCTCCAACAAGCATACTTTTTATAATTTCCCCTGAAGTGATGTTAGCCATTTGTTTATCTTCGGTGAAGTAAAAATAAAGAAGACCCACAATTGCTCCGAGAACAATGTAAATGATTGTATTTTTAGTGTGTGGTAGCTGAAGCGTCCTTTTTAACCAGCTACCTTCGGGCTTAATATCTAATTTTTTAAATTCCATTAATCTAATTCTTTTGTTACCGAAATTGCTGCAATTGTTCCATCGGCAACAGCAGTAGTAATTTGGCGATATTTTTTACTTCTTAAATCGCCAACAACATAAACTCCATCTAAGTTGGTAAGCATATCTTCATCAGCTTTTATATATCCCCACTCATCGGTCTCCAGAGTATCTTTGAATAAATCGATATTTGGTTTCATACCTACAAAAATAAAAACACCATTAATTTGCTTTATTTTATAACAGGAAAAAATTACGCTCCTTTTTTTAATAAAAATTCATCTATTATTTTCATGAATTGTTCTTTGGGCAAAGCACCCTGCGACATTTGTGGTTGCCCGCTGGCAGGTACAAATAACAACGAAGGAATACTTCTAATTCCGAAGGCTCCTGCCAGTTCTTTTTGTTTCTCTGTATCTACCTTATAAATCGTTATTTTTCCATCGTACTCTTTTGCCAACTCTTCCAACACAGGGGCAATTTGTTTACATGGCCCGCACCAATCGGCATAAAAATCGATAATACAGGGTTTGTCGCCTTCATATTTCCACTCTTTATTTACTTCGTAGTTAAAAACCTTTTCTTTAAAAGTTGCAGTAGTAAGGTGAACTGTTTTCGAATCGTCGGAAACAGATTTTATTACAACGCTTTTTTCAGTCTTATTTTCAACATTTTCTGTTTTTGTTGTACTGTTTGTACACCCCACGCTAATAGCTGCAATTGCCATTAATACGATGGTTAAATTTTTTATTCTATTCATTTTATACTAGTTTTTAAATACATTTAATGTTTGATGTTTTAGCTTCCGATCCTTAACAACCAAAGGAGTTACGGGAGCTTCCGATTTTGAATTAAAGATCATGTCGTGTCCTAAACACAATCCCATCATAATATTTAATTCTGTTCCCTTTTCTGCCAAATATTTTGCCTGACCTGCAGGATTACACGATAATCCTTTATAGTCTGGTATTAGAGAGCTAAATGGAACTTTCCCCAATTTGCAGTGTACTTTGTCAACCACAAATCCTTTGTCGGTAAGAATATTTTCCAATTGATTGGCCTCTTTAATAAATGAGGTGCAATTGGCAATTCCAATTTT
>Ga0075120_10002173_pt1 | contig 14440 bp, 13 predicted proteins | sample AntAceMetag02UKL_FD_69792 | JGI IMG/M metagenome (GOLD analysis project Ga0075120, IMG submission 69792) | Saline lake microbial communities from Ace Lake, Antarctica - Antarctic Ace Lake Metagenome 02UKL | ecosystem: Environmental > Aquatic > Non-marine Saline and Alkaline > Saline | place... | reverse complement strand
CCCCAGATTGTTGTCAGTCCATTTTTTAAACAAACCGGTCATCCGATTTTAAAGAGGTTGCTTTTTCATGGCTTTTTTCAAGCCAGCCAATGGCTGTCACTTTTTTTGTATCAAATCCCGGAACATAGGGTTTGATATCAATCAATGGCGTTCCGTTCAGCACATCTATTCCTTCAATGGTTAACCTGTTTCCCTCTCTTTTGATCAGCCGGACAATGGACAATCCAATGGGATTAGGCCGCCTTGGAGCCCGTGTGGAAAAAAGGCCTCTTTTTTGATCATCCAGAAACGGCGTTACTATCAAGCTATACCCAGTTGACTGATGAAAATGATAGAGAAGAATGATATGTGAAAATCCTTCCAGATCGCTTAACCCCTGTTCATAAGCCTTATCCAGGACAATGGTACCCTGAACCAGTGCAGCTCCTGAAGGCTGTATAGGCATGCCCTTTAGATCATTAAAAGGTGTTTCAATTGTACCTATTGGCGTAATATTGATGCTCATTATTTATTCTCCTTTAAAAACTATTGTTCTATTCTTATCGTCATTAAAAACTCTTTATGGGATAAGAAATTCTCTGCCTTATACTGAATCAAAGGCAACTTTTCCATCAAAATCAAGGATAATGATTCGAATTTCAAGTTTATTGCCTGAAAATCGACGTGCATTCTCTCTTATTTTATGGCCCACATGGCAGATCAATTCCGGATATTCAGGATAAATAAATGAAAATGCATGACGGGCAGTGTTGGCAGTGGCAATCTGCTTTTCCAATTCCCGATTTCCTGTTATATCCACAGCCCAATCAGCTAATTTTTTCAAGGTCAATTCCGACTTTGCCGCATGGGTATGTTCAAACCCCAATGCCATTTTTACGGCTTTTCCAAAAAATACTGTGTAAGTGACCCTTTTAATCTTTGGGTTCAACAGCACCATATCAAGAGATGCCTTAAAAAAATCCCCTGTCTGGATAAAGGCCTCTTCGCCAAAAGGCTTAAAGATTTCCATGGCAAACCGTTCACTTCGTCTGCCAGTGGTGAACACAAGGGTATCCAGACCCTTGGCCGCTGCAACTGAAATACTTGCTTTAATGGTGGCAATATAGGCATGGTGAGACATAGGGGTGACAATACCCGTGGTACCTAAAATAGAGATACCTCCCAGAATCCCCAGCCGGGCGTTCAGGGTTTTTTTGGCAAGCTCTTCACCCTTTGGAACAAAAATTTCAATATCCACCTGTTTGTTTTTAATATTGAACAGGGTAAAAACATCTGCCACACAATTTTGGATCATTGTCCTTGGCCCTGGATTAATGGCAGGCTCTCCAACTGGCAACTCAAGACCTGGTTTTGTTATTATTCCAACCCCTTTTCCGCCAATAATATTTATCTGGGAATCATTTGCATCAGACAATGTTACCCTGACCCCTATTTGAGCCTTATGGGTGATATCAGGATCATCCCCTGCGTCTTTGATGACCAGGGCTTTATATTGGTTTTTCCCGGTTTTTTTTATAATTTGAATATCAATTTGTTTTTTTTCACCCGTCAGAAAACGGATCTCAACTGATTTGGGAGGTTTTGAAAAAAAAGAGATCAGGGCGGCTTTCACGGCAGCGGCCGCTGCTGCTCCCGTAGTAAATCCTTTTTTAAGAGTCTTAGATGACATTTTTGTCCTTAAACCCTTTGCAGGTATCTACAAAATGTTTTGCACACCCCTCGTTACTGCCAAAATGGACGTGAAGATAACTTCCCAGAGTGTTATTGACCTGATATCCTTTCAGGGAAAGATCCTGACCTGCCCGGGACGTCACACTATATACATCAAGTATATCATTTTCTTGATTTTCCGGTTTTTGAGTTTCTATTGACGAATAATGAAATTCATGCCCCCTTAACACATCCCCTTTTTTCCCGATAATGGTATCTTTTTTTAAAGTTATTTCCCTGTAACCAAGGGATCTAAGGCGCTTTGACATTTGGACCTTAAAATTAAAACACCCGGCCATGGGATATTTTTGGGTTTCATCCATGCCGGAAAGATCCTTGCAAAGGAACATGAACCCGCCGCATTCCCCGTAAATGGGCATACCTGAAACACTGTTTTTTTTTATTTCCTGGAAAAGATTTGTTTTTTGTGACAGGTCTTTGGCAAACACTTCTGGATATCCCCCGCCAAAATAGATCCCGTCAATATCTGGAGGGAGCCTATCATCATTTAATGGTGAAAATTCAACAATGCTTGCCCCGAATTTTTTCAAAATATCTAAATTATCCTGGTAATAAAAACAAAAAGCCTTGTCCCTGGCAACGGCAATGGTCGGGCCCTGTCCAGGAGACAGGTCATCGTTTTTCCGGTCAAGTTTGCAGGATGTGTCAGATGTATCAAAAGAATCCAGGCTATTGATCAAACCCTTTATATCAATATGGTCCCTGACCATGGAGGAAAGGGTTGAAAGAACCTTTGGGCTGATATCGAGTTCATCTGATGTGACAAGCCCCAGGTGTCTTTCCGGCATAACGATACTATCATTTTTTGGCATAAACCCGAGACACCTGGTTTTGCAATTTTGTTCAACGGCCTCTTTCAGATATTCATAATGCCGCAGGCTTCCAGTTTTGCTGAAGATGACCCCGGCAATTTTCAAATCCCTGTCAAACTCTTCAAAACCTTTGACAATGGCAGCCGCGCTTCTGGCCTTTCCTTTGGCGCTGACAATGAGAACAACGGGCAGGTCCAGCCATTTGGCCATCTGGGCCGTGGACCCTGTTTCCGACAGGCCGTCATACCCGTCAAAAAGCCCCATAACCCCTTCAACCACGGCAATATCTGAGCCTTTTGTTTTCTCGTTGAAAACCCGGGTATTATACTCCCTGGAAAGCATCCAGGAATCCAGGTTAAAGCTTATTTTTCCTGCAATTTTAGTATGATGGCCAGGATCAATAAAATCCGGGCCCACTTTAAATGGGGCCACCTTATACCCCAGGTCAGCAAGATATGACAAAATGGCAAGGCTGATGGTGGTTTTTCCTGTTCCGCTTCCCGTGGCACCAATGACAAACCCTTTGATAATAACCTCCCCTATTTATCTTTGCTCAAATGCCATTATAGCCAGGGCATTAACAATACTTGCCGCAATATTTGATCCGCCTTTTCTTCCCTTGTTTGTGATATAGGGAAAATCAAGGGTCATCAACGCATCCTTTGATTCTGCAGCATTCACAAATCCCACGGGAAATCCTATTACCAGGGCAGGGCTTGCTTTTTTATCCTTTATCAATTCAATCAGTCTTAAAAGTGCCGTTGGGGCATTTCCAATCACATAAATCCCGTCTTTCATCCGGTCACAGGCCATATCCACTGCTGCAAGGGCTCTTGTGGTCCCAGTGTCTTTTGCCTTATTGACAACATCTTTGTCTGCAATCAGACAGCTGATCTTGCCACCAAATTCATGAATTTCTTTTTTTCTTATCCCCACCCGGGCCATATTGGTGTCTGTGAATATCTGGCAGCCGTTTTGAATGGCCTTGATCCCCTTTTGAATGGCATCTGGATAAAATTGGATTGTGTTCATATATTCAAAATCAGCAGATGTATGAATCATACGTCTGACAATGGGCCATTGCTCATCATTGAACCTGTGATCCCCTGCTTCCTGTTCTATTATCTTAAAGCTTAAATTTTCTATTTCCTGAGGTTTCATTATATATTACCTGTAAATTGAGGATTGTTATCATTATTTCTGCTCTATTTCTTGCCCGGTCGAAAACTGCCAATTTTGAAGCATACGCTCCACTGCGAACTGATTACTGCCTTGAGCACTATTTAAATACCATTTTTCACTTGTTGTTTGCAACTTCTTTCAAGGTCGCATATCCTGACAAAATCCTTGTTATTGTTGTTAGAATACACAAAAAGGCAAAACAAAAGGCTAAGAAAGGAAAGTGGTCGGGAAATATACAGATTATTGCAAAAAAAATAATGGTTTCGCTTCCTTCCGTAAGTCCCCCGATATAATACATGGCCTTATGGGGATAGGCCACGCTGTTCAAATCATGTTTCTGGGCCATGATGGCAAAGGCAAGAAAACTGGTTCCTGTTCCCACAAAACCAAGTAACACAATAACTGCGGCAAGGGCATTATTTTGAGGATCGGAAAGGGCAAAGCCTGCCACCACTGCGGAATAGAAAATAAAATCCAGGCAGATATCCAGGAATCCGCCGGCATCTGTTTGTGCTGTCAGTCTTGAAAGGGCCCCATCCAGTCCATCCATGATCCGGTTCAAGATGATGAAAAATAATGCTATTTTATACCAGCTCATCCATAGGGCAAAAAAAGCAAGCAGGCCTATACCAAAACCTGTGATTGTTACCTGGTCAGGTTTGACATCCATTTTTTTAAGAATAAGGGCAAAGGCTTTCAAAGGTGGACTCACTAATTTTATGGCCCAGGGGTCAAGCATGCTTTATCCTTTTTCTTTGTTCAGATTTAATATCATCCCGCCCTCAGGACAATCCATGGGGTCGTGGGTCACTAAGAGTGCAGGAATATTCATTTTTTTTATCTGGGAAAAAACAAAACGCCTGATTTTTGCCTTAAGGGTTTGATCCAACTTTGAAAAGGGTTCATCCAAAAGCAGGGCAGATGGTTTGGCCAAAAGACTTCTCAACAGGCTGATCCTTGCTTTCTGTCCTCCTGAAAGACTTGAAGGATCTCTTTTTTCAAACCCTTTAAGCCCGGCTGTTTTAAGGGCATTATCAATTATTGTTTTACGTTGGGCCCTGGATGTTTTCTCTTTAATGGCAAAGGCAAGATTGCTGCCGATATCCATGTGGGGAAAAAGAAGATCATCCTGGAAAAGAATGCCGATATTTCGTTTTTCCATGGGAAGATCTGCCATATCTTGACCAGATAAGCGGATGGACCCTTTGAGGGAGAAAATCTTGTCCAGGTTCCCTGACACGGCAGACAAAAGCGTGGATTTTCCACACCCGCTTGGCCCCATAATGGTGGTAATCTCACCTGGCTTAATCACAAGATTCACTGGATCAAAAATGGTTGATCCCTGTTTTAATATGCTGAGATTTTTCAGTTCAAGGGACATGCTTGTTTCCTTATACCTGCATTCCTTTTCTATTGTAATACAAAATTTTTGGCAAAATAATGGCAAAAGCATACATCACCATAGGCAAAAACTGTTGAATAAGGGCATAAACCGCAATGGCCCTTCGATCCGAGCCCGAGGCAATACTGACAACCTCTGTTGTAATGGTTGAAAATCTTCCGGCCCCCACCAGCATTGTGGGTATATATTGTGCCACGCTCACGGAAAACCCGATGGCAAAAGAAAACAGGATCGGCTTTATCAGCATGGGTAATTTTACCCTGAACAAAACGATTATATAAGATCTTTTCAAAAGCATTGCCTGGTCCGTCACCCGTTCATAAAATGCCAGATAGGTAGCACTCAAGGCAATAAACATATAGGGCAGAACAAACAGCAGATGGGAAACCATAAGTGAAATCCAATAGCCGTCCAGCTTCATGATTACCAAAAAAAACTGAATACCTGCCATAAATGTGATCTGGGGAACCAGTAAAGGAAGATATAAAAAATAATGGAGATAACCAGTATAGTTTCGGGTTTTGGTTTTTCCTGCAGCCACTTCATGCTCCAGGCAGCCGATGGCAAGCAAAAGTCCGATAAAAGCCGATGCCACTCCTGTGAAAAGAGTTGTCATCACCGGATCAAAAGATGACATAAGCCCTTTTGCCCAGAAGGTGAGTGTCCATGTTGTTGGAAGAAAATCAGGGAACCGCCATTGCCATGTCAAGGACCAGATCACAAGAATAACAGATGAAACCGCCGTGAAAAACAGAGTGCCGCATCCCATAAAAAAAATGATGGGTTTAAGTGGTGACAGAAAACAGCGTCTGTTTCCATTTGTAATCCAGGGCCTTAAAAAAACGCCGACGGCTCTTTCCATAAAATAAACACATAAAATACTTAACAATACAATAACAAAAAGGAATAGAGACCCGGCTGCGGCAAGCAGCTTAAAGCTCACATCCGGGTCATTGAACCATTTTAAAATCAGTACTGAAAGAGAAGAAGGAGAGCTTGGGCCTAAAATAATAGCCATGTCCACGACGGAAAGAGAATAGGCAATAACGGCAAAAATGGATAGCCTTAAGTGAGGATATAATCTTGGAATTAAAATTTTCAGCCAGATCTGTTCTTTTGAATATCCAAGCGCCCTTCCCACCAGAAGTGTTTTTTTTATATCAAGCTGACCCAGGGCGCCCATGGTCACCATAATTAAGAAAGGAAACTCTTTAATCACCAATGCAATGGTAAGACTGACGCCGGCAGGGTCATTGAGAATAATCCAGTCCGGCGGGATAGTAAAGCCTGTCAAAGCGGGAGAAACCATCCTGATAAACCAACCTGAAGGGGCAATTAAAAAACCAAAGCCCACTGCAAATGCAGCATGGGGAATGGAAAGAACAGGGGAAAGGATTTTTTCAAAAAATTTCCACAAAGCCGTTCCATAGGAAAAGGTAATAAACAAAAAGGCAAGACTTACAACACCAACAGAAGCTGTTATTCCGGAAAAAACCGTCACAAGAAAAGAGGCTTGAATTCCAGGATAGGAAAAAAAATCAAACCAGGCTGATAAAGAAATCCGGGTATACCCGATAACGGGCAGGTAATTTAAGGAGGGTAGAAGTGTTCCAAAAAGACCGGCCAGAATGGTGACACAAAAAAAACTGATAACAACGACAGGAAATATACGGCCCTTTGCCTGTCCAGACATTCTTGTCTTTATCTCCTGTTATTTGCTATAGATTTCAAGCCATTTTTTTTCCAGAGCCTGAACCCATGACACATGGGGCTCTGGCAATCCCTGGCCCAGTTCTTTGGGTGTCAGAGTGGCAATCCCTTTTGGAACTGCATCAAACAAGACCTTATCTCTTCCAACAAGTTTTTGGGTATCAAGGACGGTTGGGTCACCCCAGATCGTGGGGTCTGCTTTTCTTGCCTGGGCCTCGGGGCTTAAAAGGAAATTGGCAAACACCATTGCCCCCTGCCTGGCTGATGAGTTAAAGGGAATGCCCACAAAATGAGCGTTGCCAATGGTGCCCTTTGTATGAATATAGGTTCGTATAGTATCGGGAAGCTCCCCGTTTTTAATAGCATTGGAGACCGAATTTGGATTAAAACTAAAAGAAATAAAAATTTCATTGTCATTTAAAAGGCTTACCATCTGGGAGGCACTTGTGGGGAACACTTTTGCTTTTCGCCACAAAAAAGGATGCAGTGCATCCAGAAAATCCCATAATGGCTGGGTGTTTTTTTCAAAATCACATGGGACCACTGTTTGATTCAACACTTCTGGATCATGGATCAGCTCATAAAGCACCTGTTTAATAAACGTTGTGCCATGAAATCCCGGTATGGAAGGATAGGTAAATCTTCCTGGATTTTTCCTGGCAAACGCCAAAAGGTCTAACATATTTTTCGGATGTTTTTTTACTTGTTTTGAATCATATGAAAATACAAGCTGGGCCATTCCCCAGGGCGACTCCATGTTATCAACGGGTGTGGTAAAATCATACAGCAATGTTTTTTTATTCTCTAGGTCCACCAGCTGATAATAGGGCAGCTTTTGAGAAAAAGGTCCATATAAAAGCTTGTTTTCCTTCATGGCCTTAAAATTTTCTCCATTAATCCACATCAGATCCACACTGCCGTTTGTCTTTTTATCTGCTGCTTTTTCAACAAGAATACGGGAAACCACATCGCTGATATCGCTTACTTTTACATGGATGACTCGGACATTGTATTTTTTTTGTACCTGTCTTGCAGCCCATTGAATATACTCATTAATGGTTTGAGATCCGCCCCAGGCATTGAAATATACCGTTTGACCCTTTGCTTGCATTTCAATCTCAGACCAGTCTTTTGCAACAGCCTGGGAAAAAATAGCTAATACCAGAACACCCGAAAAAATTAATAAAAAGCGTTTCATAATATACCCTGCTCCCTTTAAAATTTAACCGGCTCTTTTTTAGTCTGTCACGTTAAACCATCTTCATGTGGAAGGCTCCCTTTGTCAAGAACAAAAAGATCTGGAAAAATGATATCCAGCCATATTGCTGTCATTCTTTTTCTTTTCCTATCATTAAAAAATCTGTTATGATTTTTTTCAACACAGGATTTGATTTTATAAAGGAGTTTGTTTTGGAAGATAACAATATTATTCGTTTTGCAAGCCGCATGGATCAACTTCCCCCGTATTTATTCGGAATGATCAATAAAATGAAAATGGAAAAAAGACGAAAAGGGGATGATGTCATTGACCTGGGCATGGGGAACCCCATGGATCCGACTCCCAATGAAGTGATTGAAAAGCTGATTGAAGTGGCAAAAGATCCCAAAGCACACAGGTATCCGGAAAGCTCTGGCATGCCGCACTTGAAAAATGAACTAGCAAAATATTACAACCGGCATTATAATATTGAGCTTGATGCTGAAACCCAAACCTATTTCACCATTGGTTCCAAAGAGGGAATATCCCATCTGTGCCTGGCTATCATGGGTCCGGGAGATTCCGTGGTTGTCCCTGCCCCTGCATTCCCCGTGCATATTTATGCTGCCGTCATTGCCGGCGCCACTGTCATGAAAATCCCCATAGAACCTGAAAAAGGATTTCTTGACAGAATCATCAATATCTGCGAATCCTGTTACCCAAAACCCAAGGTTCTCATGCTCAATTATCCCCATAATCCCACGGGGGTTGTGACGAATATAGACTTTTTCAAAGAAGTGGTAAAACTTGCCAAACGATTTAAATTCATGGTTATCAACGACTTTGCCTATTCAAAAATTACCTTTGACGGGTATGTGGCCCCAAGTTTTCTTGAGGCGGACGGTGCAAAAGATGTGGGGGTGGAGTTTGGATCTTTTTCAAAATCCTATAACATGGCTGGTTGGAGAATTGGATATTGTGTGGGAAACGAAAGGATTATTCAGGCCCTTGGAAACATCAAAGGCTATTTTGATTATGGCATTTTCTCGGCCATCCAGGTGGCCGGCATTATTGCCTTACGGGACTGTGATGAAACCATTCCTGAACTGGCAAATATTTACCAGGCCAGAAGAGATGTGTTGTGCAGCAGCCTTGAAAGGGCAGGATGGAACATTCAAAAACCAAAAGCCGGCATGTTTGTCTGGGCTAAAATCCCGGAACCTTTTAACAAAATGGGGGCCATGCAATTTGCTATTGAAATGATGAACCGCGCAAATGTGGCAGTTGCTCCCGGAACAGGTTTCAGTGAAGAAGGAGAAGGATATTTGCGTCTTGCCCTTGTGGAAAATGAAGAGCGGTTAAGACAGGCTGTTCGTCAAATGAAAAAGGCTATGGAAAATATGGTTGTTTAATTTCAAATATGTTAATGTTATAATCCTTTGGAAAAGTTATACCCCTAACTTTGAGTAAACCCTTAATAAGAAGGAGTTCTTCACATGCACTGGTCTGATGCAGTTAACTCGACCTTACCTTGTATTGTAAAAATCGAAACCCCCACGGGTCACGGTACGGGATTTTTGTGTTTTCACAATGAAGCCACATCCATGTATGCCATCGCCACGGCAGGACATGTGATTCACCATGCTGACAAATGGATGGAACCCATCCGGATTTATAACCACGACGGATCAAAATCCCTGCTCTTGAAAGCAAATGCGCGCCATATCACCATGGGAGAACTATCAGACTCTGCTATCATTCTTTTTTCAAAAACCCAGGATCTGTTTGCACAAAACTCTCCTTTGCCTTTGTTGGACCAGGAATATGTCCTCAGGGTAGGCACCCAGGTCGGGTGGATCGGATTTCCCACACTGGAACCGGATACTCCTTGTTTTTTCTCCGGCATGATATCCGCCCGCCAGGACCATAAAAACGCCTACCTGATTGATGGTGTTGCCATCAATGGCGTCAGCGGGGGACCGGTACTGCATATAGACGACGAAGAAGAAGTCAAGGTTGTGGGAACAGTATCTGCCTACAGAATAAACAGGACCAGTGGAGAGACCCTTCCAGGCCTTCTCATTGCCCAGGACCTGTCCCTGTTTCACGATGTGATCACCCATATCCAGTCCATGGAGACTGGCAATGGAAAAAATGAGCAAAGTTAATTATTAAAGAGATTATTATGTTAAAAGTATATGCCAGCAAATGGTGTTCACATTGTACAAAAACCATTGAGTATTTAAAAAATAATAATATTGAATTTCAATATTTTGAAATAGAAAAACAATCAGAAAATACAATTCAGAAAATCATCAAAGTAAATGGAGGTGATGACTGGGTTGTACCAACCCTTGAATTTAATGGAAAATGGAGGGAAGGTAAAATCTATAATGAGAAAGAACTGAATTCTGATTTAGTCAAATTAGGGTTAAAATAAAAATTTTTTCAAATAACGATTCCTTATATCTTTAATTTGTTTGTAACTGTTCAGCCCGTTAAAATAAATTATCTCATAGCCCTGTCTGATGGATGTTTGCAGGAGGTTAAGCGTTTAGCATCGAACAAAAATATCCATCGGATAGGGCGGTTTCAAGCATAAGAGCTGAATAGTTACATTTGTTTTAGATATCCTTTTAATAATCAAGAGAAGAAACTTCCAGGGCATGCTTTTGAATAAAGTTTCTCCTGGGTTCCACTTCCTCGCCCATCAGAAGGGTGAAAATTTCATCGGCTTTTTCAGCATCTTCAATCTCCACCTGAAGCATATTTCTTTTTTCAGGATTCATGGTGGTTTCCCAGAGCTCATCTGCATTCATTTCACCCAGACCTTTGTAGCGCTGGGTATTGATCCCTTTTTTAGCTTCTGACATGACAAACCCAAACAGGCTGTCAGTATCATTAAAAGTATATTCTTTTTTTACCTGGGCTTCTGATTGCCTGGAAGATATGGAAAAAGGCGGTTTGTCAAAATGTTTGATTTTTTCATACCCCTTTAACATTCTTTGATAATCGTTGGTGGCAAGAATTTCTCTGCCAACCCTCAAAAGAGTCTGCTTTTCTTCTTTTCCATATATATCCATTTCAAAGATATTTCTTTCCGGATCATACTCTGTTTTGCCACAGGTATATCCTTGCTCCTTAAGCTCTTCTGAAAGCAAAATAAAATTTTGCTCTTCCTCAAGAAAAAATTTATCTTTTACGCCGTTTTTAATCAAAGCAAGTAAAAGATTTGTATCCATATCTCTTTTTTTTAATTGATTAACTGCATCATAATAATCAGATAACTTTTCCATAAAAGAATAAAAATCTTCTTCTAAAAGCGGCTCTGTGCTTCCATTTAAAAAAATATTTTTTTGCCCCGTAATTCTCTTGACCAGATAATTGGAATATTCTTCCTCATTTTTCAGGTATACACCACTTTTCCTTGAACCCACCCGGAAAAGAGGCGGCTGGGCAATATATAGATATCCCTTTGAAATCAACTCCGGCATCTGCCTGAAAAAAAAGGTTAACAACAGAGTTCTGATATGAGATCCATCAACATCCGCATCCGTCATGATCACAACTTTATGATACCTGATTTTTTCAATATCATACTCTTCGCTACCAACACCCGTTCCAAGAACTGTAATAATGTTCTTTATTTCATCGCTTCTAAGAATTTTATCAAATCTGGCCTTTTCAATATTCAAAATTTTTCCCTTAAGGGGAAGTATGGCCTGGAAGCGTCTGTCTCTACCCTGTTTGGCACTGCCGCCTGCAGAATCTCCCTCCACGAGAAATAATTCCCTTTCAGCAGGGTCTGCATACTGGCATTCAGCAAGCTTTCCAGGTAAGGATGAATCCATGAGGGTGCCTTTTTTTCTGGCAAGCTCCCTGGCTCTTTTTGCAGCATCCCTGGCCCTGGCCGCATCAACACTCTTGGCAATAATTTTTTTTGCGACTATTGGATTTTCCTCAAGATAATGACCCAGTTTTTCATTAAGAAGAGATTCAACAATCCCTTTAATTTCACTGTTTCCAAGTTTGGTTTTTGTCTGGCCTTCAAACTGTGGTTCCATCAATTTTACAGATATAATGACAGAAAGACCTTCTCTCATGTCATCGCCGCTGATTTTTATACTCTGCATATTTTTAGGCAGGTTGTTTGATCCTGAAGTAATATATGAATTAACAGTACGGGTTAAAGCACCTTTAAAGCCTGACACATGCGCTCCACCTTCAAGGGTCTTGATATTATTTGCAAATGAATAGAGTTTTTCCTTAAATGTATCATTATATTGAATAGCTACTTCAATCTGAACATCCTTTTTCTCTCCTTCAATATGAATAGGATCATGCAAAGCTGTACTGGACCGGTTAAGATACTCTACAAAAGAAACAATTCCGCCTTCATAGTAAAAATCTTCTTTTTCAGCAGACCTTTCATCTTCAATAATTATTCTGAGGCCTTTATTTAAAAAGGCAAGTTCTCTCATTCTCCGGGAAAGGGTCTCTAAGACAAATTCATTCTCGTTCATTATTTCAAAATCAGGACTGAATGTAATCTTTGTTCCCCTTTTATCAGTATCCCCTTTAATGATAAGTTCCGTCAGTTTATTTCCCTTGGAATAGGACTGATAATAAATTTTTCCATTTTTATAAACTTCCATTTCAAGGAGCTGGGAAAGGGCATTCACAACGGAAATTCCCACCCCGTGCAACCCGCCGGATACTTTATAGGAATCTTTATCAAATTTACCCCCGGCATGGAGCTTGGTCATGACCACTTCGCAGGCAGGTATATGCTCTGTTTCATGCATTTCAACAGGAATCCCGCGGCCGTTATCTTCCACACTTACGCGCATATCCGGATGGATGGTCACAAGGATCGTATCGCATTGTCCTGCCATGGCCTCGTCAATACTATTATCCACAACTTCATAGACCAGGTGGTGAAGTCCCTGAAGGTCAACATTACCGATATACATGGATGGTCTTTTCCGCACAGCTTCAAGACCTTCAAGCACTTTTATACTACCAGAATTATACTCTTTATTTACTTTGTTTTCATTCATCATGATATATGCATCGCCATTATTACACAAACAAGTTTATCATCATCAAGTCCCCTGATAATACAGGGGCTTTTACTGTCTTTAATATTTATAACAACAATAGGATCTTGAAAAAGACTCAGGGCATCAATAAAATATCTCGGGTTAAAGCCACTTTTAATCTCTTCACCCGTATATGAAATCATCATCCTTTCTTTTGATTCACCTATTTCAGGGTTGGTAATGGTAACCACCAACTCATTTTCCTTAAAATTTAAAATCACGCTTTTGTAATCATCAGAGGTTAAAATAGATACCCGCTTCATCAGGGTTGAAAACATGGCTCTGTCAATTTCAATGGAACTCATTTCTTCATTATTTATTATAGGTTTATAATCAGGATATTCTCCTTCAAGAAGTTTTATCATGATGGACTCATTTTTATTCTGAAAAATAAAATGATTGTCTTGAATTCCCACATTTATGCCATCTTTACTTGTGTCGATGAATTTACTCAATTCAGACAACCCTTTTTTAGGAATAATTACACTTTCATCAGGTAGTGCAAGTTCTCCTTTGAATTGAGCATCACAACAATGAAGCCGTCTTGAATCCGTTGATACTATTCTTATGGTTTCTTTATCATTTATTGATATTTTTTCAATCAGGGATCCCAGGACATATATTCGTTTTTCTTCACCTGAATAACTAACAATAGATGCTACATCAACCATCTTTTTCATATCTTTGGAATTGATTTCAATAAAATCTATATTTTCTATAACCGGGGTTTCAGGAAAATTCTCATAATCTGAAGATACAATATGATAAATACTGTCTCCTTCTCCAATTTCCACCCACCTGTTTTCAATTTCGTTAATTAAAATTTTATTATCAGGGTATTCTCTGATAATTTCAAAAAACTTTTTAGAATTAATGGATAAAAAGCCTTCTGTTTCCACCTGGGCATTATAGGTTCCAAGAAAAACTGTTTCAAGATCATTGGCTGTGATAGTAATCTGTGATCCCATTGCTTTGATAAGAATATCAGATGTAATGGTCAGGTTGGTTTTTCTTCCCGTCAAGCCCTGGATTTTTGAAAGAACATCCAAAATTTCTTTTTTATCAAACGAAAATTTCATTTAAGTTCCTTTTCAAAAAAAATTATAAATTCATTAATATTTATATTAAATTCATTGTTTTATCAATTATTAAATCTGGGTTGTTTTATTAATTAAATATTTAAAAGATTAATAATAATAATAAAGAGTGTTTAAATGTTTATAACTTTTTAATTATCTAAAATTATTATAACTTTTTTAATAAAAGATATTTAAGAATTGGTTTATTCTTTGATAAGAATCTA
>Ga0075120_10002167_pt1 | contig 14450 bp, 12 predicted proteins | sample AntAceMetag02UKL_FD_69792 | JGI IMG/M metagenome (GOLD analysis project Ga0075120, IMG submission 69792) | Saline lake microbial communities from Ace Lake, Antarctica - Antarctic Ace Lake Metagenome 02UKL | ecosystem: Environmental > Aquatic > Non-marine Saline and Alkaline > Saline | place... | reverse complement strand
CGGTAGAGGATACTCCGGCGACTATTGAAGATATCGGTCGTGAGTTCGGCCCCAGCGTTGCCAAACTCGTAGAGGAACTAACAGATGTAAGCAGGCCGGGCGATGGTAACCGGGGTGTGCGTAAAGGGATTGATCTGCGCCATTCGGCACAAGCGTCTATTCGGGGCAAGACCATTAAGCTTGCGGATATTATCGACAACTCACGTGATATTACCCGGCATGATCCAAAATTTGCCCGTGTGTTTATCAAAGAGGCTCGTGCGTTGATGGAGGTGCTTCAGGAGGCTGATGCCGCACTCTATCGCCGGGCTCAAAAGGTGTTGCAAGAATGCGATGCCTTGCTGCATTCTGCCAGGCCTGAAAGAGTGCTTGAGCCGGTGACAGGCATTGCGGATAATTTCTTTGCCTCGAACCAATGGCGGGTGATGCATGAATTTACGAGGGTCTTTACGGCAAAGCATATTGCTGAGCCGCTGCACTGCTTCGAAGATGACCGTTCGTCAGAGCAGGTTTGTGCCAGCATGCAGAGCGTCGGGGATCCGATTGCAGGAGCACTGCATGATGGCCGGGTAGGCGGGTATGTTCTGCTGTCTGAGTTGCAGGGCGGAGATTTAACAACCTGCATGAAGGACATAGTTCCGCTTCAGGTTGTGAAGCCCGGGGCACCGCTCACCGACGTTATTCATGTATTGACATTGCGTGACTGGTGTTTTGTGTTGCTGGATGGAGAACCTGCGGGCGTCATCGGGCGGCAGGACATACAAAAGCCTCTGGTGCGCATGTGGCTTTTCGGTATGATTACGTTCTTTGAGCTGTTGATGACGCAGAGCATTAAAGCGCTTTGGCCGGACGATGACTGGACAGGCTTTGTATCTTCTGCCAGGTTGAAAAAAGCCCGCACCCTGCATGATGAGCGAAGTAGGCGCGGTCAGGCCTGTACTCTGATTGACTGTTTGCAGCTTTCAGACAAGGCCCAAATCCTTATGCGCGAAAAGGACGTTCTTGATGCATTTGGCTTTAAAACCACGGGCGCTGCAAAGCGGGTTGTTAAGGAACTGGAGGCACTTCGTAATAATCTTGCCCATGCACAGGATATTGTGACTGATAACTGGGCACAGATTGTTCGGTTCGCCCGGCGCATTGAGGAAGTTGATGTTGACCTAGAACAAGAATGAAGAACAGTGTCCTATCCTTTTAATTTAACTTACTTTTTCTAATTATTTTTTGAGTGCAGCCTGGATGGCCTGTTGTACCGGCTCGCAGGTTTCACGGGGCAGGGCTTCTTGCAGGTAGGTCTGGACTTTTGGTCCGTCGATGCTGCCCAGTGCCCATGCGGCATATTCGCGCAGAAGAGAATCATCGTTGTTCAGTTCCCGGGCTATCCGGCCCAGAGCCTTTGAATCTCCGAAATTAGCCAGTGCAATCAGCGCATTGCGGATGACAAAACGGCGGTGCTGCATGATGGCACCCATGCGTGTTGCGGCAAACTCCCGGTTCCATCTTTCCTCATCGAGATCAAGAAATTCGAGCAGATCGGGGTTGAGCGTGTCGGGTTTAAGACCAGGGTCGTCAAGTGGTGTGAGGGCTTGGTTGTGCGGGCACACATCTCTGCACACCCGGCAGGCGCCATAGGCGAGGCCGTTTTTAAGAAGAGGCCGCATAGCCTCCGGTATGACATTTTTGCTTTGCAATTGAAAATTGATGCAACCCTGCGTGATGCAGCTATAGGGCTGGTTGAGTGCTCCTGCAGGGCAGGCCTGCAAGCATAGCTCACAGTTGCCACAATCACCCTCAATCGGATTATCTGGCTCAAGCTGGGCATCAGTAGCATAGCCTGACAGGGAGACCCATGAGCCGTGTTCCTTGGTTATGATCATGCTGTTTTTTCCGTAAAAGCCTATGCCGCCTCTAGCTGCAAAAATCTTCAAGGGTGCATTGGGCGGAAGAGGGCGGCACACTAAGCCGCGATCCTTAAAAAAACCTGTAACGGCTGCATGCACGCAAGTCATACGTTTTTGCAGCGCGACCGACACATGCGTGGCAGACATTGCTCCGCGCAATTGAGAGCGACTTTGCTCAAAACTACGCGGCCCGGCCATATGATTTGGTATTGCTAGAATAATAATTGATTTCAGGCCATTCAGCATTTCCAGGGGGTGGGCAAGGCGCTGGAGCTCAGGCGGTGCACCGGCCACCGTTTTGATGTATTCGGTGAGCGCGTGCATGCCTTGCAGCTCACGATCTTTAAAATCATGGACCGGGGAGATACCCGGCCCAGGCAGCTCAAGCGTCTGCCGGGCGAAGTTTGCAAATTCGTATTGTAAGTCCTTATTCATGGAAGCGCTCTTATTGTGACAGTGTGCCTGGTGGGCTTTTGTTCTAGGAGCTTTGCGTATTCACTCTCCAGCATGCCGTAGCGGTAGGTGTTATACCAGATGTCGTCAAGGTGAATTTCCTCGCGAAAGACCCCTTCGCGTACAAAACCGGTTTTTTCGGCCAAATCGATCATGCGTGTATTGGGGCCTGCGCAGTGGAAAAATATCTTATGCAGGCCGTGGTCTTGAAATGCGCATTCCATGAGATGCAGCAGGATGCGGCCTCCGAAACCTTTGCTTGAACAGTTCGGATTTACGATGATGGATAGTTCACCGCAGTTGTGTTTGGGATGGATGTAGTGCACAAGTCCCATGCCCACTGCCGCATCAGCGCATCCCTCAGGGGTTGTGTGATAGAAGAACATGCGCGCGTCTCCTTGTTGCTCGCCTTTAAGCCAGCGCGCAAGCTCAACCGGGTCCATGGGCCGGTAGAGCGCGTAGAGATTTCTATGCACTGCGGGATCGGCCAGCCAGTTTTCGAGATAGGTGAGTTGCTGCTTAGTGAATGCATCGGCGTACAGGGGCGTATTCATGTCAAGAGTTCTCATTTTTTTAGCATAGTGGCAGACAGGCGCATGCCAACAAGAGGTTGCGTGTTGGTCGTATACATATTATAATTGTAGAAGTTTTGTTGTCAAACAGATTGACGCCCCAACGGCTGAAAGGCCGCGACCAGGTTCTTTAGTTCCCCTGCATTGACCTTTCTTTTTACAATAGGAGATTGTTGCATGAAGAGTATTACGATAAACCTTCCCCAATCTGAAATGCCACGCCAGTGGTACAATCTGGGTTCTGAACTTTCCATGCAGCCGCCGGTGGATGCTGCCGGCAAACCCATTGGCCCGGAAGCCCTTGCCAAGATATTCCCCATGAATCTGATTGAGCAGGAGATGTGCACCGACCCGTGGACTGATATCCCTGAGCCGATTTTGGATATTCTTTCTCGTTGGAGACCGGCGCCTCTTCGTCGCGCGGTGTTTCTGGAGGAGTACCTTAAGACGCCTGCGCGCATTTATTATAAGGATGAAAGCGTCAGTCCGGCCGGCAGTCATAAGCCCAATTCTGCCGTGGCTCAGGCCTGGTATAATAAGCAGTTCGGGATCGAAAACATCGTTACCGAGACCGGAGCAGGGCAGTGGGGCGCGGCCCTTTCGTTCGCCTGCAGCCTGATAGGCTTGAAGTGTAAGGTCTACATGGTGCGTATCAGCTATGACCAGAAACCGTTTCGTAAGGTGATGATGAATTTGTGGGGCGGTGAGTGTGTGGCAAGTCCAAGTACTGAAACCGAGGTCGGTCGCAGCATTTTGGCAAAATACCCCGACACACCCGGTAGTCTTGGAATTGCCATCGGGGAGGCCATTGAGGCCGCGGTTTCGGATGAAACCGGAAAGACGCGCTATTCGCTGGGCAGCGTGTTGAATCATGTCATGCTGCACCAGAGCGTGATCGGACTTGAGGCCAAAAAACAGCTGGCCCTGGCGGGTGAAAAACTGCCTGATGTTATTATTGGTTGTGCCGGCGGCGGAAGCAATTTCGCGGGTCTGGCGTTTCCGTTTACTCTTGATAAGATGCACGGGGCCGAGATCGACATCATACCGGTTGAGCCCGAAGCCTGTCCCACGATCACGCGCGGACCTTTTGCCTATGACTACGGCGATGTCGGATGCCAGACCCCGCTGATTCCCATGCACACGCTGGGTCACGATTTTATCCCGCGTCCCATTCATGCCGGCGGGCTGCGTTATCACGGCATGGCGCCCCTGGTGAGTCAGGCTATTGTAGAGGGGCTTTTTGCTCCCCGGGCCCTTAAGCAGATGGAATGTTATGAGGCCGCTATGCTGTGGGCCAACACCGAGGGCCCGGTCTGTGCGCCTGAGACCAGCCATGCCATTGCCGCAGTTATTCAGGAAGCCATTAAGGCTCGCGAAGAGCAGCGCGAAAAGGTCATTATCTTCAGCTACAGCGGCCACGGTCTGCTTGATCTGGCTGGATACGAAAAATTTATGGCAGGCGATTTGACCGACTACGCACTGTCCGAGGAAGATCTGCAGGCTTCGCTGCAGCCGATCAGCAATTATCCTAAACCTTAAAAAGTCGGTCGTTAATTCGGGTATATCTGTATTTTAAAGGAGCTGTGACATGGGAAAAGTGATTGTACCGCAACCGAACGAGAAGGAACTGGCTGCTTTTGCGCTCCAGGGCTTGACCATGCTCCCGGGCATGACAGAGGAGGAGTTTATTGCTATGGCGACTGATTTTCTTAATCGCCACAATGTGCTGCATCTTGCCACCTGTAAAAACAATGAGCCCCGCTGCACCCCGCTTGAGTATTTCAACAACGGCCTGACCGTCTATGTTTTTTCGGAAGGCGGGGGTAAGATCGCCAACCTGAAGGCAAATGACCTAGTCTCCTACAGTATTTCCGATCCCTATGATCCGGGGACTGATTTTTTTGGCGCTTCGGGTCTGCAGGTGTGGGGCAGGGCAATGGTTTTTAAGAAGAATACCGATCTTGAGCGTTTTAAAAAAATTCAGAAGTATTCACGCTATATGAAACAGCTTGACGAGCAGGGCCTTGGTGAAGCAGCGGGTTCGTACAACTTCAACGTTCTCACGATTGAGCCTTTTAAAATGCGGCGTTTGTGCTACCGTGAGGGCATGCGCAACGTTGTCTGGAAAAAGGACGCGTAGACCACAGCGCGCATGCTTATTTTCTTCCGCTCAATCGTATGGTCACATGGTTCTTTGCGCGTTTTAGCAATGCCGAAAGTCTGGCAATTGTTTTTTCCAGCAATGAGTATTCAGCGAACCTGCGTATTAATGTAAGCTGTTCACACTTTAGCTCCATGGTACTGATTTTTCTTCCATTTTCATAATATGGCTCGGCGGTTGCACAGGCATGGTGCAGTGCAACCGTATGTGGCACCAAGCCCAGCATAACCTGATAGATATCCGTTGGGAATAATCCCCATTGAACAGGCGGGAAGCCCTGCTTCAGAAGGTCATTGATTACATCTTGATCTGCGAAATCCCGGCCTTTGAATGGAACCTTTGAGGCGGCTTTAAAAAATGCGAGGGTCTTTTCATTGCAGCGGATTGCCATGAACCCCGTATTTACTTCGGTGCTGTTCTTGTGCCAGAGTTGAAAAACAATATCGTTTCCCTGTATTGTCTGTTCGATAATGCCCGTACATGGTCTGAAAAATTGAGTATCAATATCCGCCCAGATGATAATGCCATTCCAGTTCTCTTTGATTGCGTTGATTAGGACCTCTATTTTTTTATGTATGCAGAAGTACCACTCAGGGGACAAATAATCACCGTTCCCCTGCGGCGCATCCTGGAGCTGCACGATATTTAATTCCCAGTCATCTTGGAGTGTTTTTAAAAACCATTCATCCCGCAAGGTGGTCGTTTGTGATGTGCAAATAGAGAAAAGTTTCATATGTCTTTCCTTTGCTGATAATCCGGCTTTAGTATTGCTGTGTCCGGCATTCAAGTGTTTCGATAAACCTGTTTTTTCTAAGCCGTCGTAGGCCTTCGCCATAGAAATCCGGGCGTGAACCATCATTGACGAAATGGTGGCTTATGGTTGTATCTGTAATCGCTTGTTTTGAAATTTGATAATTGCTGCCAAGCCGCATTGCGTTAGCATTTGAAAGCAGTATCGCAGCCAGTGTCTGCTCATGCCGGTTCACCATCCAGTTTTTGTTGTTGAGTTTTGGAACTTTTTCAAAATACGATTCAACGATATCGAGGTTGCCAGCAAAGTCTCGTTTGGCCGCTTGCATCAAACCGGCGTTTATTGCATGTTCCATGGTGATAGAGAGCAGGTTATTCAGAAATTGCACAGGATGTGTATAGGCATCCTGATAATCACTTGAGTAACAAGGTATTTCATTTTTAATGTGCTGTAGTAGTTCGCGTGGTTTCTGGAAAAACAGCACATCGGAATCAAAATATATGAAGCGTTCCGCCTGTGTATAGTACATCGGTCCGAAGAGTTTAAGAGCACAATAGAAGGCCTGTATCCTGCTATATTCGAGGCTTATAGGGTAGTCCTTTAGGAAATCTTCCATATCACTGTGAAAACGTCTACGCCTTATGATTTCACAGTTCACGAAATGCTCAGATACTATGCGTAGCGCGCCTTTACTAAGTGACCCATCCTCATATATGACCAGCCTTGGCCGGGATTCGCAAAAAAGGTAAAAGGTTTTTAAAGACCAGAGGGTATTTAGCAGGTCTTGTTCGCAGGCTAATGCATGTATTTCAAAGTGTGCGTTCTTGTCGCAGACTATCGGTTCTGTTGTGAGAATTTTTTTTGCGTATATGTGTTTATAGTAAATTCGCCGAATGAAACGCGCAAGCCTGGCTTGAAGTGGCTTTTTTGTTGTGAGCTGCTGGTTTGGTTTTGTCATTTCAGTTTGTTTTGCTGAGCGAGTATACGGTTAGTTCTATTTTTTGTGCAATGTTTTTAGAAGAGCCTTATTCGGTTGATTTGTGTTTTGTTTTATACACGAGGTCGGGCTCAGGTTTGCACTTTGACATTGTGCCCGGCAATAGGTTCTTGGCAGCTAATCCGCAGACAGCACTACCAAACACTGTAAAAGGCATCTGCCACACGATGAAGTTCATACCTGCATGTACGAATGAATGTGCTTTGAAGATAATAATCCATGACAGGGGGGCAAGAATTGATACCCAGGTCGTGCATACGAATGCACGGTTCCTTTGTTGTTGCTTTGACGGGGTATTTTTATCTGCAGAATAGAGAACAACAAGAGACATGCCCAGAAAAAAGATTATCAGGTACAGATAGCGTACTTTGAACAGGTAGCGAGATATGAATTGATTAGAAACAGTCAGGTAGTTATTCAGGTCAAAGAAGGAACCCGACAGATATCTGACGACCACCATAATCGTGCCGGCTTCCAAAGTGCTGTCTGTCGAATCAGGGTAATCATGTGTATCGCCGTGAGTCCTTTTCTCGAAAACATATACTATGTGTTCAAATCCGTCTTGAACGTCACCTTTTGCCGCTCCAACCTGAAAAGAAAGGATTATGAGATTTAAAAAAATCGCAAGTAATGATCCAAGTGTTGCGATACTAATCCCCGTGAAGAAGTAGCTGACCCGTACCCTATCTCTCATACTATAATAGACAAAAGGTATAATCATCATAATCAGGGTGGTAGTAATGTATTCGTATCCATTAATGAAGCACTTGATGGACACGGCTATGAAGCAGAGGAGACCAAACCAAATGAAGTGATTGTCAAGCTGTGTTCGTTTGTTTTTAAAAAAGTACATGAGTGCAATCATTGGCAGGTAGAACGCCCACATACTCCACCAAAGGTCCCTTCCAAAATCGGTTAACGATTGCGAGAGAACCATAGAGCATGCTGCGAACAGCGCAGCGCTTAATCCAAGCTCACAATAGAGCCAGAGTATAATTACGGTTAAAGCGCTTGCTGATAACAGGGATGTGAGCGTATGAAACAAGGCTAATTTTGTCTGAGCTGATAAAGGGATTAAGCTGTCAAGCAGGCTAAACAGCATTCCCTGACCACCGGTTTGTGACATGTATGGGGAGTATGTATCAAATGAGATTCCGTTGAAATAGGCTGAGTACTGGTTGCGGGCTTGATGTGTGGGTAGCCAGCGCTCAGATATGCCATGTTTAGGGGAATTGTCCGGCACCCAGGCTCCTGTCAGTCCGCCCGCCGAGAAGATGCCGTCCTGGCGGGATTTAATCAGTCTTCCAACGATGAGGCATTCGCTGCCCGATTGATTGCTTTCAAATCGTTTCTGCTCTGCCACGTTCCAGGAGTTAGAAAAGAATCCGAAGAACAGCAGCACGAGTGACAGGGTGCAAAGGGCTAATTTTTTTGTGCTTTCAAATTGGTAGAAACGTTTGCTTTGCATATATAACAACCTCGGGTGGCCAATTGGATTGCGATTGATGTTGGACTTCTTCTGTAGTCTCTCTACTCTGCAATTATAAACTGGAATACCATATTTTATGGCTTTAACCATAATAATTTTGTGTGCATTAATAATTGAGAGACAAGCAGTATATGTTTAACGATGGTAGAGCCCGCCTATATCAAGGCATAGTTTTTTCGTGACTTTTTGGGTTTGTGCAGTTATTGTTTTTAAGGGTCACAAAACTGGCTGCATTGTGTACGCTTGTGATTAAAAAAGTGCGGAGGTACTTTTACCTATGCAATGTCCAAAATGTAACCATCCATTATCCGATGACAGTGTCAGCTGTATGTACTGCGGCGAGCCGATACACGGCAAGGCACCTGTATCCGATATATCTGAAGAGCTGTCCATAGAAGATATGGTCATGCACACGATGGAACCCGTAACAGATGATCGAGCGGAAGTTTGCGAACAAGACAATTCAGAAGCAGATCCATTATCGTTAGAAAAAATAACGGCCATGCTCGCCAAAATGAAGGGTCTGCTGGACAACGGGCGTTTTGATGTTGATGTATATGAACGCGTGGCCCTGGACAGTATCAAGGATTATCTCACTACCTTGAACGAAGCCGCTCAGTTGATTTTTGTATCCTACGAAATCGATAATTCAAAGTTGGCCCCGTTTCTAACTGAAGCCATGATCGAGAAAATCAAACTGTTTGTCACAGATACTATTTCTGAGCGATAGTTGAATCCGTATCGTTTCTCTCCCGGCTGCACTACACCTATACGACCTCTTGTTATTTCTTAGACTTAACCTGCAAGCATATGGAATTACTTGTTATAATTTAAAACAATTGGAACGTTAACTGGACAGGATTGTTTCAAGGTCTGCAGCAGTAAAGGCCGGGGGCAGGCAGATGTTGTTGCGGCATACATGGGCGGCAGCTTTTTTGCCGGCAGGATAGTTGGTTCCAATATCCAGCATGTGTTTGGCTAGTTCCGGACTGATTTGGCCGTCTGCGTGGAACACTGCGATTGCATCCGGAAGAAACAATTTGTTGAGTGTCCGCTGTAATTCCAGCGTGTCGGGCGCACCATTTTTGCCGGTGATGGTAATCGTGGCACGCGGGCCGGTTTCAAATTCAAGGGCGCACATCAGCAGGCAAAAGGCATTTGGCATGCGTTGTATCTGCGAGCTGAAGGCTGCTATGATTTGGCTGGCCAGTTCATCATAGGCGCTATTGCCTGTCAGGCTGCCCAAGTGCAGCAGGTTCAGCATGGACACGGAATTGCCGGAGGGCAGGGCGCCGTCATATATTTCCAGGGGCCGCAGCGGCAGGTCGTCGGTTTGCGCGTGCGTGCTGAAGAACGCTCCTGATTGTTCATCGCTAAAATGCGTGTTAAGTAGCTCCTGCAGTTCAATAGCCCGCAACAGGTAGTGTTCCTTGGAATTGGCCTGATAGAGCTCTATGAGCCCCCAGATCATAAAACTATAATCATCAATATGCGCGGTTATACCGGCGTGCCCTTTGCAGTAGCGGTGCAGCAGCCCCGTGTCAGGCCGGTACAGGGTATCTAGAATCCAGTCAGCGGCACGCTGTGCTTCAGTGATAAAATTTTCTTCGCCCAGCGCTCTTCCGGCAAGGGCGAGGGCCCCGAACATGAGAGCGTTCCAGTCGGTCAGTATTTTTTCATCACGGCCGGGGGGCGTGCGCAGGGCGCGCGCGTCAAAGAGTTTACGCCGCAGGTTTTCAAATTGTGATCTAACCTCCTGCACACTCAGCTCACTGCGCTGTGCGTAGGCGGCAAGGCTTTCGCCCTGATGTATGACATTGGTGCCGGTTGCATGCCCGCTGGCCTCATCATGTACATTGCCCTCAGCTCGTACTCCGCAGAGCTCTTTGGCAAGCAGCAGTTCCTGCGGGTCAAGCAGGGCCTCCAGCTCAGCATGTTTCCATTGATAGAAGGCACCTTCGCCGCCTTCACTGTCAGCATCAAAGGCACTGTAAAAACCGCCTTCAGCGGATTTGAGATCGCGCAGTACAAAAGTGGCGATTTCACGCGCTGTTGCGGCGAATTCCTTGTTGCCGGTTGCCTGATAACCTTCTACATAGGCCCAGAGCAGCAGGGCCTGATCATAGAGCATCTTTTCAAAGTGCGGCAGTAACCAGAACGGATCGGTTGAATAGCGGTGGAAGCCGAAGCCGACATGATCGTATATTCCGCCGCGGTGCATGGCACTCAACGTATCGGTTGCCATGGTAAGCGCTTCCGTTGAGCGGGTGCGTTTCCAGTAGCGCAGCAGGAAAAGTACGGTGTGTGGAGTTGGAAATTTGGGTGCGTGTCCGAATCCGCCATTGTTGCGGTCATAGGATTCGCGCAGTCCTTCAAAGGCGCGTTCGGTCAGGTGTATGTCTATGTTACTGTGGGGCTTATCGGGCTGTTCCTGCGCCTGTGTGACCGCATCCATGATTTGCTGCGTGCTTTGCAAAATATCGTCGCGATGCTGCTGCCAGGCCTTCGCTATGCGGGGAATAACCTCGACCATGCCTTGACGGCCTCCGCCAGATTGAGGCGGTATGTAGGTCGCGGCAAAAAAAGGCTTTTTATCGGGTGTCATAACAATAGTCAGAGGCCAGCCGCCGCTGCCGGTAAGTGCCTGGCAAAAGCGCATATAGACGGTGTCGATGTCCGGGCGCTCTTCGCGGTCAACTTTAATACAGACGAAGTGATCATTGAGCAGGCCTGCAATAGCTTCATCTTCAAAAGACTCATGCGCCATGACATGGCACCAGTGGCAGGTTGAATAGCCGATAGAAAGAAAAACGGGAACATCGCAGCGCCGGGCGGTTTCAAAGGCCTCATCGCCCCAGGGCTGCCAGGCAACAGGGTTGTCGGCATGCTGCAAGAGATACGGAGAACTCTCAGCAGTTAAGCGATTCTGACGGGGCAGATTCGGTGTCATTGTGTTTGCGGCAGTCATTGGGCAGGTTTATTTCAACGTGGGTTCCCTCGCCCGGTTTGCTGGTGAGAAGAACCGTTCCATTGTGCATGTCAACAATGTGCTGTACTGCGCAGAGCCCCATGCCGGATCCTGATATTTTGGAGGTATAAAAGGGGCGGAATACCAGATTAATTTCACTGCTTTCAATGCCGTGTCCGGTATCCTGAATCGCTATGCGGCAGTGTTGAGCATTCTGTTCAAGTGTTACATTAAGTGTGCCTCCAGTTTCATCCATGGCTTCAATCGCATTGTTTATGATGTTGCCAATAGCCATGGCAAGGTGTTTTCTATCGCCAAGGATGGCGGCGGTTTCAGGGGGTAGGCTGGTTCCAAGCTGAATGTGTTTTTGCTTCAGAGTTTTTTTGAATGGTTGCAATACTTCGGTCAGGAAACCGGCAGGGTCAAATGACGTGAGCAAACCGAGGATAATGTTTTTGAGTTCGATAATTTCATTGAGTGTGCCCTCAAGGCGTTCGACTTCGTGGTAGATATGGTCGGCATATGACTTGAGCAGGTCATCGTCAGTAATACGGCTGTGAATGCGGCGGGCAAAGCCACCGATGGCCACAAGCGGGTTGCGTAACTCATGGGCTATCTGATCGAGCATGGTTTCAAGGGCCTTTAATTTTTCCTGTTCGCCATATTCTTGTCGTGAGAGAGCCCCTTCAACGTGACTTTTTACGCGCGCCAGGAATTCTTTTGAGTCGAATGGTTTGGTGATATAGTCGTTTGCGCCAAGTTCAAAACCGGCAATTTTATGATCCATAAAATCATCAGCTGTGAGAAAGATGATCGGTATCAGCCGTGTGTCAGGGTTTGTCTTGAGTCGCCGGCATACTTCAAGACCGTCCATGTGCGGCATATTGACGTCAAGTATGATGAGGTCGGGGGGGTGCTCTGAGGTTTTTTGCAGGGCATCTTCGCCATTGTCAGCGGTTGTAACCTCATAGCTGGCACGCTCAAGGATGATCTCGATCATCTTGAGCAGACTGTGATCATCATCAACTACCAGTATTGAGGGGTGTTTGGATTCAACCATGGAATCTTCTTTCACGATAGCCGGAGTTTTAGTGCCGATTTTATTCCAGAGCTATATCGATCTGGCGTGAATTTTTTTTAAAAACAGGTTTGCCGAGATGTTTGAACGCTGGTTCGCTGGCCCTGCGGCCCGAGGACGTGCGCAGCAGCAGACCGGCTTTCAGCAGGAACGGCTCTACCATGTCAATCAGGGTATCGGGTTCTTCCTGCATGGTGGCTGCGATGGCTTCCAAACCGACGGGTCCGCCTTTATATACATCGATGATCACATCAAGGAAGCGCACATCAAGAGGGGTCAGCCCAAGGGGGTCAATGCCTTCAAGTGCAAGGGCGTCGCAGCTGAGCGGGGCGGTAATGCGCCCATCGGCGCGAACCTGGGCAAAGTCGCGCACCCGGCGCAGAAGTTGGTTGGCGATGCGAGGGGTTCCCCGTGAGCGGCGTGCTATTTCCACGGCTGCGGCGTGTTCGATTTCAACCTCCATGATACTGGCTGAGCGCATAATAACGGTTTGCAGGTCCTTTTCTCCATAAAAATCAAGCGAGCGCTGAACACCGAAACGGTCACGCAAGGGGGCTGAGAGCAGGCCGGCCCTGGTTGTTGCTCCGATAAGGGTGAACTGTTCAAGCTTGGCACGGTAGCTGCGAGCGTTCATGCCTTTGTCAAAAATGATATCAACCGCGAAATCTTCCATGGCAGAGTAGAGAAATTCTTCTACGATCTTGGGCAGGCGGTGAATTTCATCGATAAACAGAACGTCGCCGCGCTTAAGGTGCGTGAGGATGCTGATAAGGTCACCGCCTTTTTCAAGGGCCGGTCCTGAGGTGTGCACCAGCGGTACCTCAAGTTCGTTGGAAATAATATGGGCAAGGGTTGTCTTGCCCAAGCCCGGAGGGCCGTAGAGCAGCACATGATCAAGCACGTCTTCACGCTGGCGGGCAGCTGTTACAGCAATTTGGAGGGTCTCCACCACCTGGCGCTGCCCGATGTATTCCTCAAAGCTTTTGGGGCGCAGGTCAAGCGCTGCGCCGGGTTCATCATCTGGCAGCGGTGCTGGATCAGTGGGCAAAATTTCCGGGCGTTCGCGTTCAATGGGCATGCTTATCTGGTTCCTTTGTAGACTTCTTCAAACAGTTCTTCAGGTGTTTGCGCTTCAGGGCGGCGCTCAAGAGCGTCCTGTACCATTTTCTGGGCTTCGCCCCGCGGGTGGCCGAGCTGGCGCATGAGCACGTCGGTTACCTGCTTGACAAGATCACCGGAGACAAATTTTTCGGGGGGCATATCATCGCTGCGCATCATGGCGAATTTGCCCAGGCGGCCCTGCAGTTCCGAAACGATCATATCGGCCTTGCGTTTACCGACGCCTTTTAGCTGTTGAAGGCTGACGGTATCGCGGTCTTCAATTGCACGTGCAATAATCGGAATTGGAAGCGTCAGGGCCCGGCAGGCCATTGTTGGTCCGATATCCTTGACTTTTATCAGTGATTCGAAAAATTCAAGTTCGAGCTCGGTTGTAAAACCGATAAGAACCGGTTTGGGCTGCTGAACGGTTTGATGATAGGAAATAAAGAGTTCTATTGTTGTATTGAGACATTCAGTCTGCATAAGGTGGAGCCGGACAATTTCCGGCAGCAAGACTTCATAGCCGACACCTCCGACCAGCAGAACGATTTTGTTCTGCTCGGTTTTGATGACGGTTCCTGTCAAATAACGAATCATGTCAGCCTCACCAGTTGTAGCGTCCGCTTCGCGAAAGGGCCATCAGGGCGATGGCGGCTGCATCCGAAGCATGATCGGGTTTAATAGCGTGCTTGAGTTCCAGACTGCTCTGCACCGCGCGGCACACCTGCTGCTTCGAGGCCCGGCCACTGCCGGTCAGGCCATGTTTAACTTCGGTTGGCTTGAGTTGAACATACTCAACTGTTGCTTCGGCTGCTGCAAGAGCGATTATGCCTTTAACTTCTCCCAGTTGTATGGCCGCGCGTGGATATGCTTTCAGTACGTAAACATCTTCAATTGCAATGATGTCCGGCTGCCACTGTACAATGAGTTTACATACGCTGCAATAGATTTCACGCAGTCGCTTTTCAGGCGGCGTGCC
>Ga0075120_10002164_pt1 | contig 14461 bp, 16 predicted proteins | sample AntAceMetag02UKL_FD_69792 | JGI IMG/M metagenome (GOLD analysis project Ga0075120, IMG submission 69792) | Saline lake microbial communities from Ace Lake, Antarctica - Antarctic Ace Lake Metagenome 02UKL | ecosystem: Environmental > Aquatic > Non-marine Saline and Alkaline > Saline | place... | reverse complement strand
ATTTTCGTCCGACAAAAATATATAATAATATTTTTATAAATAACAGTCGTAGCATTTGGATGGATGATTTTTCAAACATTGATAGTCTTCCAAAAATTAGTAATAATATTTTTTTAGACTGCGATACAACAATTTGGTCATACAGAGAATGGGATGAATTGCGAAATATTAACTATAACTGTTTTTATAATAACAATGTTAATAACTTTAATTTTTTGTTAGATACGACTAATCTGTTTGCTTTCCCTGTATTTGCCGACAGTGTCGATTATTATTTATTCAGTTCTTCCCCATTGATTAATGCTGGAAATCCGGATTCTATCTTTAATGATCTGGATGGAACGAGAAACGATATAGGTTTATGGGGAGGGCCATTCGGGATGGAATATGATTATCCTACTGAAGTGATTGAAGCAAGTACAGAACTACCTCTGGAATTCTCATTGGGGCAGCCTTATCCAAATCCTTTTAACAGTATGCAAATCATTCCTTTTGCGCTCCCCAAAACCTCCGATGTCAGTATAAAGGTATTCAATATTCTGGGTAGAGAAGTGCATAAAAGTATATACCCGTCTTTAAATCCCGGCAGGTATTTAAAGCATTGGGATGCATCAAACCAATCTTCCGGGATCTATTTTGTGCAATTTGAAGCGGGTGAGGTTAAGATTCATAAGAAAGTTTTATTAATCAAATGAAGACGGGTGAGGGTGGCTTGGGTGGCTTGGGTTACTTGTTACCCAAGTTTCATGATGACATTTTAATAACGGTCAAGATACCCGGCTAACCCACCCCGGCGGGCAAGCAAATAAGCCGGGGCACTCTTCTGACGGCATTATAGATCAGGTCTATTATTTCAGCTTTTTTCCTTAAGCTTTTGTTTCAGGAGATTTGCAGCGATTTCCAGGAAACTGTCTTCTGTTACAACCCCTACAAGCATTCCCTCTTTCAGGACAGGCAGGCATGATATCCTTTTTTCACGCATAATACGGATAGCGTCAAGTGTCAGTGTTTCCGGTGTGATCGTAATTGGATCTTTTATCATTATAGCGCTTACCGGGGCTGATTGCCCTCCTTCCTGGGGAAACGGATGCCCTATCAGACGCAGCAGGGTACGGTGAGATAAAATCCCTACCAGGTGGTGTTCCTCATCCTCTACCAGTACATGCCTGATCCTGTTCCAGACCATCAATTGCGCGGCAAGGTCTATTGGATCATGGGGATGAACAGTGAACAGGTCGCTGGTCATATATTGATCAACCTGGGTATAGTTCATTTCCCAACCTCCACCTTCTTCGAGTAATGCCAGTGTCCATTCATGCACCGGGGTTCCCTCTTTCTGACGAGTGACGGTAGCGGCAACGATTGCATGCAACTTTTCCCAGGTTGGCGCCGGCGAGGTCATACCGGCGAGTGAATTAACCATCCAGGCAGAACCTGTCTGCTCTTTTATTACACGCTGTTCAATCACTCCAAGGAACCTGTCTATATCTCCCGGATTAATATTCGACGCCTCCAAACCATCTTTTGCCATTGGCAACAATTCTTCGAGGATGATATTACATGCTGTTCTTCTTCGACCATCAAGCCATTTGAATTGAGCGCCAAGTCCATGCCGGGCAGCAGCGAAAAAATTGTCCCTTGCATCATCGAATTCCATCACCTTCGTGATGTCTTCATATTCAACCGACATACCGCTCATCAGCCCGAACCAGAATGCTGCATTGGCTACCTCATCCTCAATAGTGGGTACAGAGGGGAGCACCCGGTTTTCGATTCTCAAATGTGGTTTACCCTCCGAAATCCCATAACAGGCTCGATTCCACCGGTAAATGGTGCCGTTATGAATCTTCAGCGCCTGGAGTTCAGGCACCCTGCCTGCTTCCAGTGCCTCAAAAGGATCTTCACATTTATCAACCGCAAAAAGTACTTTATAATGAGCAATATCCTCCCGGAATATTTCCAGTACAGATTCTTTTATCCAATCGTTTCCGAAATGAACACGGGGTGGAAATTTACGTTCGAAAGGTCCGGTGCGAGTATCAATCGATTGTTGAAAAACAGCTATCCGTGTTTCCCGCCATAACCGGTATCTTCCAAGAAAGGGTGAATTAACAGCAGCAGCGAGAACCGGTGCAACTGCCGCCTGAGCGATATTGTAACGTCGCGCGAATTCGTCAGGGGCAACCTGGAAATGCACCTGGAAACTGGTATTGGCAGCTTCAAGCATCAGGTTATCATGAGTTAATTTCAACTCATCAGTGCCCTTGATGTCCAGCTCATATTCCGCACCTCTCATTCTGGCAAGAGCATCATTGATAGTGAAATACCGTTCACGTTCAGTCATATTCTCGAGGGTTAAATCACTTTTACGAATCGTGGGAAGGATTCCGGTGAGGACAATCTCAGCATCGAACTTTTTTGCCGCATGGTGCGTCATCTCTACATACTTTACAAGTTCCTTCTTGAGGATAGACAGGCAATCACCCTCAAACGGCAAAGGATCAAGGTTGAACTCAATATTGAATTTTGCTACTTCCGGAGTAAAATGCGGATCATTTATACTCTCAAGCACTTCTTTGGCGATTGAAACCGGACGCCATTTACGATCTACCAGCACAAGCTCCTGCTCAGCGCCAATCCTTCTTTTATCGGATTCGATGATGCCGTCCTGAAGGCTCGCTTCCAGTGCCCGCATATCATTTAACAGGTAATGCGTAAATCTGCGAAGATCTTTGCTGTCGGTTTTACTTTGCTTGACTTCCTGACCCATTTATGATTCCTTTATTAGATTATGGCAAATGATGATTTGTCGGCTATTATATATTTCTGAAACCTGACAAAAACTCTATTAGCAGACCGAGAATCATTAATTATCTATTAAGAAGCTATTTTTTTAGCATGAATATGTCAAGTCTTACTGCAAATTATATTAGAATAATCAGTGCAGTGGGATATGATGTCTCAGGTGGGAAGCCGCGCTGAAGTGTGCTATTAAAACTAGGCCAATTATCAACACCCCGGCTGAAGCCGGGTGCAAAGAGGAGCAAGCTAAAGCTTGCTGAAACAAATGAAGACTGAAATGCTGCTGAACCACATGAGTGAACGAAGGACACTAAGGCTATGTAAATTATAAATATACCCTTTACATGAACAGAACGGGTGGTCATATTTCTTGCTATCGGGTTTTATTCGATGAAACAGATATTACAAAGAGGTTGCTTAAACTTCTCATATTGAAAACAATCGATTTCCTTGTATGATCGATTACATGGATTTGCTAAATTTCCATGATTTCCGCTTCTTTATCAATCGAGATCTTATCAATCTCTTTTACGTGGTCATCTGTCAGTTCCTGGATATCATCGAGGGTTCGGAACATTTGATCTTCGGGTATGCTGCCGTCTTCTTTTCCTTTTTTCGCCTGCTCATTGGCGTCACGTCTTACCCCGCGCACAGAAGTACGGGCATCTTCAGCGTAACGGTTGATGAGTTTCGCAAGATCCTTGCGTGTTTCCTCGGTTAGCGTGGGAATTGATATCCGGACAACGGTTCCGTCATTGATTGGATTCACACCGATATTGGCGGTTAAGATAGCCTTTTCAATAGGAGGGATTGCATTCTTGTCATAGGGTTGAATAATCACCAACCGTGCTTCGGGCGTCATAATATTTGCGCATTGGTTCAAAGGCATTTCTGTTTCGTACAGATTAATTTTAATGCCATCAAACATACCGATTGATGCTTTTCCAGTCCTTACCTTACTCAAGTTTTCCCGCAGAACGCTGATGGATTTGTCCATACGGTCTTCAGCGTCAAGAAGAATATCATCGATGTCCATCATCTACTCCGTTTTTGTCAATCCCTATGCGACTCACAGATAATTTAAGGGATGAATATACGACAAGAGGAGAGTAAATAACAGGAAAGAGAGGTAAAATTATGCAGTTTAATTTGTGGCTAATTCGTGGCAATACTGCCAATATCTTCGCCCCAAAGAAGTTTTAACAGGTTTCCCGGTTTAGTCATATTGAAGACACGAACCGGGATACAATTATCCTTGCAGAAAGTGATCGCAGTCAAATCCATTACTCGGATATCAGTTTCCAGGATTTTGCTGAAAGTAACATTTTTTAGTATTTTAGCGTCTTCATGTTTCTCAGGATCCTTATCGTAAATACCATCGACACGAGTTCCCTTCACCAGTGCTTCAGCCCCGATTTCACTCGCTCGAAGCGCCGCGGCAGTATCAGAAGTGAAGAACGGATTCCCTGTTCCCGCGGCAAATATTACAATCCGCCCCTTTTCCAGATGGCGGATTGCACGTCTGCGAATATATGGTTCCGCAATTTCATCAACCGTAATCGCGGATAAAACCCGGGTCTGAACCCCGGCATTTTCAAGGTAGTTCTGGAGCGCGACAGCATTGATAACCGTCGCAAGCATTCCCATATGATCTGCCGGGACACGCGCCATTCCACGCCCGGCTGCTTTCAATCCCCGAAAAATATTACCACCACCGACAACGATTCCCAGTTGAATCCCGGATTTCATTACCTCTTTCAGCTCTTCGCTTAACTGGTTTAAAACTTCTTCGCTTAAACCATATTTTTTCGGTCCTGCAAGCGATTCGCCTGAAAGCTTTAATAGTATGCGTTTATATAAAAATTCGGGCATTACGCGGTACCTTCACCCACTTTATAACGGAGGAATTTTGACACTACAAGCTCACCACCGGCAGTTTTACAGGCTTCTTTTACTCGTGCCGATACTTTTATCTTGGTTTCTTTCACGTACTCCTGCTCGAGAAGGCAGTTCTCCTGGAAGAATTTATTTATCTTTCCGTCAGCAATTTTATCCAGCATTGCCTCTGGTTTACCTTCGTTACGCATTTGGTTTTTGTAAATTTCTTTTTCTTTTTCGAGAACCTCGGCATCAACCTCATCCCTGCGAATGTATCCAGGTGCTGATGCTGCTATCTGAAGTGTCAGGTCGTGAGCAAGAATCTTTGCCTCTTCGCTCGCCAACGCTTCCGGATCTCCGGACATGTGAATCAAAACTCCAAGCTGGTCCCCGGGATGAATGTAACCTGAAATAAATCCATCTCCGTCAAATACCACGCATCCGACCCGGTTAATGCTAAGATTTTCACCGAGGCGACCGGCGAGTTCTTTGATTTTGTCGAGGTCCAAATCTTCCAAAGACACATCATCTTTGGTAGGCGAACCGGTAATAACCGACATTGCCGCTGACAAATAATAATCGACTATGTCTATAAACTCAGCATTACGTGAAACAAAATCGGTTTCACTGTTAGCCTCAATAATGACCGCCCTGGTTTTATCATCATTCATGCTGATTGCGACACGACCTTCGCTGGCTGCTTTATCTGCACGTTTTTTAGCGGCTATCATCCCTTTTTCACGAAGGAATTTCATCGCGGCGTCAAAATCACCTTCTGTTTCCTTCAATGCTTTTTTGCAGTCCATCATGCCTGCGCCTGATTTTTTGCGCAGAGCCATTACATCTTTTGCTGATATATCCATCTTGAAACCTGTTTTTCTCTGTAAATTAATAGTTTGTTATCATTCAGAACGCAGTGAAGAATCACAAGCGTCTAATTCTCAATCTGCCCTTGTAAGGTTTGAGATTCTTCACTGCGTTCTGAATGACCAAATTTCAACAGTTTATAATGAACTATGAAATACTGTAAAAGTTATTTATAGTACTTTATTTGTCGGATTTAGGTGAATCCGGTTTTTTCGATTGTTGTTTTTTCGGGCTCTGGGCAACTTTTGCGCCTTTATCCGATCTCTTGCGATGAGGTCCCGGTTTAAATCCTTTGCCGTCACCTTTACCTTTACCCTTGCCTTTACCCTTTCCTTTGCCTTTGCTGTGGTCAGGCTGAGGAGCATCTGCTTTCATCGCCTGTACTTTGGCGAGACCTTCGACAACTGCATCTGTAAATGTCTTCACAATCAAACCAATGGATTTATATGCATCATCATTTGCAGGAATTGGATAATCAATTGCATCAGGATCAGAATTTGTGTCAATTATTGCGAATACAGGAATACCAAGTTTTTTAGCTTCCCGGACACCGATATCTTCTTCAAGTGTATCAACCACGAAAACCGCGCCTGGTATCCGTTTCATATCACGGATTCCGCCCAATGCCAGGTTTAATTTTCCACGTTGTTTTTCAATCGAGAGGCGTTCTTTTTTGGTGATTATGTCATACGTTCCATCAACAGCTTTCTTTTCGTAGCTCTCCAGCTTCTTGATTGATTTTCTGATAGTAGAGAAATTTGTAAGCATCCCGCCGAGCCAACGTTCATTTACGTATGGCATCTCAGATCTGATCGCTTCGTCTCTGATTATATCTTTTGCCTGCTTCTTGGTACCGATATACAATACCGTATCACCGCCTTCGACGATTTTTCTCACTGCTTCACAAGCTTCTTCTATCAGTGCCTGGGTTTTACGAAGGTCAATAATATATATGCCATTTTTCTCCATGAAGATAAACTGCTTCATTTTTGGATTCCAACGGCGGGTGAGGTGTCCGAAATGACTTCCGGCAAGGACTAATTGCTCAAGAGTAATTCTTGGCATTTGTATCTCCTTTTTTTGCCTTCACCAACACGAGTCAGGGACGCTTGATGTACGTACCCTTGGCTGGGTCAGGCTGAGTTTTACGGGCGGGAGATCAATTTGCCGCCCTGATTAAATATTATCTGCTATTATCTAAATAAAATACTGTCCGTTTACCAGCTTTATACCAACACCGGTATCAATACAAGAAATCTGGAAAATATTGTTCTACGCCAAACATACATAATCGGGAGCAAAATGCTCCCGACTAATTGTAATCCAAATCGTGTAACTGTCAAATTGTATAGTTACATCAAAACATCTGTGGATAAAAGATTAACGTTTAGAGAACTGGAACTTCTTCCTCGCACCGGGCTGACCGCATTTCTGCCGTTCAGTTTCCCTCGGATCACGAGTAAGAAAACCTTTTTTTCTCAATGTTGGTCTTAATTCTTCATCCAGTTTCACTAACGCACGGCTGATACCAAGTCTCATGGCTCCAGCCTGTCCGGAAAGTCCACCGCCTTTACATACAACCCATACATCATATTTACCATTGCCCTCAATTTCATTCAGGGGCTGCTCGATGATTTGCTGTAAAACCTGTCTCTTAAAATGTCCAATTAAAGTGCGTCCATTGACAGTGAATTTTCCGCCGCCAGGAGCAAGCCATACTTTTGCAACGGCAGATTTACGTCGTCCGGTGGCATAAACTGAATTTATCGGTATCTTTGCCATAATAATCTCACATAGGTAATGGTTGCGGCTTTTGTGCCTCATGAGGGTGTGCTGAACCAGTATAAATCTTCAGCTTTTTGATTTGACGTCTGCCCAGGCGTCCTTTCGGAAGCATACCCCAGACTGCACGACGAATCACTTTCTCCGGGCTCTTTGCCATCATTTCCGTAATCTTGATTTTCCTTCCACCACCGGGATAACCGGTGTGAACAAAATAATACTTATCAGTATTCTTCCGTCCGGAAAGTTTAAATTTATCGGCGTTGGTGACAACAATAAAATCACCGCCATCCACGTGTGGAGAAAATGTTGGTTTATGCTTCCCTCGAAGAACCGTAGCTATCCTCGTGGCAAGCCGCCCCAGGATCAGCCCTTCGGCGCTCACCTCAAACCATTCTCGTTCAACTGTATCGCTGTTTAAATGTTTCGTTTTCACTGTATAACCATGTCAAAGTTTATAAACCTCGAAATATAGAGACGATCTATAAAATAGTCAACTACAAAAAAAAGGAGATTCTCGTCTCTTACGTACTCGCAAATATTATAATTTCAAAGTTTTAGTATAAAGAGATAATCGAAGCCGGGAATCCGCCTGATAGCACTGAATCCAGCGTATTCACATGGCGCGTTAATCAAAAGATAAATGGGGACTAAATCAACCGGGGACTTCTACTCCCGGAGGCAAATAAATCAGAGCCGGGAGTGATCCAACAACAGGTAAAATTCAAATCAATCTATTGGTATTTTCCTTTCTCGTCCTTTCACAATCACATAAGAAATTAACGCGACAATGAAAAAGATCAGCAGCGCCCATGCCAATCCACCCAATGTGCTAATAATAGTACGGTAAATCTCAAGACCCCAGAATGCCGGGGTCAGGTCGGGACGAGGATTATTTTCAGTGATCGGCGCGATGAACCGCTCAAGTTTACGAATGTTAACCCCGGATGATACTCCAACCACAAACAGCGCAAATGTCAGAAATTTCTGCCAGGAATACGCGATTTCCTCGCCGATAATGCGCAACATTATCATATTGACCGGTTTTTTGAAGAAAAATATCACCAGGTAAGAGATCAGTGCAGATATGAATAACGTTCCAAAGAGTAAACCAAAAAATTCCATTTCAATTTCCTATAAGTATGTTTAGCAATGATTGCCTTTGTTTCTTTTCAATTTTCCCCAAAGGGGAACGATATGAATAGCCGTGGGTGCTAACCCACGGAAATTGATTGTTCACGACTAGCTCGTCCCTGAAGGGGGCGTACAGCAATATGTTCAACCCATTCAGGGTTGGTTTTATAACGTTTCCTCTTCTTCCACGGGTTTCGCCCGTGGCTATTCATGTTTATCTCCTTTGGAGATGTTCTCGAATAAACGAAGAAAATTTTCATCTGACAAGACTTACCTGAATACACCGTCGTAATTAGGATTCAAGGGATTTCATTCGGGTATTAAATAACAACAGATCCGATCTCAAATTATCTTGGAGAGATTCGCCTGAAATCGTAAAATGGTTCATCATCGAAAAAGGCAGGATCAGGTAATTGTGCCCGGACGAACTCTTCCAACTGAACGGTTGACGATAAAATTATCTCACCATCAAATTCACCTCTCTCTTCCATCAGCGTAAGACCGGAATCTTTGAATATGTCCGTTGACAATTCGTCATTAATTCCGAATATCTTTAGCTGGTTCTCCTGTATGTCAGCCTTGAAAAGAAGATACCCCGGAAGGCGTACCCATTCTTCGAGGTTTTCTTTCTTTTCTGGTCCTGCCACGAGTAAATACAGATCATCAATCTTATGGAGAGTTGCGACAAACAGGTTTCTTGCAGTTCCGTTCTCTATTAATAAAACTTTGTATTGACCATCCGCCGTATGCGAGATATAGGCTTCAGCAAATCCGTCCTCTGCGTCCTGGAACCAGACTCCCTGTAGTTTGGATTCCGACACCGATGTTTCCTCGCTGAGCCAGGGATTAAGGGTTCGAATAACACAGCCTGATGAAAAAACAATTACCAGGATTAAAAGCAGAATATGGGTAAATATTTTCATGTTAGCTCCTTCTAAAGATTTCACGTCACAGATTGCAGGGTGCCCCGGACAGCTTGATGTCCGGGAAATGATTATTCAATTTTAAACCAGGCATTATTTTCAAGAACCACTTAATTCTTAATTAATACCTTTTCCGTTTCAATCTGTCGAAAGCAGGGTGCCCCGGACAGCTTGATGTCCGGGAAATGATTATTCAATTTTGAACCGGGCATTATTTTCAAGAACCACTTAATTCTTAATTAAAATCTTTTCCGTTTCAACCTGCTGAAATACATCATGCATCAAATTGATATATATCTCCTCTGCTTTTCTTCTTTCAGTGTGGAACGGATAGACAAATATCAAGAGGGTCTGTACCCATTTAGTCAGGGATGCCTGCCGTGTGTAGTTTTTGAGCAGGATATCTTCGTGATTAAATACATCAATCGTAACCGAATAATTGCGTTTATACGGTATCGGTAGGACCGTAACTGTCACGGTTGAGAAGAGGCTGCCTAAGAATTGCCGGGAAAAAGAAATCTCTTTCATGAATTTTATTCTCATGACGTAATCATGCGTTGCAACCAAGCTGTCTTTTTCGATTCTTCTCTTTGGCTCGCTGACGTCTGAGGCGTATTCGGTAAAAGTGGTATAACGGTTAATGTTGGAGAATTCAGTCATTGCGTCAATAAACAGGTCATCGAAGTCGTTAATTATCTGGTGCTTGTTTTCAAGCTTGGGGATAGCATCGTAACCTTTTACCTGTTTATAATGACTGAACACAAAGAGCACATCCACCTTTTCAGCGCCGATATTTTTGCCGCCCTCTCCCTCGAATTCTCCCTTGATCCCCGATCTAAAAGTAGCGCATCCTGAAAGAATTGACAAAATATTTACAGCTAAGACAGTGAATAAAATTATCTTTCTCATCTTTCAGCTCCTAGATTATCTGTATGTGTGACACTTGAACTCTCGATATAAGATCAGACAGCTAGCAGTCTGGCTTCCATCAAAGATTCTTTAATCCAGAACAATATATCCATTCTATATATAGTCCCAAAAATCAAGAATTCTGAACTACGTTACTATCCCATTTTTTATATCTCTCAACTAAATCAACAAGAGTTTCTTTAACACATCTAAATGATTCTTCGAGATAAGAAGAATTGACTATGATAAATCCTTCCACTATTTCAATTCCTATCTTACTTCCAGCCCAACCTTTGATCTTTTCTTGCATTCTAGGTCTAACCATGTCGATACGACCATTTGTATGAGCAAGTGCATGTCGAATTTCAGATAAAATGGTTATTTTACTTAAGTATTCAATATCTTTGCATAGTTCAAATTTAAGTATATGTTTGTAATATTTTTTTGATCGCTCAACAAAGTTACCTCTTAAGTCACCTATGGAAATTCCTTGTTCCATTTTTTTCTGTATCAGTTTTGCTATCTCTGTAACTGCAGATTCGTATACAGCATATAGAGTAATGAGGAAGGATCCATTTAAGAATCGTGGATACAGTAGTTCTATCTTATTATCAAAAACAGTATTTTCCTCATACCATTCTGGATCAGTCCCCGATAGGTTTTGTTCTTTGATATCTGTATTTAAAATGTCACGTTCAGTTTCTTCCAAGTGAATCAACTGTTTTTCAATTGCTTTTAATAAATCATATAGAGAATCAAGTTCTAAATTTATATCAAGTAATCCGAAATCAAATTCTATTTTTTTACTATTGTTTGTTACCATAACTCAAATTTGTTGAATGAATTTTATCGAATTCTTATTTCATATTTAGCCTCAACATCCTCCAAAAATCTCCATCCCCATCCAATGAGTTTGTTGTTTTGAAATACTAAAGGTGTCGTTTCATCGTCAGTAATTGAAACGACTCTTAAGAAGGTTTCTTTCCTTTTACTTTCAGTATAGAAAGTAAGTATTTCCCACATTTCATTTCCAACTCGGACAGTTTCAGACCGGTAAGGATTATTAATCTTACCAGTCGGTGTTGGTGGAATAAAAGCTAGACAAGTCCACCAAGTTGTTGGGTGTGGCCAAGTCTGAATAGTATTTGTACCCATTATTTCAAGGACTTCGGTTTTAGTCATACCGATTTGTAGCCGGACTAAATTTTCACGATTCTTTGTGCGGACAGTATCGAGTGTTGCACAACCACCAAACAGAAAGAAAATAATTACCATCAGAAAATTATTAAGCATTTTCATATACTGCACTCCTAACTATAGAACACAGGTGTTTTTCTATTTTGCATATATAACAGGGCTTGGTTGCCAGAATGCTTTCTGTCGGGTTTCAGTCCAAAAAATATTCGAATTAGCTAATTCAAACCTTTAGTATCTAAAGAGGATAACACAAATGATTAATCAAACTTAATTCCGACTGCTCGAAGCATTAAGAATGTATCAACGAACTGGACATCCAGCGCCCGACAGACATTCGGAATCGGGACTTTTATTTGTATCATATTATTAGGAACTTCATGTGTAACAACTATACATCCATTAGTTTTTGCATAAGCGATCAACCATCCATCAGCACCGGCAGCAAACTCCGTTTTTGCAGCACTCTTGTATTGATCCTGAGTCTGTAACCAAATCATTATGTCACGGAAACAGTTTATGACATCAGGTTGGATCGTAGAGGTAAACATATTCAAAGAATTATCATTTGCCCATTTTGTCAGATCATCTTTCCCTCGATCAAGTTCACGCTTTACTCTATCGATACTCAAAATACGTCCATCTAATGCAAGTTCACTCAAACTTGTCCAAAACTTGGGAGCGATATCAAATGCATAATAACGTCGTGCTGCCTCTATGAAAACATTTGCATCAAGAATATACCGAGGAGCAGTACTCAATTATTTACTCCTATTCCAAGTCGTTCTGAATAGCGTTCAAAAGATTTTCCGTGTAAGCCGGTCAGATGATAAGCCTCTTTATATAATAATCGGCCTTCTCGCGCTGCACTCATGACTGCATGTGCGAACCTCAATCCGATGCGTAAGTTCTGTGTATTATAGAAGTTCCCACCATCCGGTTTTTTGATCGCCCTACGACGTTCATCCTCTTGGTAATCATGATAGAAATCAAGAAATTCTGATTTATTGATCAGTTGCAAATCCAGCGCTCTGCGAGCGGCAACGAGTACGCTGATTTTAAACCTTCGGGCAATTATCTGAAAAGGTTCATTTTCATTCCGGACATCGGGCCATATTTGTCGAAGCTCCTCTTCAGCGACTAAAAACTCAGCAGCTACCTTGTTACACTTTTGTTCAATTGGATCTTCAGAAGGTCTTAACTCGCGTAAATCAAATGCTGCACTGGAGCCAAGCCATACATGTGCCAACTCGTGTGCGAGGGTAAACATTTGAGCAGCTTTACCATCTGCCCCATTTACAAATACGAGTGGAGCATATTCATCAACAAGGACAAATCCTCTAAATTCATTAGTGTCTAACTTACGATGAGTATTATTGGCTACAATCCCATTCACAACGACTAAAATTCCGGTCATTTCTATTGTCCTGCGCAGCATATCCAAAGCATTAGTCCAAGTTGATTGTTTTGATGCCCAGCCCTTCTCAAATCCAAGGTTATCACGAATAGATTTGGTTATGCTTTGGATATCTTCATCAGGATTAATTGATCCGACGAATGGTAACGGTTTTTGTCCTTCCTCACGCATAAACTCACGCATCCATGTCTGACGTTGCTCCATTATCTGGACTGTCTCAAGAAGATTTGGACTAGGACGATAAGTAGAGTCATCCGATATGGTTCTAAAGTGAGGGATGGGTAATTGCTCTTTGGGTGGTTCTTGAAGAAAGAAAAAACCAAAGGGAGTCGATGTTGTTCTCGCTAGTTCTTCTAATTGCCTGATAGTTGGTTGAACTTTCCCTTCTACCCATTGCCGGATATTGGGAAATTTACGCTCGAAAACACTTGGCGATATACCTGAGCGATCCATAGCCCAACGGAGTACATGTTCACTGACTACGACTCTTGTCATCGTATATCCTAACTATAAGGCAAATTAGTTAATAAATCATAAGCTTTATTTTGAATCAGATTGAATAAACAATCTTTCGTTCAATAGAAGTAAACTATATTTAATATATAAACTCCCTGCCCTTTTCAAAAGCCTTAAGATTCATTAATTTGATAAAATCTGTGTGTGATATGGTATGAAAAGTAGCCTGCCATCAGGATTTTTCAATCGTTCGTCATCCATCACAAAACCTTTAACCATATACTCTTTAAGGTTTCTATTTGCCCATATCCTGAATTGCGTTCCACGCTTGCCCTGCACTCTGAATCCAATAGCCAATATCATATCTAACGAATAGAAAGTTACATTGTATTCCTTGCCATCAGTGGCAGTTGTAAAGTAATCCTTTACAACTGAATTTTCCACTAACTCTCGCTCTTTCAATATGTTTGCAATGTGTTGACCAACATTTTGCTTCGAGGTGTCAAAAAGTTCAGCAACCTGTTTTTGATTCATCCATACCATGCCGTCTTTGGCATAAAGTGACACAGAAGCTTTGCCGTCGGCAGTATTGTAGATAATAATATTTTGTTGGTTATCTGCTTCCATGTCTATTTTTTCTTGCTTTTAAGAGTTTTCTTTTCTTTGGTGGGTCGTTCGTGGAAAACCCGGATATATGCTCCACTGCAAGATATCTGCATAACTAAAAACAATACCTTAGTCCAACAGATAAATCTATCCGTGAAAATGACTCATTTTTGGAAACACCTATTGCTTCTAGTTCTTTAAGACCCTTCTCATAATTTCCTATAGTCGCTATATATACTAAATCAACGTCTACTCCAAATCTTTTTTTCTCTCCCCAAGTCCATTGCTGACCTAAGCCACAAGAAAAACCATTGTACTTTTCATAGAAATTATGAACATCATTACTTACTAACGTTATATAACTATTTACTCCATATAATCGAGTAGGGTGAGGCGGAGTGATCTACTTCGCCTCATCCCTCTCACAGAACCGTACGTACGGTTCACGTATACGGCTCCTGTTTACTTTCCCTTGATATTTCAGACAGAACAC
>Ga0075120_10002163_pt1 | contig 14467 bp, 13 predicted proteins | sample AntAceMetag02UKL_FD_69792 | JGI IMG/M metagenome (GOLD analysis project Ga0075120, IMG submission 69792) | Saline lake microbial communities from Ace Lake, Antarctica - Antarctic Ace Lake Metagenome 02UKL | ecosystem: Environmental > Aquatic > Non-marine Saline and Alkaline > Saline | place... | reverse complement strand
GGGTGCGGGACGGGAAAGTTACCTGAGGACCTGAGTCACGCTGCCTTGCGCAGTTTCCAGAAGTCGTCGAACAGTTTGCTGAGAACGGCGCAGCGGGTAGCGAGTACATTTTGTGCTCCTTTTGTCTTCCAGAACATGCCGGACTGCTTTGCTCGTTTGCCAACAACTGTCTTGCAGCCAGCTTCAATTACCCCGGAGCCCACAAAGTAGCCCGCCTTTCGGAAAGTGGCGTAGAGCATTCGATCACGGTTCTTTATGAAATAGTTAATGGCTTTGAGGATTTCATCCTTCTTGTCGAGGCGGGTATCTGCGAGATCGGAAATCTCTTTGATAAAGCGGTCGACCTTGTCTTGCTTGAGCCATTTGCGCCATTTTTTGGCATGCCCGGTATAGGTCGATTCATTCGGATAGATGAGCGCAGCGATATGGTTGACGTGTTCAAGGGCGTGATAAAGATCGATGATCCACGTCGCATCGGGAAAGTTTACCCGAGCCACTTCCCATATCCATGGCGCACCATCGCCGAGCACCACAACCTTTTTGGCATAAGCCATCCCCCGCAGCTTGGCCTCTTGCCGGATGATACCGCCGAAGTCGGACGCTTCGTTGAAGCTGGCGATATACGTCGTGCTCTCAGGGTCTCGATCGGGGAGTTCTCCTTCCATGATCCGCCGTTGTGTAAAGACACATCCGAGTTTGACTTCGCGGCTCTTCGATGTGCCATCCGGTTGTTTCCCTTTACGACCTTGCGTCTCTGACTTGGTGGTTGGAACGCCGGTGCCGTCATAGCTCACATACATGACCTCCGGCGCAGGGTCCGGTTTCGTCGGAGCACGATCTTGTTGCCAGGCCTGCACCTCGGGACCGATCACGGCGGCCATGCGTTGTATTGAGCGCCCCGAAACTTCCAAGCGTGAGTAGGCGTTCAAGTCCTGGCTGGCCAACTCGAACGATCCGCTCATAGCTCCAGCGCGACTCATTATTCGCTGCAAGCCAGGGGTAATTCCATCCTTTAAACCAAGTTGTTCATCCAGCGGCGTTCGGCCCTGCTCTCCGTCGTAGAAGTAATCGCGCCACAGGGAAAACTTTCCCAGTATGCTGTGGACCTGTAAATGGCGCTTCCGGTAGTGGCGTTCACCCGATCGGCGGTGATAGCTGCATTCCGGGATGTGTTGTTTGAAAAAACGTTCCAGAATCTGACAGCCATCGCGCATCAAAGCCAACAGGAGCCCGTCTTCAATAGCCGACATTTCCAGTGTTCCGGTACCGGCATACTGGACTTCGATGGCCTTCAGAAACGCTTCGGTTTCGCGGTAGCGTTCTCGCTGCGCGTCCTGGAGTTTTTTTTACTGGCAGGCTGATCCGCCGTGATCGTGGCCTCTTCTGTCACCTCTGCAAATTCCCGACATAGCTCCTTGAACTGCCCACCTGCTTTAATATCTGCCCGAACCTGTTCAACCTGCTCCTTCGGAATACGTTTTGACCAGTGCTGCCCGTCGGCATAGCCCTGTAGCACATAGTACGGCCCCTTCTTGCTTTCGCCGCTCCCGTAGTACTGCTCACTGATGGTGCCTTGGCGCAGTCTTTCGATCTGCCGCATTTCATCTAGAATCTCTGTCCGCTTTTGCTTTGTCTGGCTGTGCATGATTACCTCCTGTATATGTTCATATACAATACCACGCCAAAAAAACACATTGCAACAACGATCTGGGGAATTTGTAACTTTCCCGTCCCGCACCCCGGTCTTGTGCTTACTCCGCAGGATGGCATGCGCTTCTTTTCCGCCATGCCGTGCTGATGGCCAGTGCCGCCAACAGGATACAGAGGCCCCAATACATCTCGAGCACTTCCTCGTTCTGCCAGTATACTAGGTGCGCCGCATCGGGTCGGATCAGCCAACTGCCAAACCGGCTGGTCCATGGGTGAATCAAATGAATGATCTCCGGGAAAAGAAAGCAGGGAATCAATTCTGGTGGCGAAAGGTAGCCCCGCAGCGCCGAGTCCTTCTTCCGCATCCAGACCACCAGCACCAGAGGAAGAATGATTCCAAACAGCTTCATGTACCACGAAACCACATCGGAAGGGCGCAGGCGTTCAATCACCGATACGGCCGTGTCGCCCAGATGCTCCACGCACCAGACGCCCAGCTCGGACTCGCGAAACTTCCTGAAGTTGATGTTATGTAGGTTCGCTTCGCCCTGCCGGTTGATCACATCAATGGATTCGGGCGTCTTAAAGCCGAAGATGCGCTGTCCCCAACTAAGTTCCTCTCCCGCGCACACAAAAAAGAAAAGGCCCGTCATCAGAATATATAGCCTCGCGAAGCGTGGCATCTTTTTCCAGGAGCGGAGGGTGAAAAAGAGGACGAAGGAGGCTCCTAAAAAGCCGATGAAGGTGACCCATTCCACGCCCCGGTCCTCACCCTGCAACCAACGGGCATGAAACTCGGGCGCGGCGGCATACACCACCCAATAGAGCAAAAACAAGAGGATGAACCCGACGAATACGGTCAGTGATTTTTTCATGATGCGGCATTATTGCCCTCAGGGGGGTTCCCTTCAAGCATAAACAGGCCGGACCCGCTTTCCGTGTGCCCTATGCGTCCTTTCGCGGCCAACTCCCCGCGCTCACTCTCCGCACGGCTCGCGAGGACACGGGCCCTCCCGGCACGAGCTTTGATTTCCCGGTGACCGGTCAGTCCGGTTTGCTCCCGCCGTAGCAATACTTCACATACGCGGCTGGCAGCGGCTTGGTGCACAGCGAAACAATCACCGCCACCATCAGGGAAATAGGCAGCGCAACGATCAGTGGGTCTACCACCGCCCACGTCGGGCTCGCCCACGTCGGAATCAGCGTGGCATGCCCTGTCAGCGCTGTGCAGATGCCCAGTCCGCCCGCCGTTTTGGCGTTGATAAAGACCGACCAGAACGTGCTGGCCAGAAAACCGACCAGAATCGAGCTGATGGCGCCCACCCGCGTCATGCGCTTCCAGAAAAGACCTCCCAACAGCATCGGCAGGAACGACGAGGCGCACAGGCCAAAAAACAGAGCCGTGGCCAGCGCGACAATATTGCCGCGCACCATTTTGCCCATGGTGATCGCTGCAATGAGCCCCACCAGAATGCCCAACCGGGTGATCAGCACCGAATGATGCGAATGCCGATGCGTGATCTGCTCGAAAATATCCCGTCCGATCGCCGTACCCATGGTGTGAAACTGGCTGGAAAGAGTACTCATCGCCGCAGCAAGCAGCGACATTAGAAAGATGATGCCGAACCACTTGGGCATGGCACTGCTCACGAAGGTCGGCACGATGGTATCCGTGTTCCCTTTCATCGTGGTGCCTACGGTGATGGACCGGGCAATGGAAATTAAATGAGGCTCGATTTGGTCCTCCACGCCGGCCGCTCCGTGCCGAATGACTATGCCCGGCGTTTTCAACACATACCGCAGCGCATTTTCATCGGTATCCCCCGGCAGGCGATAGCTGACAAATGCCTTCGCACGCGCCAAGACCTCTTCCGTCGCATCCGCCGCGACCGGCGTCAACCGCCCCGCGCCATCCGCCCCCGGGTCCAGCAGCGCCTGCTCGCTCACAACCCGACAGGAAATCACCTCGTTCTTGTGAAAATACGCATTCGAGAGCGAACCCACCACGAACGCCACGCCCGTCATCGCCAGAATGAACACCCCGCCGACCACCACCGCGCGATTCAACGATTTGCGCGATTTCACGGTCATAAAGCGCACCACCAATTGCGGCTGCGCGAGCACCCCAATGCCCACCCCGAGTACAATCGTGGAGACCATGATCCACCACAGATTATACTGCGCGGCATCCGCCGGGGCATCTGCCGCCGAGGCCCATCCGAACTTCGGCATCGAGGTCCAGCCCTGATGCCCCATGGCCGTCAACCCCTTCGGAACCAGATCGTCCATATCCGTCAGCGCCTGATGGGCGGCTGTAAAGCCGCCGAGCGTGTGATACGTGAAGCCAATTAGAATCAGCATGCCGACCAGCATGATCGCCCCCTGAAGCGCATCGGTGAACATCACCCCCTTGAGACCGCCCGCAATCACATATGCCGCCACAATTAGCGCAAAAATATACAGCCCCACATCATAGGGAATGTGAAAAATCGACACGATAAACTCGGCCCCGCCCACGATGACCGCCATCGCATAGAGCGGCATGAAAACAAAAATAACCAGCGCACAGAAAATCTGAATGAACTTGCTGTCAAACCGCTTGGCCATCAGCTCCGGGAATGTGTGCGCATCGAGATGATGCCCCATGCGCCGTATCGGCTCCCCCAGAAACACAAACGCGATGAACACGCCTGCGAAAATGTTGAAGAAGGTGAGCCAGAGCAGGCCCAAACCGAAGTTAGCCGCCACGCCTCCGAAGCCCACAATGGCCGAGGTGCTGATAAACGTCGCCCCGTAGGAAAGCGCCATCACCACCGGATGCACGCTGCGTCCGGCCACCAGATAGTCCGATGCCGTCTTCGTTTGGCGATACCCCTGATACCCGAGATAACCAACCAGCATCAAATATACAATCACGACAATAATCGTAAGCAAATCCATAAATTCCCTTCCTTAGCAAGGCGTTTAAAGCCTTACAGCGCCTCTTCAATTTCTTCTTTTTCCTCTTTCGCCCAGTCCACGTCCTCTTTCTTCACGGGAACGTCACCTCGGTTCCAGTTGATGAGCCCGTACACCACGCACAACAAACTCGAACCTATGCATAGCGCATAACACGTCACAATCGCCGGATCATCGATGCCCCACATAATCGCTCCTTCTCGTTTGCTCGGCACCCAACCCGCCGAACACTGTTTCTATTAATCGAAACAGTATGGGAAAGCGTTTCTATTCGTCAAGACACTTTTTCTGTAAGCATTCGAGGGGTGACCGTAGCCGTCCACTCGCCGAGCGGACGGGCATTTAGCGGCAAAAATACGTGGTGCTCGGAGAGCGCCACGCTACCAATACGCACGCCCGACACGCTGCGCGTCCTAGTTCTTTTCTATTCTGTTCTGCGGGAAATATAACCGCGTGCCCGCTGTTGTTCACTGACCGGATGGCGGGCCAAAGCCCGTGCGCCTGTCAGGTCGGGTGGCCGCATATAGGATGCCCGCGGCGGCGGCGTAGGCGGCGAGCGCATACACGATCACGAATTGCCGCAGATTTCCGTGGAAGAGCAGCGCGCCGATAATCAGCGCCGCCGCCGAAACCATCAGATATGGAATGGCCGTGAACCGGTGCTGCGCCATTTCAAAGTTGAGTAGAATGTACGCCAATCCAAGCGGGGCCATCGCCACGGACACGCTGCGCACCATCAGGATCAAACGGGCGTCGGGCTCCGTCACATGGTAGAGTAGCAGCAGCGGAATGCGGGGAAGCGCCACGCAGAAGACGACCGCCGCGCCAATGATCACCGTCGAGAGCGCAATCGCCTTCCAGAGGGTACCCGTATGTTCAGAGGAGCGCTCACCCCTCGAAATCACCTTCGGGAAAAGGGCGTTCGCAATGGGCTGAGAGAGAAAGATCAGCACGCGGGCGATTGTCGAGGCGCGGGAATACGGGCCGTAATCCGTCTCCGCCGGGAACAGCATTTTGACCAGCACCACATCGCCCGTCATGAGAATCGAAAAGGAAAACAGGGCCATCATGGACTGCATCAGATAGCGATCGGTTCGCTCCAGGGGCAGATCCGTCGCCCCACTTCGGGGTATTATTTTTGCAAAAAGCAACGCGCCCGCCAACAGGCTGAGGGTCAGCCCCAGCAGATGCCCTAAAAGCCCGAAAACAGCATAGGCTCCAAACGCCATCACCAGCGCCACGGCGCTGATAATGCGCAGTACCGCCCAGATATTTCCCGTCAGACACATCGAAGTAAACGCCTGAACCCCCTGCAGCGAGCCGACGTATATGGGCAGGTAGTAGGAAAGCGCCACCATGAAGATCACGAGAATGACCGGAGAAAGACCATCGAGATGCAGACCGGCTCGCCAGACCGGCGACAAAAGCAGGGCCACCGCCACCACCGGGAGCAGAATCAGACTGAGCTTGGAAAACCAGCCTCGGGCCAGGCGGCGGATGTCTCCCCCGCGCCCCTCCTGCTTGAGGTGGGCGGAAAAGTGCGCCAGCGTATTCTGCAGGGCCAGCGTGGGCGTGGTGAAAATCAAATAAACGCCCAGCATGGAGGCCAGTATGGCATAGGACGCCTCGGAAAGCAGGCGCCCCATGATCATGTGAAAAAGCAGATTGGTGGCACTGCCCAGATTGGTAAAAACAATCACGAGCAGGCTATGCCGCAGCAGCCGGTCGGCGTCGTATCGGTCGAGTATCCTGCTGAGGGCACCCATGCTCTACAAAACCTCCGCCTGGATGCGGTGAATGAGCAGGGGCGGTTTGGGGGAGGTTTTGGACACATCCTGAAGCCTCCATTCGTTTTTTCCGGAATTGAGCGTCAGGGGGGCTGTGACCACCTGCTGCAGTTGGTTGGCCTGAAAAGTCAGTCGCTGCCGCCCACCATCCAGCGTCAGTATTTTGGGGGCATTCAGGGCCGTTCCGAGCAGGCGCAGGCGAACGGAAATCGGCTGCTCCCGCAAATTATACACGGTGAGCACGCCGGCCTCTTCGAGCATATACCAGTCACGATGATCATTGGTTTTGGTGTATTTCCAACCCGCGCCAAAGAGCGTCAGCACGTCCTCGCCCCGGGCGCGGCGCTGCTGCACAACATCCTCTTCCGTATTGTAATAAAGCGTCACCGGAAGCCATTCCACCGGGAAATCCTGCGGCGTCGGACGGTAGTGAAGGCCCATGCGCTCAAGGGCAATCCCGGCCTTATCCACAAACACCTTTTTGTGTGCAAACGCCTCTTCCGGCCAGGTCCAGGGCCCCAGACGCGCCCAGTATTCCTTGCCCTCAAAAAAGGCCGCCAGCGGGTTGATCTCGAAAAACTCCTTCGCGGTCTCCCGCCAGTTGTGCTGCTCATACACCTGCACGGGCTCGTTGGGTATCGTATAGGTAAACTGCACGTTGGTGGAGGCGTTGATGCGGAATTCATTCCACGGGGTGAACCAGCGGTCGCACAGCACAACCGTGCCGGACGGAAGGCTCGTATCCATCCATCGCGCCGCCGCCATATAGGGAGGCGAGCCGATCAGGCGGGTCGCCAGCCAAGCCGGCCAGGCATTGCACGCCAGCACCACCGCCACCGAAAATAACAAGGCAACAAGCCCCGGCAATCCCCGCTTGAGCAGGCCGGCCAGGCGCATCCCGGCAAAATCAAGCGCGAGCGCCGTCAGGACAATGAATACCGGAAAGATACTCGAATAGTGCCGAGGCGTCGGCGGAAAAATCGAAAGGGTATGAATCAGCGCCTGCATAAGCAGTGCGGCAAGTGCCGTGAATCCGAACACGCGAAGCGCGGAGCGGGACCGCCCCGCACGAATCAGCGCATACACCCCCGTGATCAGGACCAGCAAACTCACCGTGCCGCGCAGCCAACCCGATCCGAACAGATAACTGGCCGCCAGATTCCATGCCACCAGCCAAGGACGGTCAATGTTCTGCTCCAGCACATCACCCCACTGATCCTTGCCCGCTCCAAAGGCCAGATAAATCACGTCGCGAAGCCCCCACTTATCGAGCAACGAAGGCAGGCCGATGAGGAATAAACAGGCCGTCAGAATGCCCGCATAGCGTCCCTTCCGACTCCAGGACACCCCCGAAAGCAGCACTACGGCGTAAATCGCCAGAGTAAAGACCGCCGCAAACGGCCACGAGGAAATCTGAATGTTCGTGATCAGGTAATAACCGACAAACAGCGCGATATATAAGCGCCAGTCCGGACCCAATCCCTTGCGCAGGCGCTCCTCCAGCCGCAGCAGCGCCCACAGAGCGATCAAACACCCCGGAACAATCGGCGCATAAAAATAACATTCGCGCGACATCTGCACCAGAAGCGGCTGAAACGCCGCCACCACGGCCGCCACCAACCCTGCACGCACGCCCACCATCGACCGCACCAGCAAAAAGGCCGCCCAGATGGTCGCAATCCCCATCAGCGCATCTGGCAGACGCGCCGTGGTAAAGGTGACCGGCAGACCCAGCCACTGGATCAGCGCATTGTGCGCCGCAAACCACGCCGGAGGCAGCGTGCCCACATACTGCCCGCTCTCCGCAAAAAGCTGCGACGGCGTCAAACCGCTTTGGCAGATTTTGAAGAACTCCATCATGTCGGCGCCCATCGTGGCCAGCCCGAGATCAACCAGCCGAAGCCATGCGCCAATCAGCATCGCCACCAGCAGAAAAATAAGCGCGAGTCCACGCGGAAAGGTGCTTTCAGGGGGTCTGGGTGATTCCATTTTTCGAGCCTTTTCTGACAGGGTTCCTTGCCGGTGGATTGCCTTGACTTCATGAGTCAAATAGTTTTGAAGTATGTGTCTATTCACGGAAAAAACAATCTAAAACATGGCGAATCCCCTCAAATTCAGTGTCATTATCCCGTATCGGGTTTTGGATCATTACGTGCGGCACTGCGTGGAAGCGTGCCGTGAATTGCGCACGCCAAACTTCTCGTTTGAGCTGATTCTTCTGCCCGACACCATCACCACGGAATCCGACCTGCCGCAGGAAGGCCTGACCGTACATCCCACCGGCCCCGTTTTCCCCTCCGCGAAGCGCAATCAGGGAGCCCACCTCGCCAAGGCGGAATATTGCGCCTTCATTGACTCCGACGCCTATCCCCTGCCGGACTGGCTTCTCAACGCCCGCGATTTGCTCGAAAAACATCCCCGGGTTGGCTGCCTGGGCGGCCCTAACCATATTCCGCCGGGCAGTCCGCTCCTCCAGTGCATCGGCACACGCATTCTCTACTGCCGACTCGGTACGGGCGCCTTCCCGGAACGAAAACTGGAAAAGGACTACAACGAGGTCATGGAAATGGCCTCGAGCAACCTGATCGTCCGTACGGCACTGCTCCGCGAACTCGGCGGAATGGACACGGGCCTGCTCACTGCCGAAGACGCCCTCCTCTGCTTTCAGATTCGCGAAGCGGGTCACATCGTGGCCTATGCGCCCAACGTCGAAGTTTTTCACCACCGCCGCAATTTTCCCTGGCCCTACCTCCGCTCCATTCACCGGTACGGTCGCGACAAAGCCTGGATACTCAAAGAGCGCCTCACCATCGATAAGTACTATTACTTTGCTCCCACGTTCCTCGTGCTGGGACTTTTTTTAGGCGGCCTGGCCGCTTGGCTGCTTCCCGCGCTGCGCCCGCTCTATGCCGCCGTCTGCCTTCTCTACGCCGCCGCTATCCTGCTTCAATCCATCGCCTTCAAAAATCCGCCGGAAATACTGCTTGGGATCGTCGGCATCCCTGCGACTCACGTGGCCTACGGCATCGGCTTCATGACCGGACTCATCACGACCAAAGGAAAAAACAACGCATGAAAATTCTCATCACCTATCCGCGCATCAAGACCGTTAAGGGTATCGCCCATGTCACCCAGAACCGCCAGTTCCAGTGGCTATCCCTCCCATCCTGTCTCTACCCACTCGTGGCTGCATCCGCCGCCACCCTCCTTAAAAACAACGGGTACGACATACTCTGGAAGGACGCCGTCATCGAGGGGGTCCCCCACGAAGACCTCATGGAATACCTCCGCGAAAACAGCCCCGACCTGATCTTTCTGGAGGCCAAAACCCCCATCATGCCCCGACTCTGGGAAATCATCGCCGAAATAAAGGCGCTGCTACCCAGAACAAAAATAGCCGTCGCCGGCGATCACGTCACCGCCTACCCCGACGAAACCATGACCCGCTCCCCCGCCGACTACATCCTCACCGGCGGCGACTACGACTTCCTCCTCCTCAACCTCTGCCAACACCTCGAAAAGGGCGAACCCCTCGAACCCGGCATCTACCACCGCGAAAATGGCACCGTAGAAAATACCGGACCCTTCCAACTCAAGCACGATCTCGATTCCCTGCCCATGGCCGATCGCGAACTGACCAAAGCGCTCCTCTACAACCAGGAACGCAACATGAAGTATCGCCCCCATGCCTACACCATGGCCGGACGCGACTGCCCTTACGGCAAATGCAAGTTCTGCTCCTGGACCACGCTATACCCCACCTTCCGCGTCCGCTCTGTTGAAAAGTATCTCGATGAAGTCGGGCATCTCATCAACACCTACGGCATCCGCGAAATCTTCGACGATACAGGCACCTTCCCCGGCGGCGCCTGGCTCAAAAATTTCTGTGAGGGCATGGTGCAGCGGGGCTACCACAAGCGCGTCGTCATCTCCTGCAACATGCGGGCCGATTACGTGACCGAAGAACTCGCCGCCCTCATGAAACAGGCCGGATTCCGCCTACTGAAAACCGGACTCGAATCCGCCAACCAAGACACCCTCGACCGCATTGATAAAAACACCACGGTCGAACAGATTTACAACGCCTGCCGCATACTCAAACAGGCCGGACTCGAAGTGCACCTCACCACCATGGTCGGCTTCCCCTGGGAAACCCGCGCCGACGCCATGCGCACCTACCACATGCTCAAGGAACTCATGGAAAAAGGCTATGCCGATGTTTTTCAGTCCACCATCGTCGTCCCTTATCCAGGCACGCCCCTCTTCAAAGACGCCGTCGCCAACGACTGGTTTCTGATTGATCCTTTCGACTACGAGCAGTACGACATGCGCCTGCCCGTACTGAAAACCGGCGACATGACCCGCGAAGAAGTCACCCACTTCTGCAACCGCATGTTCCGCATCTACTTCTCCCCCCGGCATATCTTCCAGAAGCTCAAACGGCTTCGCTTTGCCGATCTCCCCTTCCTGCTGCGCGGCGCACTCGCCGCCGCCGGACACATCTTCGACTTCAAGCCCCCGAAATAAATCGGCGGTCCGACAGCCTACTGCTGATGGGCTCCCAGCATGGCGTGCTGCAGGCGTAGCACCTCCAGCGCGTCCGCCCCGCTGATGCCCGTCAGAGGTGTGCCACGCAACAGATGATCCGCAAAGCGTGCGAAGACCCGGTCGTGCCCCAGATGCCAACGCCCGGTGACGTAATTCCATCCGAGCGCAACGTGCTGCATCCAGTGCTGAAGAAAAAACCCGCCCGCCGAAAGCACCAGAGAAAGCGCCCCGTGACTTCCGTCGTTTCCCGTCAGCGTATAAATGTTGCGGAACATATCCACAGTGCCCATCGCCTTTTCACCCAAAAGCACCAGACGCCATTCACAGACCGGACTGTCAAAATTAAAATACGTGTGCACCGGGATCTCCGCCCCGGTCTCATTCACCGCAACAAAATCAGCGCTCAGCATCCCCGGCGTGTTCCCTTTTTCCGCAAGCCCGCGAACGATCGTTCGATTTTTGAACACCAGTTTCCCCGGCGCAAACTCCCGCAGCAAATAGAGGCAATGAGGGCTCTCATCATAAATCTGACCCTGAAGAAGTTCGTGATGCCACGCCGGCACAGGCCGCCTCGGATTATTCAGCAGGTGCAGCGATAAAGCATGCAACCGTCCGTAGCACCCCGCCTTCAGGTCGCGCCTCATCTTGTTCACGGCCCCGGCAAACAGCCAGTTGTGCATAATCGCTAACGACCGACCTTTCGCCGCCGCCAGCTCAACCAGCTCTTCTCCCTGCGCCACCGTTTCCACAAACGGCTTCTCGCACAGCACATGCAAACCCGCCTCCAACGCTTCCCGAACCAGGGGATAATGAGACTTCAGACTCGTCGAAATCACCACGGCATCGACCCCGCTCAGCCAGTCGATTCCCCCCAGCCGATCCGCTACCGCCGTTCTGCCCGAGAAGTGCTTTTTAACCCGCTCAATGGCTTCCTCTCGACAATCCACCACGCCGACCAATTCGAAGTCCGGGTTGCTCTGTATAATCCGTATGTGGCGGACAAACGCCTCGCCCCCCACCCCAATAAGCGCCAATCGAACGCGCCCGTTATTTGTTTTGGCAGGCTTCACGGCGTATTCGGCTTTCTCAATGAAATCGGCTCCTTGATATACCCTTCCTGCACAAACCAGGCTATTTCATCGTACAGCGAGTGAATAATGCGGCGCGGCGCAAAGCCCAGTTCCTTGCGGGCCTTGGCATTGTCGTAATACAGATCCAGCATGGCCCGCTTGATACTGGACGAACGAATAATCGGATCCCGGCGCGTAACGACGGCCAACACATTCAACGCATACGACATAAGCAGCGCCACACCCAGCGGAGGCTTGAATTTTGGCGCCGAAACGCCAGTCAGCTCCGTGATCAGAGCGAAGTATTCCGAAAAGAGCAGGTTCTCATTGCACAGCAAATAGCGCTCTCCGAGCCGCCCCTTCTCCAGCGCCAACAAATGCCCCAGCGCCACATCCCGCGCATCCACGTAATTCTGACGCGAGTCAAAATACGCTGGCAACTTTCGTGTGACAAAATCAATAATCAACTGGCCGGTATACGTCGGCTTCACATCGCCGGGTCCCAGCGAGGCCGAGGGTTGCGCAATGATGACGGGTATGCCCTTTTCTTTATACAATTGAAGCGCCGCCTCTTCGCCCAAATGCTTCGAGCGCTCGTAGTCGCCCGAGATATCCCACAAGTTGAATGCCGTATCCTCGTTGTTCATCCGGCCCTTGCCCGCACAGCCGAGAGCCGCCGTACTTCCCGTATGCACAATCCGCTTCACACCCAACTCGCCGGCCAGCGTGAGAATACGGGTAACCCCATCCACATTGCTCTCAAAAATTTCTTTTTGGCGTGATTTCAGCGGCGTGTTGACCCCGGCCACATTGCACAAAAAATCCGCCCCCCGCAAAAAGGGTTTCAACGATTCCGAGTCACGCAGATCCCCTTGAAATACCTCCACGCCCTTTTGCCGCCACTCCTCGTTACGTGCATCGCTGCGCACCAGAATGCGCACTTCGTAGTTGCGCTCCAACGCCGCATCAACCACATGTGCCCCAATGAATCCACCCGCTCCCGTCACTGCTAGTTTCACTATCCGCTCCCTGTGCCGTTTCGTGTTGACGCATGATGTGCCGCCTAAGGCCGTAAAGATAGCTCAGAAAATGGATCGCCGTCAACGGTTCTGATTTGAACACATTACGATGGACCCTCAAGCCCATTCAAGCCGCATCCCTGCGCCGCATGGCCTGAATCCATCCCCGAATCGCTCGCGTAGCAGGTATTGAGCTGCCAGCCCCGTACAATGCCCAGGCGCCACCCGCCGAACGCCAAACGACTTCAACACATCTGCCGCCTGTTCCACCAAAGCGGCATCGGCGTGCGCCAGATGCATCCCGCCGATTACACAGGCGATGGATGTTTCGCCCGTGGAAGCCCGCACATGCCGCAACGTATTTTCCAACCCGCTGTGCGCACAACCGAGCAGCACCACGAGCCCCTCGTCCGTTTCCATCCAGAGCGACTGATCGTCGGGCACCGTGTCCGGGACCATACCCGCCGCATCCGAAAACAACGCTGAATCACCGGGAGGCCCCTGCTTTACTCTCGGAATGCTCCCACTGATCCAAACGCCCGGAATCACTTCCGTCGGCCCCTCCGTGCATATCCCATTCGCCGCATGTGCTTTTACCGCCGCTCGCACATCCGGCGGCATACCGATATCACGCAGCGTTCCGCCGCGCCTGCTGAAATGCGCGCCCTCCGCTGCAGGGTGCATAAAGAGGCGGGCCTGTGGCGCCTGCCCGAGCGCATACGCCAGCCCACCCGTGTGATCATAATGCCCATGACTCAGCGCAATCGCTTCGATTCGCTCCCACGCGACACCCAGCCTTTCGGCATTGTGCGGCAGAGCAAGCCCCTGCCCCGTATCAAAAAGAAGCGTACGCCCCGAGTGCTCAATCAGCATGGAAAGCCCATGCTCACCCAATAAGCCGGGCATCAAAGCGGTATTCTCAACCAGTATGCTCAAGCGGGTAATCATGGCGATAGTCTGTTAGGTCAACGACTCAGTGATCGCACACATTCGCACCGCTTTGCAGCGTACCATTCAGCCACGAAAGCACCAGCGCCTCCGGCTCACCTACCGGCGCGCCCACCACCACGTCAATCTCGTTTTCCTCAAACAACGCCTGCGCCCGCTGCCCCATGCCGCCCGCAAGGATCACATTCGCACCCTGCTCATGCAGCCAGCGCGGCAATACGCCCGGCTCATGCGCAGGAGGCGTCAACATCTCAACCCCCTGCACCTCTTTCGTATTCTCATCCGCCGAAACCATTGCAAATTGCTCACAATGCCCAAAGTGCATGCAAAGTTTCCCATCCGCCAACGGAATTGCTATTTTCATCTTTCTTCTCCTTTTTTATAGTTCTCTTATAAATTTAAGTCGGGAACATAAGCCCAACCTGGTCCGTCATTTTCCGCCATCGCGCACGGCAACCACCACCCCGGCGAACGCCTTCGTCGCCGG
>Ga0075120_10002162_pt1 | contig 14472 bp, 8 predicted proteins | sample AntAceMetag02UKL_FD_69792 | JGI IMG/M metagenome (GOLD analysis project Ga0075120, IMG submission 69792) | Saline lake microbial communities from Ace Lake, Antarctica - Antarctic Ace Lake Metagenome 02UKL | ecosystem: Environmental > Aquatic > Non-marine Saline and Alkaline > Saline | place... | reverse complement strand
ATTTGAAGGACTGGCGGCCGCAGTCAAAGAAGGCGATTTGGCGTTTCGCGCCAACGCCGAGGCCTTTGATGGTGCCTATCGTCGTATCGTGGATGTGGTCAACGCCTCTCTGGAGGCTGTGGCCACACCGATTCGGGAGGCTGGCGAAGTGCTTGGTGCCGCCGCAGAGCAGGACCTTACCGTGCGTGTCAGGGGCCGGTACAACGGGCAACTGGCGGAGTTTAAGGATAACGTCAATACGACCATCGAGAGGCTGAACGATGCGCTGGGGCAGGTGGCGCTCACCGTGAGTCAGGTGAACTCGGGCGCGGAGCAGATCAGCGACGCGAGTCAGTCGCTCTCACAGGGGGCGACGGAACAGGCGTCATCGCTGCAGGAGATTACCAGTTCCATGGCGGAAATCGCTTCCCAGGCCAAGACGAACGCCGAGAATGCGAACCAGGCCAACAGCTTGGCCGATGCGGTGCGCAAGTCGGCGGAGAAGGGGTCGGCACAGATGACGCAGATGACGGGCGCGATGGATTCCATTAATGCATCCAGCGCGCAGATCGCCAAGATCATCAAGGTGATTGATGATATTGCATTCCAGACCAACCTGCTGGCGTTAAATGCGGCGGTCGAGGCGGCGCGTGCCGGTCGTCACGGCAAGGGTTTTGCCGTGGTGGCGGATGAAGTGCGCAATCTGGCGGGTCGCAGCGCGAAGGCGGCGAAGGAAACGGCGGAGCTGATCGAATCTTCCGGCGCAAAGGCCAATGCCGGCATGCAGGTGGCGAATGCCACGGCGGAGTCCTTCAAAGATATCGTGGACGGGATCGTAAAGACGAATGATCTGGTGGGCGAGATTGCGGCAGCGTCGAGTGAGCAGGCGCAGGGCGTATCGCAAATCAACATCGGGTTGAGCCAGGTGGATCAAGTCACGCAGCAGAATACGGCCAACGCCGAGGAAACGGCATCGGCGGCGCAGGAATTGAGCAGTCAATCCGTGCGCCTGCACACACTGGTTGCGAAATTCCGGCTGAGTGGGGCAGCGGAAGAGGGTGAGGCGAAGTCCAGTGGCCGAGCGCTTCCGGCGGCATCGGAGTCTTCGTGGGGCCATGGGGACGAGGCGTCGAACGACAAGAGCATAATGAAGTGGTCGGAGGAGTTTTCCGTGGGGAACGGAAAGATGGATGCGCAGCATAAACGCCTGTTTGGGTTGATCAATAAGGTATACGGGGCGTTGCAAAGCGGCAAAGGCAATGAACAGGCGTTGGCGATTCTGGAGGAACTGGCGGATTACACACAGACGCACTTTTCGGAAGAAGAAGCTCTGATGCGTCTGTATAACTATCCAGGCCTCGATGAGCAGGTGGAGACGCACCGCGCTTTTGTTCAGAAGGTGGTTGATTTACAGGAGAGCGCACGGAAGGGACAGCCTTTGGGTGCCCGGGTCTTTATTTTCCTGAAAGATTGGCTGACGACGCATATTTGCAAACTGGACAAACAATACAGCGATTATCTGCCGGAGTGACGAAAAAAATCAGGCAAGCCTATCAGGCGGATTGGATTGGCCTGTTGCGTGATGCAGGATTAACGGTGGTTTCCTATCTTCCCGAAAACAGTCTGCTCCTGCGCGGGAGCGAAGCGGCCTTGGTGCGTGGACGCGGCTTTGCCTTTGTGGAATGGATGGGGCCTTATCTGCCGGAGTATAAGCAGGGAAAATCCTGGGCGAGGTCTGAAGATAGAGCCTCGTGGCAGGCCTTGAATCCGGTGGCGGGGAAGCGCGATGCTCCCGGGCGCATGGCCTTTGATGGGATACCGCCGGACCAGCTCAATGTGATGACGCCTCGGGCGGAGGATGCAGAGTCCGTGCGACATTTCCTTGAAACCCACGGGGCCGTGGTGACGGCGGTCAGCACCAGTGGCGTAAAAGGATTTTTGCGCACGGAGATTCCGCCGTCGTTGGTTGACGAACTCACGGCGCGGGCGGATTGGAATTGCCAGTGAATCTGAACGAATTATTCCTGCCGTGCTATGAACTGGGCGCACGTATTCATTCCGACAGTTGGGGCGACTCGGAACGCAGCTACCGACTGGAAACCTATCAGATCGATGTCATTTCCAATTGTTTCATTGAAGCACTGACTCCATCACAGGCTGTCGCCTATTACTCCTCGACCAACGATCCATGCCTCAATGCCGATGGACATCTGCTTCCCGCATCACCCGTGAAAGACCACGCCGAATCGACAGTGGTGAAGGACATCGACGGAGAGGGTGCTTGGGATGATCCTTCTGTAACCAATCAGCACGGCATTGCCGATCTCGGTGCGGATGAATGGGTGGATAACGATCTGGATGCGGAGTCGTTTCTTGCTCTCGCGCTGATGGATTTGGATGCCGAATCCGGTTCGCAGAAGGTGGCGTGGTCCAGCGTGGCAGGGCGACATTATGCCGTCCTGCATACGACGAATCTAGTCGAAGATGCTTGGTTGCCTCTTGCGACCAACCTGCCGGCCCATCCGCCGCAGAACGTCTATACCGCATCACTGGAGCAGACGCTGGGCTGCTACCTCATCCGCGTCGAAAGGTAACTCACTCCAGCGACATGGAAATGGCTTCGCGAATCCGGTCGGCCATCTCCTGATATTCTTCTTCGGACGGCGTCACCGGCGGCAAAATGCGCACCGTGACCGGCGCGAAAAACCGGGGCAGACGGCGACCCGGCGGAAGGGCTTCAAACGCGCCTTGAATCGCCGCTGGCAGCACCGGCACCTTCCGTTCGAGGCTCAGCATCGCGAAGGTGGGACGAAACGCCCCCAGGTGTCCATCGCGCGTTCGCGTACCTTCGGGGAAAATGATGACGCTCCCGCCGCTTTGCAGCGCCGCACTCATTTTCTGGATGGATTCGCGCAGGCGCTTGTTGATGTCCATCACAATCACGTTACAGTGCCGCGCGAGATAGCGCAAAAACACATTATTCACATGCCGCTCCTTGGCATAGAAAAACACCTGCTGCATGCGGCGGGCCGTAAGTGCAGCGGAAAGAAAAAGCCCATCCAGATAGCTGCCGTGATTCGCCACCAGAATAAATGGACCCTGCGCCGGAATATTTTCCACCCCCTCGACGCGTACGCGGAAACAGACGCGAATCAACCCATTCAGCAGGCGCACCAGCGAGCGGTGCAGCCAACCGCTATGCGGCAGATCGACCGCCTCGCCGGAAGTCAGAATGTCCTTCCAGTGGAACGTCTTTTCCACATCGCGATCTTTGTGGCCGTCAATGTATTCCGCCAGTTGGCGCACCGTGGTCAAGCGCTCGAAATCCACGTCCGCCAGTTCCACCCCAAACGACTCGCGCACATACACCTGCAAGCTGATGCGCCCGAGGGAATCCAGCCCAAGGTCGGCCGTCAGCCGCGCATCCGCCGTGACAGGCAGGCTCACCAGCCGCCCCAGGCACTGCATCAGCCGTCGGCATGTGGCCGACGGAGCTTCCACCTCTCGCTCTGCCTCTAACACCGCACGCCCCGCCAACTCCGGCAGCAGAAAACGCCGCAGCTTCCCCAGCCGCGTACGCGGCAACTCCTGCGCCACCAGCCAGGAGCGGGCGATTTTCTTGTATGAAGCGGCCTTCTCATTATACGGCGCAAGAATCTGTTCCTCCGCCCAGGTCTCGTCCGCCCCGGCGGGTGCCTGCTCACCCAGACGCAGCGCCGCCTGCAATACGTCATCACGCAGAAACACGCCCACTTCGCACAGTGCCGGCGAAACCGACAACAGCTTTTCCTCTACCTCCGCCGGGTTCACCTTCTTCCCGCTTGGCAACACGAGAATCTCCTTGATGCGTCCGGTGATGAACAAGCGACCATCCGCATCAAGCCGACCGGTATCACCCGTATACAGCCATCCGTCGCGCAGCACCTCGGCGGTCTCCTCGGGGCGTCCGTAATACCCCTGCATCACGTTCGGTCCACGCGTAATGATTTCCCCATCCTGAATGCGCACCTCATTGCACTCAAGGGCCTGACCACACGAGCCCGGACACACCCCGTCTGGACGCGGAAACGTGATCATAGGAGCCGCCTCCGTCATGCCATAGCCCTCCAGCACGCAGAACCCCAGCGTACGCAGGCATTCCGCCACCGCCGGGTCCAGCGGAGCGCCCCCGCTCACCATAAACTGCATGTGCCCACCGAACTTCTCATGCACCTTGCGAAAAAGCCGCCGCGAAAACGCGGGCGAGCCCACCCGCCGCGCCAGACCATACAGTGTCCGAGCCACCACAGACTCTGCAAAGCGAGCCTGGATATTGCCCGCAATCAAAGCATAAAACCGGGGCACGCCGATAATCAGTGTCACCGCATGACGCTGCAGTGTCGCCATCATATCCGCCGGCGAAAGCGAAGGCGTGAACACCAGCGTACCCGCCGTGGCCAGCGGTGCCAGCACCGACCCCACCAGTGGCAGCACGTGATGCAGTGGCAGCAGCACCAACGTCCGTTGATCCCGCGTGAAAATACCCGCCGCGCCTACCGCACGCACATTCTCCATCAGATTATTGAACGAAAGCATCACGCCCTTCGGCTTGCCCGTGGTGCCCGAAGTATAAATAATCACGGCCGTCTGCTCCGCATCTCCCGCCACCTCAACCGGCGCGGAGTGCGATGCGCACGCCTCTGCCAACTCCTCCACCACCATCAACCGACACGAAACGCCCGCCTGCTCCAACGCCGCACGCGCACGCCCCTCCGACTGACGCGAACACACCAGCAGCTCTGGACGGCAGTCGCTCAGAATAAAAGCCACCTCGTCCGGCGGCAGCTCGTGATCGATCGTCACATTCACCGCCCCGCGCAACCACACCGCATAAAAAGCGAACACCCATTCCGGTCGGTTCTCCAGATACAGCGCGACCCTGGAACCGGATACAGGCTCCAGCGTGCTTGCCGTGTCGCCCACCGCCTTCAACAGCTCCGCATAGGAGACCACCCGGTCACCCGCCAGCATCGCCGTCTTCCCCTCATCCTTCAAAAAGTAAATAGTCATCCTCAACCTCCAAAATCACTCATCAACTAAAGCAAAGGAGCAATACAACGACCTAGGCGCATAGTAGCAAAGAGAAGCAAGAATTCATACCAACAACGGAAGAAGTTATCGAAGGGGACGCTTCCCCGGCAGGCAGATGTCGATAACCTCCTGAAAATGTTCGACGTAATGCACGGTCAGTCCCTTGCGCACATGCGCGGGCAATTCTTCAAAATCCTGTTGATTGTTTTTTGGAAGAATGAGTTTTTTAATTTTTGCGCGGCGGGCGGCGAGTGTTTTTTCCTTCACACCGCCAATCGGCATGACGAGTCCGGTGAGAGTCAACTCGCCGGTCATGGCCAACCCCGCCTTGATGGGGCGGTTCACCGCCAGGGAATACAGCGCGAGGGCCATGGTGATGCCCGCCGATGGCCCATCCTTGGGCGTGGCACCCGCCGGAACATGCAGATGAATGGCGTTGCGGCGGAAAAAAGTTCGCGCTTCTTCGGAGGTGCTCAGCAGGGAACGGACGTAGGTGTAGGCGATTTCAGAGGACTCTACCATCACTTCGCCAAGCTGTCCGGTCTGTTTGAAGCCGGGGCGTCCGGTTTCGACACACTGGGCTTCGATGAAGAGTGTATCCCCGCCCATGCTGGTCCAGGCCAGGCCGGTCACCACGCCAGGGATCGGCTTCTTGTAGTACTGCTCGTCGGTGAAAAGGCGTTTGCCGAGCAGATCGGGCAGGTCTTTTTCGTCGATCCGTGCGGCTTGGCACTTGCCTTCCATGATGCGTTTGACGGATTTGCGCATGAGTTTGCGGATGTGATTTTCGAGTCCGCGTACGCCGGGTTCGCGGGCGTATCCATCAATCATGCTTCGGAGTGCCTTTGGTGTGATGGAGAACTGCGCTTTGGTCAGGCCGTGTTCCTTGAGTTGTTTTGGAATCAGAAAGCGCCGGGCAATCTGGAGTTTTTCCTGGAGGATATAGCCGGCCAGCTTGATGACTTCCATGCGATCGAGCAGAGGGCGCGGAATGGTATCGAGCTGATTAGCGGTGCAGATGAAGAAGACGTTGGAAAGGTCGAAGCGGACATCCAGGTAGTGATCAAGAAATTCGCAGTTCTGCTCGGGGTCCAACACTTCAAGCAGCGCGGAAGCGGGGTCGCCCTGATAGCTCGCGCCGATTTTGTCGATTTCATCAATCATGATGACAGGATTTTGACTCTTGCAGGTCTTGATCGCCTGAACGAATTTGCCGGGCAATGCGCCGATGTAGGTGCGCCGGTGGCCTTTTATTTCGGACTCATCGCGAATTCCGCCGACGGAAAAGCGGTAGAAATTCCGTCCGATGCTGTTGGCGATCGACTTGCCGATGGAGGTTTTTCCCACACCGGGCGGGCCTACAAAGCACAGGATCGTGCCGGATATGCTTCCTTTCATCATGCCCACAGAAAGAAATTCTAGGATGCGCTCTTTCACATCCTCAAGTCCGTAGTGATCGCGGTCCAGCGTGCGTGCGGCCTTGGTCACATCGCAGCGGTCCTCCGTGTGAATGCCCCAAGGCAGCCCGGTCAGCCATTCCAGATAATTTCGCGTCACGGTGAATTCAGGTGAATGCTGCTCAATGAGTTTGAACTTTTCCATTTCCTCGTCGATGCGCTCGCGGGCCTCCTGCGGCAACGTCAGCTCGCCAATACGTTTCTCGAACCGCTCGACCTCCGTTTCCTTGCCTTCCTTGGAAATGCCCAGCTCTTTCTTGATTTCCTCAAGCTGTTTCCGCAGGAAAAAATCGCGCTGCTGCTTGCTTAGGTTTTCCTCAATGCTTCGGTTAATCTTGGCCTGAATGCGCGAGATATCGATTTCCTTTTTCAGCAGCTCTAGCACCTTTTTGATGCGCAGGCGGATGCTGAACGTACTGAGAATTTCCTGTAGATCCGGTCCATCCGCCGTCGTCAAGGCGGCGGCAAAATCGGCGAGGCGTCCGGGGTCATTCAGCGATGAAATGGAAAGGAAGATGCTCAACTCTTCTTTATGCAGGGGATTCAACTGCACGAGGTCCTTGATGCTCCGAATGATGGCCAGCGAATAGGCCTTCAGTTCGTCGTTCACCGTCATGTTGCTCTCGAGCTCATATTCCACGGAGGTCACGATGTAGGGCTTTTCCTGTACCACGTCCGTAATACGAAAACGCTCAAGCACCGACAGCATGAGATGCATCGGCAGGGCCGCCGCCGGATGAACCACTTCCAAAATCTCTGCCAACACGCCGGTGGAATATAAATCCGCCCCGGCCACGATCCCGCCCTCGGAATCGACCTGATCCTTGACCAACACCACACCGATCAGACGGGATTCACCCTTCAGCTGCTCCGCAATCATCTTCTTCAGATGGTCGTCGCCAATCAGCATAGGTAGCTGCATCTTCGGAAAGAGAGGGCGATGATACACTGGTACAATCGGCAGCCAGGGCGGATAAGGCTGACGCGCCAACACCAGATTCGACTCGGACTGCTCCCCCTCCTCTTCCGACGGCTGAATCACTGTTGAGGGCTCAGGCTTCTCTTGTTCCTTTTTTCCGTTTTTCATAGGGACTTCCCGATCGTGATAGAAGATGACGGAGCACATCGTAATCGCCCATAGCTCACGGGTCAAGCGGATCGCGAGCCGTTTCTGCTTGTTTTGCCGGGGTCCTTTTGTGAAAGTCTACGTCGCAATAGGGAGATTACGCTGCCAATGAATAGAAGATCATTCCGCCGGCTATGCCTGCTGCTTCTGCTGTTTTGTTTCGTCAGTTTGGGTTGTACCGTTTTGCGGGGCGGTGATCCGGCGAGGAAGCCCCGTCAGCAGGTACGTGCCACAAAAGCCTGGCTTTGTTACTACGGCAATGACCGGGGCGTGCTGACGGCTAATCCCTTGATCGATCTGTTGATTCTGGATGCCGACGAGTTGGGCCCGCTGACCAGGGAGGAAAAGAATAACCGCCTCTGTCTGGCCTATCTCAGCGTGGGTGAGGCAGAAGAATTTCGCATGTATTGGAAGGGTATTCGCAATAAATCCTGGGTGCTGGGAAAGAATCCGGATTGGCCGGGCGATCATCTGGTGGATGTGCGCAGTGAGGAATGGTGCCGTTTGCTGACCCATGAGGTCGCCCCGCGCTTGATGGCTGCTGGCTATGATGGGTTTATGCTCGATACACTGGATACGGCGGAGACCCTGCTACAATCTGATCCCGTCACCTACGCCGGCGTGAACGAGACCATGGCCGACCTTGTTTTAACGCTGCGCAAACGCTGGCCGGACGCCGTGATTCTGGTGAACCGCGGCTTTGACGTACTTCCCTTGATTGCCCCGCAAATTGACGGGGTTCTGGTGGAGGGGGTTCGTTCAACCATGGACTTCAAGCGCAAACGCTCGCGGATGCTCTCCACCGATGAGTGCCTTTGGATCGAAAAGAAACTGGAAGCAGCTCAAAACGCCGGGCTGCCTATTTTTGCACTGGATTATGTGGCCCCGCCGGACCCAGATCAGGCCGCCGCCGTGTATCACCGGCTTCAACGTCTTGGATACCGCCCGCTGATCAGTACGCCGGACCTGTCGCATTACGACTTTCCGTATGTGTACACCGGGCCCTAGCAGGCTACCGGGCTTTGGCCCGCCATCTTCTCCACGTCCGCTCGGCGAGCGGACGGCTACCAGCTCGGAATATCGTGCAAATCCTGCTTGACCCATTTTTCTGGCGGGAGCATCTTTGGAACGTTTCTATCCATTATCAGGAGGAGGGGTTTCATGAATGTCCTGTGGGTTTTGATCGTAGCCGTGCCCATATTTCTGCTGGCCTACCGTTTTTTTGGCCGCTATCTCGAACGCACCATGAGCGGCGGCGAGGAACAGACAGCCCCGGCGGTCAGCCTGAATGACGGCACGGATTACGTGCCCAGCAAAACGCCCATAGTGTTCAGCCACCACTTTGCCTCGATTGCCGGCGCAGGCCCGATCGTGGGTCCGACCGTGGCCATGATTTATGGCTATATTCCGGTTTGGCTCTGGGTGCTTTGCGGCGCGGTGTTCATCGGCGCGGTGCAGGATTATGCGAGCCTGTTTGTGAGCATGCGCGAGCGGGGACATTCCATGGCTCAGGTGGCCGACCGCACGCTCGGGCGCAAGGGCTTTTTTTTGGTCATGGCGTTTTCCATTATCATTTTGCTTCTGCTGACCTCGGCCTTTCTCGGCCTCTCGGCCACGGCGCTGACATCACTGGTTCCGCTGGATCAGATGCACATGAGCGCGGAGAAGACCTTCCTGGACGTGGTTCAGAACTCCGACGGCGTGGCGTGCGCAAAAATCGGCGGGATCGCCTCGATGTCGCTGATTATCATTACCGCCTGCGCCCCGGTCATCGGCTGGCTGGTTCACAAGCGCGGCGTGCGCCTTTCTCTGATGGTTCCGGCCGCAATCTTTCTGTGCTTTCTTTCCATTGTTTTCGGGGTGACCCATCCGCTGACGTTGTCGCCGCTGACCTGGATGATTGCGCTGACGGTGTATGTGGCGCTGGCCTCGGGCCTGCCGGTCTGGGCGATTCTTCAGCCGCGCGATTTCATCAATTCATTTCTGCTATATTTCGGCATGGCGCTGCTGATTGTCGGGGTTCTTGCGGCGGGGATTCGACACGATACTTTTCAGATGCCAGCGTTCAACCTCGCTGGGGGCCAAAAAGCGCTGGGTCTGGTTTGGCCGTTTCTTTTCATTACCGTGGCCTGCGGTGCTATTTCCGGATTTCATGCCATGGTCACGGGCGGCACCACCAGCAAGCAGCTCACCTCCGAACGAGCCTCGCGCGGCGTGGGTTATGGCGGAATGCTCATGGAGGGCTTTCTGGCGCTGCTGGTGGTGGTGGCCATTGGTGCTGGCTTGACGCTGGATGAATTTTCTTCGCTGGTTTTCCCGACGGCCACGGGGGTGGGCAGCAATCCGGTGCTGGCCTTTGCGCTGGGCATGGGAAATCTGGTGTATCGCGCCCTGGGCATACCGATGGAATACGGCACGGTGTTCGGCATGTTGATGGTGGAAGGCTTCATCGTAACCACCCTGGATACGGCAGCACGCCTGAACCGCTACCTGCTCGAAGAACTCTGGACGGCCCTGTTCAAAAAGACCCCACGCCTTCTAGCCAGTCATTTCTTCAACGCCTGTATCGTGGCCAGCTTGATGTTTTTGTTTTGCTATACCAACACCTTCAAATACATCTGGCCGATTTTCGGCAGCGCCAATCAATTGATGGCAGCGATGACGCTGGTGGTGGTGGCGGTCTGGCTGGCCCTGCGGTCGCGTCCGGTCTGGTTTGCGGTGTGGCCTGCGGCATTTATGATGGTCACCACGCTGGTTTCGCTGGTGGACCTCCTGATCCATAAATACATCCCCGCACGCAACATCCCGCTCATCCTGACGGATGTGCTCCTGATCGTGCTGGCATTCGGGGTGATGATCCTGGCGATTGGTCAGTTTCTGCGGTTGCGCGTTGCTCGGGCAAAATCGAGTACGCCCCGAGGAGTCGCCTGAATCCTCTGATCAGGACGCCTCTGCGAATGCTCTCAGGCTAACGGACCGTGTGGGAAACGCACGCAATATCTGTTTGTCTGAAGTCACGAGTATGGTTCCTAGGTCTTCGGCCAAGGCGACGTATTCGCAGTCATACGCCGAGCAAGTGGACCCCACAACCACCTGCATGACAATCGCCGAAGGAATCAGATATTCTTGGCCGGCGAGCTGAGATTCGGCGCCGCTGAGGCAACGATCAATGCTGGAGCGATCAAGGTCACCACGGCGGAGATAGCCTGCAAGAATATTGCGGAACTCCGAACGCCAGAGAATTGAAGAAACCCAGTGCGGATCTTTGACCAAAGCCCGCTCCGCAAATTCGGTCATATCGCCCGGTATCCACAGGTACGCGATCGTGTTGACATCTACAACGATCACCGACGCCCCGCATTTTTCAGGGCGTTGAGATCCTTTTGGGTGAGATAAACGCCCAAGGTCTCCCGCACGGCGCGGGCGTGGTCCCCAATAGCACCCGCATCAATGGGAGTGCCACGCAACGTCAGCTCCAGCGTAGCGATCACTTCCTTGTTCAGGCTCCTCCCGTGAGATTTGGCCTGCATCTTAAGGGTGCGGTGTATGGCTGGCGGAATATTCTTTAACGTGATGGTAGTCATGGCGCAACCATAACGCATCCATTATGGATGTCAATGCGTCATTCTTCCGTATCCACTTCGACCCGGTAGGTGCGTTGGTTGAGAGCGGATGGCGCGGGGACAGTGTGCTCGCCCGTATCCTGCCACTCATAGATGGCGCCCGTACCGGAAATGGTGGTGGTGGCGCGATTCCACGCGGACGTAACCAGGCTGCTGTTATTATAACTGATGAAGTACGATTTGCCGGACTTGGTGGGAAACTGTATCAGAAAGTTTCCGCTCGCAAGGCTCGACATGCTGTCGATTTCGAGCAGGTCGTAGCGGTTTGTCGGATTGGTTCCGGCGAAGTATTCGTTGCGGTCTTTGAATCCATCATCATCCCAATCGGAGGTGTCGCTGACAGAGGAAAGGTTGTGGAAGTATTCCAGTTCCCACCAGTCAGGAATACCGTTCTGATTGCTGTCCGCCTCGGTTTGATTTCCGGCTGAGAAGTAGAGGGAGAAGGTGAAGCTGCCGGTTCCGAAAAGCTCGACCTGCTCGATCTGGGCGAGGTTGCGCATGTTGAGGGTGTGGAATGCAACGCCACCGTCGGGATTATCGTCTACGGCGTCTTCATTGAAGGAGGCGGAATGGGTTCCATCTCCTGCGCCAATGCCGGCCATCACATCCGTCACGCCGTCGCGGTTCGAGAGGCTCAACACGCCATTGGAAATGGCGGAGCGCGTCAGGTAGGTCTGCCCCTTCATGAGCAGATTCATCAGATTCGGCGAAAGGCCATTGCGGATGTAGATGGTCTGGCCGGCCAGATCGCCGCTGAGAGCATAAGCCACTTCAAAGGCGTTGGTGGCATCGCCCAGCGTGATGGTCTTGGTGATTTTGCCATCGGCAGAGACGAGCTGCCAGCCGTTGTCGCCGGAGGTGGCGAAGGTGTAAAGCCCGTTCACGTAGTCCGAGCTGTTCGCCCACCAGTCTTTCAGGCACGAGGTGCGATAGGCCCCGAGCACGCCGTTGCTGGTGACATTGTAGGTGCCTTCGTCTTCGGTTTCCGTGCCAGCGTAGTTCACGGGATTCCCCACCACCTGGTAGACGGCCCCATTCGTGTGACGTGCCCAGGCGGCTGTCATACGTCCTCCGCTGCGTTCGAAGAGGGCGCAAACCTGTTTGTTGTAGAGGAGATATTCGACCTCGCCGTCGAGATCGACATCCACGGCCTGGCGTTGCGTGCCGGAAAGTCCGGGTGCGTCGGCGGCCCACGCATCCACAAAGGTGTAGAGTGCGGCAAAACGACTCTGCGCCTGCGCAATTTTGGCGAAGTCAATGAGCACATTGGTTCCGGTGGCCGGATAGATGTATTCGCCGGTGCTGAATTTATCGAGGTTGTTTTGGTCCTCGGTATGGAAGGCGGTCTCGAAGACGGAGGCGTGAATCACGCTGCGCGCGAGGTCGGCCACCTGCGGGTTGACGATGGACTCCACGGCATCCCAAGCATTGGAAATGATGCCTCCCGAGTAGAGCATCCCATACTCCTGCGGCACGGGCACGCCACTGCGGATGTTGAATATTTTTTCTTGCAGACCTTCCTCTTGGGCGCTGCCGCAGTACCAGTTGTCGTAATTCATCTGTGTGGCATGGTTGATCCAGTCGTGCCCGAGCTTGGTGCGCGCCTCGGTGCCGCGGTCAATCTGCTGCCAGGCATCGCCCGTGTCATCGCCGGAGGTGTCTTCGTTGCCTGCGAGAATATCGTCGAGGGCGACGATGCGCGTCCAGGGGCGGTTGGCGAACCAGCGGAGGACGTTGTCGTAGGCGGCGGCCTTTTCCAGATCGGTGGAGTCTTCCCACATGTAGAACATGGTGACGACCTGGTCCTGCGTGTCACTGCGTGCACGACGGTTGAAGAGGCCGCGTAGAGCCATAGCGATGCCGCCGTCGTACACCGTGTATTTATATTGGTCCACGCTATTGTTGATCACAAAGCAGGAGACGTCATTGATCTTGTTGATGCGATAGCCGTCATCACCCAGCGCCACAGTACGGCCCAGCCAGTACCACATGTGACTGTTCTGATCAATAATCGTGGAGCGGTAGCCCATGCTCAGGATTTTCCCAAGCACACCATCGTCCAGCACGCGCTCGGGCGTCCAGAACACGGAGTTGGTGGTGAATTCCACGCCGTATAGGCCGCCAAGGAATTCCGCCGCGAGTTCGGCGTTGTCGTTGTTGAAATCTGCCGTGAAGAACGGGAGGATATGATCCGAGAAGGTGGAGGCCAGCAGGTGTACCGTACCCGTGGCGGCCAGTTCCTTGATCCAATTGTTGAACTCCGGGCCATCGGCATAGCGGGTGCGCCGCCAGGCATCCGGATCATCCGGATCGGTCTTTGCCCATTGCAGTGCGGAGGCGAGCGTGGGGGTGATGTGCAGATTCAGCTTGCGCTGATAAATGTCATGCACATTTAGCGAGCGGTGCAGGCCCGCGCCTTCGCCGTTGTTGATGAGGTTCTGCATGACGCTTCCGGGCTGGACGTGCTGGTTGCCGTGCATCAGCAGGGCTACCTTTGCACATTTGCCGCGATCATTTTCCGCATTGTGTCCGACCCATTGATTCAGGTAGCCGTTTGCCATGATCCAGTCCTGATCGCGCCAGTGGTCAGAGCAAATCCAGGTGTTACGTATGGCGTCGCGTATGTCAGAGCGTCCGCCGATATCGCCCTCGCCGACGGGATCATTGGAGGTGCCGTCCTTGGTGGTGTAGACTTGGAAGTTGAGCTGGCGATAATCCAGGCCGTTCCAACTCGCATCCAGCAGTGCCTGGCGGCTGATGGAGAATTCGACGGCATCAAGTTCGGCGTTGAAGTGGGCCTGCTTGAATCCATTGGCTGTATTCTGGTCGCGGGCGACGACCCCGAAGTCGGCCAGATTCTGCGCGATGGCGGTGGTGTTGTGGGCGGTGTCGGTATCCACATAGACGCGCCCGTCGTTGTAGCCGTAGACGGCGACCACGGCTTCCCAGCGCATGTCGGTTCCGGTGTCGATGTCGTCCGGGAGGTTGCGTTCGCCGGCGGAGGGGCTGTTCATGTCCACCACCACGTAGAGGTTCAGATAGCCGTCCTCGGCATTGGCCTGAAGATCGTGCAAGTCTACGCGGAAATAGAATTGGCCATCGCCGCCATCGGCCACGGCGCCGCCGTCGTGAATATAAAAGGCGGTCATGTCGCGCGAGGTATCGTAGCCATCCCAGGCGCGGTAAATGTCCACGGCGGAGTTCTGGGCCTCGGTGT
>Ga0075120_10002157_pt1 | contig 14487 bp, 6 predicted proteins | sample AntAceMetag02UKL_FD_69792 | JGI IMG/M metagenome (GOLD analysis project Ga0075120, IMG submission 69792) | Saline lake microbial communities from Ace Lake, Antarctica - Antarctic Ace Lake Metagenome 02UKL | ecosystem: Environmental > Aquatic > Non-marine Saline and Alkaline > Saline | place... | reverse complement strand
AACCTGCCGGGAAGAACCTTTGGCAGAACAGGAGTTACCCCGGAAGGTACATCTGAAGATGACATTTATATTTGGCGAAATTTCTCGATCAGTCCTGCATTTATACCAACAATGGATATGAAGATCGCTGAAGGAAGAAATTTTGATATCGAAATAGATTCTGGTAATGACGGTATTGTACTCATTAATCAAACAGCAGCCAGACAGCTTGGGTGGGAAACTCCAATCGGAAAAAGGATCTTTCTGGAAGGTAATGACAGTCTGGGCTCTGAAGTAATAGGCGTGGTGAAAGATTTCCATGCTGATGGTTTGCAACAGCCAATTGAACCGATCATAATTTACAAGCTTCCTGAAGGAACGGGGCGCACATTAGTCGCTCGAATTAAAAAAGGGCAACTCCCCCACACAATGGATTTTATTAAAGATACATGGAAAGAGCTCTACCCTGACCACCCATTCGATTACAATTTTTTGGATGAATTATTCGATAACCTCTACAGAAGAGATATCCGTACCGGCACAGTGGTCAATATCTTCTCTGCGTTTGCAATATTTGTTGCATGCCTCGGTCTTTTTGGACTTGCAAGCTTCTCCACATCCCAGCGGCTAAAAGAGATCGGTATCCGGCGGGTCATGGGCGCGAGTTCAATAAATATAACGAAGCTGCTGGTATCAAATTTCCTTAAGTGGGTTGCGTTGGCGAATATCATTGCACTCCCGCTTGCATGGATCGCTTCGAAACAATGGCTTCAGGGTTTTTCCTACAAAATAAACTTGAATGTAGTAACATTCATCCTAGCTGCTCTTATCTCAATCTTTGCTGCTATCATCACGGTGACTTTTCAAACACTAAAGGTAGCTCACTCCAATCCTGCGGATATACTTAAATATGAATAAAAGAAGAAAATTAAATGGAGGCTCTATGTTTTACAAATTTAATTATAGAATTAGATTCTTTCTGATTCTTGTATCGCTTATTTCAATTTTATTTTTGGGATGCGAACAGAAAGTTAATCCCACTGGACCCGAAAACCATGATAGAGGTGAGATCAAGCAATTGAATAATATCATCAACCTAGAAGTAAATGATATTCAGCAAATACTTGACTATGCAAATATCACAAATCCATTTACCCTGCAATATCGCATTAAAGCTTATTCTGTACAATACTATACAATAGATTGTAATGGAATAGAGTCAATTGTGTCTGGAGCTCTTTATGTTCCACAAAATGTAAGTAATCTGCCGTTGGTAAGTATTCAACATGGAACTGAAACTAAAAGTGATCTTGTAGCTTCAGTTTCCCCATATAATTCTGTTGAAGGCGTTGTTGGGTTAATTATGGCATCAATGGGTTACCTGGTGTTAATTCCAGATTACCCGGGGTTTGGTGTATCAAACGTAATGCACCCATATATGCATGCAGAATCTTTAATTCCTTCTGTAGTTGACCTGATGCGTGCAGGCAAATCATATTGCTCTGAAAATCAGGTGAATTTAGATGGAAGAACATTTCTTACAGGTTATTCGGAAGGTGGATATGTATCTCTTCTTACCCAAAAAACTATCGAGGAAGATTACTCTTCGGAATTTACTTTAACAGCTGTTGCACCGTCATCCGGACCTTATGATCTAGAGGGAATGATGCAAACCATCTTTCAATCATCATACAGTACTCCTGCTTATGTTGCCTATTTCCTAACGGCTTATAATGAAATTTATAATTGGAATCGACTGGATGATTTCTTTAAAGAACCATATGCCAACCTTGTTCCAAACTTGTTTGACGGTTCTAAAACATGGGGTGAAATTATCAATCAACTGCCAGCAACCTTCTCAGAACTAGTGGATTCAACATTTATAGCACAGGTAAATAACGGTAACGAGGTAAATTTTCTGGCTGACTTACAGGAAAACACGATCTTAAATTGGTCACCCCAAACACCGATCCATTTTTTTCATGGTGATGCTGATGAAATCGTGCCGATTCAAAATGCCTATACTGCTATGCTCGAACTTACCACAGCTGGTGCAACTGACATTGAATTAACAGTTATCCCGGATGGAACTCACCAGTCATCCGGACCTGATGCAATTTTTGGTACTATAGAATGGTTTGAAACTTTTTGATGGTTTTAAAAATGATGACTCAAACCCGATGAAGGCTTTGAAATATGAATAGGAAAAGATATGTTTAAGAATTATATAAAAAGCGCGCTCAGAAACCTTTTTCATCATAGGATATTCACCTTTATCAATGTGCTTGGACTCGCAGCAGGAATGGTCATTTTTGGCATATTCTCCATGTCTGCAGGCATTAAGATAAACTCTGATAAATTCCACAAAAATGCAGAAAGAACATATGCAGTTATCCAGGTATTTGAAGGTAAAGACGATAAAAAAATACATGCTGCGTATACACCATCTCCGTTGAAGAAATACATGCTGAATGAAGTACCCGATATTGAGGATGCTGTACGCATATATCCTGCTCCTACAATGGTGGCTAAATCTGACAACTATATTTTCTATGAGGACAGAATTCTTTTCACGGAACCTGTTTTCTTTGATATATTCTCCTTTAAACTTCGTGCTGGTGATCCCGGATCCGCACTCACCGAACCAAATTCTATAATCCTCACAGAATATAATGCTCATAAGTATTTCGGAGATTCGAATCCTCTCGAAAAGCAAATATACATTAACAATGTTCTTATGACCGTAAAAGGTGTCATTGAAGATGCACCACGCACTTCTTCTTTAAGATACAACTTCCTCGTGTCCTATTCAACATTGCCACAATTCCTTCCGAACCTGGACTCTTGGAACGAACATCCAGTCACGACCTTCGTGCTTCTCAATAAAAATGCTCAGCTGCAAACTGTGAATGAGAAGCTTGCACACCTTCAATCTGCAATGTACAATGAAGACTGGCCAGCTCCTCAAAACATGTATCTTTTTCCTTTGTTGGATATTCGATTAAAATCTCAGCACATAACCTCCTGGTTTGCGAGCAGCTCAACCAAGGGAATTATAATTCTCTTTATTATAACAGCTCTCTTACTTTTCGTTGTTTGTATTAATTTTATAAATTTTTCAATCGCACGATATATAAAAAGAGTTAAGGAAATTGGCATTAGAAAGATCGTCGGTGCATCACGTTTCCAGTTGATCTTACAATTTCTCGGCGAATCAATACTCATCTCCCTTATCGCCCTCCCCTTCGCTCTTGTACTGTTTGAAATCGTGTATCCCATGTTAATGAGTTCATTTATCGGACAAGCAATTCCGGCACTTAAAAAAACTGCAGAAACGTCAATTTTGAGCTACCCTTTTATCATTAAATATTTCTTTCTTACATCAGTTATTGTCGGATTTATATCCGGGTTGTATCCAGCCATATACCAATCTGCTTTTAAGCCGATTAAGATCCTGAAGAACGATATAAGAAAGGGTAAAAACAGAAAGACTGGGAATAAAGTATTAATTGTGCTCCAATTTTTTCTCGCAGTTATCCTCATCACTTCAGCAACAGTAACAAAGGATCAGATGAATCAGATCGTCACTGCTGATTTTGGATTCAACAGGGATAATGTTGCAGGAATTCTCGTTGAGGATATCACTCCTTCTCAGAAAGAAATAATAAAAAATGAGCTGCTTTCCCGACCGGAAATTGAATCAATGTCCGCTTCGAAACAACTCCCCATAGTGTGGGTCTCACCGGAAACAGCTTCCATCATAGACGAAGAAGAGCCGATTCCTATTACAATAGAGTCATTTGGTATTGATTATAATTGTATCGAACTGCTGGAAATTGATATAATAGCCGGCAGAAGCTTCCAGAAAGAAAAAAGTGACCACGACAAGTTCATAATCAATAATGCAACTGCGGAAAAACTCAGTCTGGAAAATCCTATTGGTGAAGTAATAAAAGTCGGCGAAAAAGAAGGGACAATAATCGGTGTTGCGGAGGATTATATCTTCGGAGATGTAGAATTCGGAATTCCCCCTTCTGTACTATACATAGAAAGAGAAAACCTTAATTATATTCTTATAAGATTTTCTGAGGGAACCGATTTCTCAAAACTACAAAATGAGATAAAATCAATTTGGAACCAAATTTTACCCGACACTCCAATGAACATGACCTCTCTCAGTGAACTCTTTTCTGATACGATCGGATTCGTCACGAAGATAAGTAATTTCTTTAATGCTATTGGTTTGCTTGCCATTTTCTTTTCCTGTCTTGGATTACTTGGTTTAACCTCCTTCATGGTGGAGATGAGACTGAAAGAAATGGGTATCCGAAAAGTACTCGGCGCATCGAAGAAACGCATATTCTGGACGATCAGTAAAAACTTCCTGATACTCATCACGATTGCAAATGTTCTTGGCATTGTATTGATCCATTTTATCTGGAGCCGTGTTGTTCAGACCGGTTTGATGTTTATCACAAACGTGAACATTTTCATTTACATAGGTATCTTTTTACTTTCATTAGCAATTGCATTTATAGCAATCGCTTCTCAATCCTATAAAGTGGCTAACACAAATCCAGCAAAAATTTTAAGTTGCGAATAAGGAGTATTACTATGTTAAAAAATTATTTTATAGTTGCACTAAGAAACATTAAAAGAAGTAAGGTATTCTCAATCATAAATATCTGCGGACTTGCTATCGGGCTTGCCGTAAGTTCTATGATACTCATGTATGTGGTGAACGAGATTACCTATGATAGATTTCATGAGAACCAGGAGAATATCTATCGGGTCACAGCGATTATCGAAGCTCAGGGAAACCGTATTACCGGTCCGATAACCATGGCTCCCCTTGCCCCAAAACTCAATGCAGAATACCCCGAAGTGAAACATGCTGCCCGGATGAGTTCAAATAATAGACCCATTGTAGAATATAATGACAAACAACTCTATCAAGACAATGTCTATTATGTTGATCCTCAATTTTTCGATATTTTTACAATAAAATTCTTAAAAGGTGATCCGGAAAAATGTCTTGAAGATCCTTTCTCTCTCGTACTCACACAGGAAACAGCACAAAAGTTTTTTGGTGATGACAATCCAATCGGAAAAGTACTCACCTTCAATAATAATAATGAATACACAGTAACCGGCATAGTCGAGAAAATGCCGTCAAACTCCCATCTGTCATTTGAGATGCTCGGCTCTTTCTCCACATTATATTCTCTCAACGGTCCGGAAATGATGGAAATCTGGTTAATGAACTCATACACAACCTATGTAGAACTCCAGGATGGTGTAATAAAAGAACAGTTCGAGCCCAAACTTACTCAAATCATAAAAGAGAATGTCGAAACGCACCCCATTGCAATTCAATATGGGTTTAAGGGAGATCTTAAACTGCAGCCACTTAAAGACATTCATCTTCGCTCACATTTCACCTTTGACGATGATAACAGCCGCGATACTGCTTTCATTTATATTTATTCTGCAGTTGCTCTATTTATTCTTCTTATCGCATGCATAAATTTTATGAATCTCTCAACTGCGCGATCCGCATCCAGAGCACGAGAAGTCGGCATGAGAAAAGTAATCGGAGCAGAACGTGGAAAGCTCATTCGGCAATTTCTTGGAGAATCTGTGCTCATGAGTTTTCTTGGATTGCTCATTGCTCTTGCACTTATCGAATTTTTACTTCCCGTATTTGGCAAACTCGTAAATGTATCATTAGTATACAACATCTTCAAAAACTGGCAAATATCTCTCGGACTTCTGGGTATCAGTGTGATAGTCGGATTGATAGCAGGCATCTATCCCGCCTTTTTCCTCTCATCATTCAAGCCGGTAAAAGTATTGAAAGGAACTCTTAAAGCAGGCTCCGGAAGTAAAATCTTTCGGGATGTGCTTGTTGTATTTCAGTTTGTAATATCCATCGCACTCATTATCTGCACACTTACAATGCTCAATCAGCTTTCCTATATGAGAAATAAGCCTCTCGGTTTTGATAAAGATCAGGTTCTAATTGTTCCTTTGCGAGGGAGTGAAATTCAGTCCAATATGGAAGTTTTCAAATCACAAGTCCTCGCACTTGAGAATGTCAAATCTGCAAGTCTCGCATCTAATTATCCTGGTGATCATAGTACTTCGGAACTCCTTTTTAGTTTTGAGGGTTCAAAAGATGAAAAACCTCAAATAATGAAAATTGAAGAGGTTGATTATGATTATTTCAACACTCTTGGGATCACATTTGCTCAGGGAAGAAATTTTTCTGAGGATATGCAAACCGATAATCAAGCTTTTATCATAAATGAAGCACTTGCAAACAAAGTAGGCTGGGATGATGCTATAGGTAAAGAGGTGTATTGGACAGATGTTGAAAATCCTAATGCACCTCTTGATGAAAATACAATGGTTGAGAAAACATTTAAAGTTATTGGAGTAATCAAAGATTATCATTTTGAACCACTTCGCGATCTGATCCGACCGGTTCTTATCCGCCTGAAAGACACTCAGGCCAATGAACTCGTCGTTAAGATCAGCCCTAAGGATATCTCAAAGACCATAAGCTCTATCAAAGAGAAATGGAACGGACTTTCTCCAAACCGACCTTTTAACTATCACTTCCTCGACGACAGACTCGCAGAGCAATACATCAATGAGCAGCGACAATCCCAAACAATTATTTATCTTACAATAATTGCGATATTCATTGCCTGTCTTGGATTATTCGGACTCTCAACATTCATAGCCGAACAACGAAGGAAGGAGATTGGAATCAGAAAAGTACTCGGTGCATCGATAAGAAGTATTTCGGTAAAACTCTCCAGAGAACTCACACAATGGATCATCATTGCAAACGTGATCGCTTGGCCTGCTGCATACTTTGCCATGAAAAACTGGCTTCAGAACTTTGCATATAAAGCTCCGATACATTTTGGAATTTTCATTATAGCCGGTCTTGGGGCTATACTGATCGCGCTTTTTACAATAAGTTATCATACACTGAAAGCAGCACATACAAATCCTGCTGAAGTGATAAAATATGAGTAGTACATTATGAAATACAATGATCCGTTTGAAAAGCAATGGCAAGATAAATTAAAAGCTGGCTTAACGAAGATTGGAAAAGCTGATCTGTTTAATGACATTATCGAACATATACAAACCGACGATCGGGTGGAATGGAACCGGCAGTTGATGACATTATTATCAGCGAACCTTTCGGAAGCAGAGATCAAGCTGGTCATGTGCTCCTGTGCATGCCTAGCTCCCAAAGACAACCTTGCTCATATTCGTGATGAGTATGTAAAGACCAAAAATATTCCTCATGTCCATGCCATGCTGCAGCAACAATTTGAGATATTCATCCGTCAGTATAAGAAATTGGATGATAACCAGATGAATTTCTTGCGTGAAAATGGTTGGGGTATGGCGGGTAAACTCAGGGATAATGTTATTTATGCTACTAAGATCCCAAAAGATTTCCATAATTATTTCTCTACAGATGATCAATCAAAGAAATCATACTATTACTGCCATTGCCCGAGAATTCACGAGATGCTTGGGAAGAACGAAAAGACGATTGATGCTAATTATTGTTACTGTGGAGCAGGATACTACAAAGATCTCTGGGAATACATCACTCAAAATGAAGTCAAAGTTGAAATAATCAAATCCATCATGGATGGTGACGACGTTTGTCAGATAGCAATATATTTATAAATTCTCTATGTTTAATAATTATCTTAAAATAGCTTTCCGCAACATGAAACGCCATAAGATTTTCAGTACTGTTAATATTATCGGCCTTCTGATCGGGATAACCTCTTTCATGCTCATAATGATCTGGATCGGGTATGAAATGAGTTTCGATAGCTTTAATAAAAATAAAGACAGAATTTATAGATTGTGTGTTGATCTTGAAGCAGGCAGTCACATGATCTATCCTATGACAATGCCCAATGCTGCTCCATTCTTGAAATCCGAATTTCCCGAAGTTCAACAAGCTGCGCGATTGGACAATCCAAAACGGGCTACGGTTAAGGTTGGAGAAGATACCTTTATCGAAGAAGGAGTCTGTCATGGAGATAATTCTATCTTTGATGTGTTCACTTTTCCTTTTGTGAATGGGAATCCTCAATCTGCGCTTACAGAGCCCTATACCGCCGTTCTTTCAGAAAGCATTTCGAAGAAATACTTTGGCGATAATGATCCTATTGGAGAAATAATTGAAATAAATAGTGCTCCGTATCGGATCACCGGTATCATACAAGATATCCCGATGACCGCACATTTTCATTTTAATATTATGGGTTCCTTTTCAACACTCTATGCTCTAGATAAGAGTGCTATGCAGAATTGGTTTCATATTCAGTTCTTCACCTATATACTCCTTGGCAAAAATACTGATGTGGAACAATTTGAGAACAAATTTCCTAAATTCATTGATACTCATCTTGGTGAATTACTCAACTCTGCAGGTGCTTCTCTCCAGTTCTTCCTGCAACCTCTTAAAAAAATCCATCTTCATTCAGAGCTTGCAGGTGATATAGCCCCTCAATCTGATATAAAGTCACTCTATATCTTCGCTTCAATTGCCCTGTTCATCTTGATAATCGCAGGTATAAATTTTATTAATCTTTCAACTGCAAACTCGAGTGCGAGAGCTAAAGAGATTGGTCTTAGAAAAACGATCGGTTCAAACAAAAAACAACTCATAGAACAATTCCTTGTTGAGTCGATCTTGATGTGCTTCTTTGCGATGATACTGTCACTCGTACTCGTCGATCTGTTCAGACCGAATTTCTTCAGGTTATTCGGCACAAAAATAGATTTGCAATATCTCAGTCCTATTTCTATTATAGCATTCGTTCTACTCTTCCCCATTTTCATTGGTGTTCTTGCTGGCAGTTATCCGGCATTCTATCTCTCCAGATTCAAACCGGTGACTACTCAAGGATCAGGATTTGGGGGAGTATCCAGAAAAACGCATCTCAGAAATTTTCTGGTTATATGTCAGTTTACTATCTCCATTGTTCTGATCATCTCAACTCTTACTATATTCAATCAAATTTCATTTATGCGACGAAGCGATCCTGGTTTCGAAAAAGAAAATGTCATCGTTATTCCCAATATGCGATTGCTTATGCAGAATGGCTCTCCAGAAGCACTGAAACAGGAACTTCTTACAATACCCGGAATTGAAGAACTCGGCTTTTCTTCACTTGTGCCGGGTTTTGGTATTCAGAAGGCGATCATGTATCCAGAAGGATTTCCTCTGGATAAACCGCATATGGGACAAAAACTCTTTATTGATGATGATTATCTGGATGTGTTGGGAGTAAATTTTGTAGATGGAAGAAAATTTTCACAGAAATTTTCAAGCGATCCCACCGAAAGTGTCATCATAAATCAGACTGCCGCAAAGACTTTTGGCTGGTCCGAACCTTTGGGAAAAACTTTCCTTTTTAAAACAGTAGACGGCAACACAATTTCCATGAACGTTGTTGGAGTGATAAAAGACTTCCATTCAGACTCCTTTCATAATCCAATCGAACCCTTAATCATCTATAATCTGAGTGATCGAGTAAATTTTCTGGCGATCAATGTATCGGATAAAAATGTTTCGGCTACTATTGAAAAGTTAAAAGAGAAGATAAAGATTTTTGCTCCCGATTTTTCATTCAAATATTACATGCTTGATGAAATCATGAGCAATAGTTATAATACTGATTTTCAAGTCGGAAAACTCACAATGTATTTATGCATATTAGCAGTTCTTTTAGGATGCCTTGGTTTGTTTGGATTGACTGTATTTTTGGTCCAAAAAAGGACAAAAGAGATCGGCATACGAAAAGTACTGGGTGCATCCGTTTCCCGCATCAATATACAACTCTCTCGTGAATTCGTCAGACTGATATTCATCTCCATAGTAATGTCATTCCCGATTGCTTTTATTATTATGAAGAAATGGCTCGAGAATTTTGCTTATAAAACCAGCCAAAACATATGGATATTTGTTATTTCAGGACTTGTAGTACTGCTTATCTCAATTATTACCGTGTGCTTTCAAACCATTAGGGCATCACAAAAGAATCCAGCAGAGGTCATCAAATATGAATAATCAAAGGGGTGAAGATGTTTAAGCAATACCTGCTCCTCACATGGAGAAATATTAAGCGACATAAAATCTATGCTTTTCTGAATATTACAGGTTTGGCAATCGGCATGGCATGCTTCATTCTTATCATGCTCTGGGTACATCATGAGACGAGTTATGACAAGCATAATGAGCATTATGAAAATCTCTATCGTGTAAGCATCGATATGAAGATCGGCGAGCAAGAAGGAAGAGGTACATCTTCATCAGGCTTGATGGGTCCCGCTCTTGTTGAGGACTATCCCGAAGTTGTCAATATGGCTCGTTTATATAAAGGGATCAACAAGCTTGTCAGTTGGGTAGAAGGCGATGTTCATCATACTGAAGACCGTGTTTATTATGCAGACTCTACTATATTTGATCTTTTTACTATTCCGGTAGTTGCTGGTAACCCAAAGGAAAAATTGGGACGGCCTAACACATTGTTCATAACCGAATCCATTGCCAAAAAATATTTCGGAAGCGAATCTCCTATCGGTAAGATCATGAACTTTGATGGATTCTGGGATTATGAGGTAGTCGGTGTGATCGAAGATGCTCCTTCGACATCTCACTGGCAGTATGATTTCATTGCAAGCAACAATAATGTTGAAAGCTTCCACGAAGCGTATTGGCTCAGCGATAATCTAACTACTTATATTTTATTGAAAGACGGAACAGACTATCGGGAGTTCGAAACTAAATTAATTGATTTTCGGGATAGACATCTTGGTCCGGTAGTCGAAAAAGATATTGGCATGAGCATCGATGAATGGAGTAAGACCGGTAATCGATATCAATTTTATTTTGACCCTGTAAAAAGTATTTATTTAAATCCCAGAGCTGATGAAAATCAGGGTCCTCAGGGCAGCATGACCTATGTAATCGTTTTTACTCTTATTGCAATCTTCATTTTACTGATCGCATGTATAAACTTTATGAACCTGACCACTGCCAGGGCTGCAACCCGTGCAAAGGAGATTGGACTTCGAAAAGTCGTGGGCTCATATCGTTGGCAGATATTCAGACAACTTCTTCTGGAGTCTTTCATCTATAGTCTATTTTCAATGATAGTTGCGCTGATTACTGTCCAGATTGTACTTCCATTCTTTTCAACCCTCTCAAATATTCCCCTTGCCCGGTACTATCACCGACTGGAGATCATTCCCCTATCCCTACTAATTGTTCTACTTGTGGGTCTTATCTCAGGAACCTATTCAGCACTTGTTATCTCATCCTTCAAAGTCTTAACTGTGCTCAAAGGAAACATACTCAAGAAAGGTCGAAAGTCATGGTTGCGTAATGGACTCGTACTTTTTCAGTTTGCCATATCCATTATCATCATAATCTGCACATTGATTATATCTCATCAACTGAATTATATCCAGAATAAAGAACTAGGATTTAATAAAGAACAAGCGTTTGTGATCAAACGGGCATATAGTTTATGGGATAACGTATTTATTTTTAAAGAAGAAGTAGGTAAATTCCCCGGAGTAGTTGCAGCATCGATCACAAGCCATATTCCTGGAGCCGGCTCAAATGGTGGTGTCATGCAAAAGGAAGGTGCTGAACCTGAGGATATGGTTCATTTTCGCCAAATAGCCGGTGATTATGAGTATCTCGAAGCAATGGGGATAAAACTCAAAGCTGGTAGATATTATTCCCGGGATTTTCCTGGCGATTCTCTTTCATGCGTGCTCAACGAGACAGCGGTAAAGAATTTAGGACTTGAGGAACCTGTTGGGGCTAGAATATTCTACTCGGGATCAAATGAATTTTTAACAGTTATCGGCATTGTTGAGGATTATCACTTCAACTCATTAAAACATGAAATACCAAATGTTATATTGCTCCCACCTTACACCCGATATAATCATTTCATGGTGGTTCGTGTAGAAAAAGGGGCGATTCAGCAAACACTTGAGCAAATCAGAAATCTCTGGGAGGAACTTGCCGTTAATCAACCGTTCCAGTATTTCTTCCTTGATGAGCATTTTGAAAACCTCCATCTCACTGAAATCCGATCCGGAATGCTCTTTAAGATTTTTTCTTTCCTTGCTATCATCATCGCATGTCTTGGACTGTATGGATTAGCAACATTCACTGCACAACAAAAAATAAGAGAAATCGGCATACGTAAAGTTCTCGGTGCAAGTGTCAGTAATATTACATTCAGCTTGTTTCATCAATTCACCCGCTGGGTACTCATCGCAAACATCATAGCATGGCCAATTGCCTGGTACGTGATGGGTAAATGGTTACAGAATTTCGCCTATAAGATCGACATCGGAATATCATCCTTTGTCCTCACCTGCTGTCTGACCCTTATTATCTCATTACTCACCGTGAGTTTTCAGACGATAAGAGCAGCGCATACAAATCCGGCACAAGTTATGAAATATGAATAGAGTTTACTATGATTAAAAATTATCTGAAGACTGCTTTTCGAAATATCTGGAAACACAAAGGCTTTTCGTTTATCAATATAATCGGACTTGCGATAGCGATGACGATATGCATTATCATCATGTTCTGGTGCCTTTATGAGTTAAATTATGATCGCTTCCTTCCAAATTACAACCGACTCTATCGTGTGAATACTGAATTTCAACTCTCTACAGAAACAGAGCGATATGCAGCATCTCCAGAACCAACCGGCGCAACGCTTGAGGGAATGTTCCCTGAAATCACCCATTATTGCCATTTCTATAATACTTCCGGTCTCATGACTTATAATGACAAAAAGATCATGGAGCATGATCTCGTGTATACGGATCCGGATTTTCTTGAAATGTTCTCCATTCAAGCAATTCACGGAGATATACACACAATGCTGGATGATCCGTACTCGATTGTCCTTACCGAGTCGATTTCGAAAAAGTATTTTGGAGATATTAATCCTGTTGGTGAGATACTTCGGAGAAATGATTCCCGCGATTATACAGTTATGGGTGTCATTGCAAATTTCCCAATAAATGCTTCGTATAACTTTGATTTCCTTATGTCGACTAATTTATTCAAGGAGCTGAACATCAGTTGGGTGGGACAGTGGAGTAATATCAGCGGCGAAACATTCATGATGACTCAATCTGGAGTGGATATTAAAGAGCTTGGAGAAAAGATCTGGGGAGTGCCAAACGAGTTATCTCCTGATCATGAAGTATGTTATTTACGGCTGCAACCTCTCTCAAAAATCCATCTTTATGATCTTGAAGGCGGCGGTTCAATACAGTACATATATATTTTCATGGCTATTGGTTTAATTGTTCTGATCATCGCCTGCATCAACTTTATGAATTTATCCACCGCACGTTCATCCCTTCGAGCAAAGGAAGTGGGAATGCGCAAGGTGTCCGGTGCACAGAAAGGACAGCTAGTCAGGCAATTTTTCAGCGAATCGATCATCCTCTCATTCCTTGCAATGATAATCGCTATCATAGCTTCTGGAATCGTGATCTCAAACATGGATCGTTTTGCTGAAATTGGCATTTCTTTTAATGTATTCAAAGATCTCGATATAGTCTTGGGTTTACTGGCGATAACTCTTTTTACGGGCTTCTTCGCAGGCAGCTATCCTGCCTTTGTCCTTTCCACATTTAATCCTATAACTGTGCTCAAAGGTGTCCTGACCAGTGGAAAAAGAGGAAGCGCTTTTCGAAGAATTCTGGTCGTCATACAATTTTCACTCTCAATTATACTCATTATCTGCACGCTTATTGTATATAAGCAGATGGACTTTATGAAGAAAAGAGACCTGGGCTTTAACAAGGATAACCTGATGTATTTGCGTATAAAAGGTGAATTGAATGAGAAATATCCCGAATTCAAAGAAGAACTTCTTACAATCCCTGGCATTCAAAATTTGACCCGGTCATCGAGCATTCTTACGAATATCGGATACGTCGCCAGTGGTTTGAACTGGGAAGGAAAAGGTGAAGAGGATGATCCGATATTTTCATTTGAGGGGATTGACTACGATTATTTCACGACATGCCAAATGGAACTAGTTGAGGGTCGAGAATTTTCCCAAGAATTTGCGCATGATGAAGAAAACTACATTCTGAACGAAGTAGCGATAAAACGTATCGGTTACGAAGGAGAGCCGATTGGCAGGATGTTTGATATGTGGGGCAGAAAGGGAGAAATTATCGGCGTGGTAAAAGACTTTAATTTTAAGCATCAAGCTCAAGAGATCGATCCGCTCATCCTCACCTATTTCCCTGACTATTACAGCTACATTTTAATTCGGACTGATACAGACGACATTTCCGGACTTGTGACACAAGTTGAATCTGTGTGGAAAGATTTTGTATCTCAATTCCCTTTTGAATACCACTTTATGGATGAAGATTTTGAGAAACTTTATA
>Ga0075120_10002156_pt1 | contig 14489 bp, 9 predicted proteins | sample AntAceMetag02UKL_FD_69792 | JGI IMG/M metagenome (GOLD analysis project Ga0075120, IMG submission 69792) | Saline lake microbial communities from Ace Lake, Antarctica - Antarctic Ace Lake Metagenome 02UKL | ecosystem: Environmental > Aquatic > Non-marine Saline and Alkaline > Saline | place... | reverse complement strand
CTGAGAGGCTTTGCCAACCCGAAGAACCTGATCCGGCTCATACCGGCGGAGGGATTAGACGCCATAAGCGGCTTTTTCCTTTTCTTTCAATCACAGGAGGCGCTTATGCCCATGAAATCTTTATTCCATTCCATCACTCTTGCTGCAGCCCTGCTGACGGCCTCGTCCCTTTTGACCAGCCCGATGGCAGCTGACCGGGAGTTGACGGTCTACACCTATGACAGCTTCGTTTCGGACTGGGGTCCGGGCCCCCTTGTCAAATCCGCTTTTGAAGAACAGTGCGACTGCACCTTGAACTGGGTTGGCATTGCCGATGGTGTGGCGCTGCTTAACCGTCTGAAGCTCGAAGGCGCCAGCACCAAGGCTGATATCGTGCTGGGACTGGACACCAATCTGGTCACAGAAGCCAAAAAGACAGGCCTGTTTGCCAAAAGCGGCACAGACCAGACACAGGTTGCCGTGCCCAATGGCTGGAGCGACGACATCTTTATCCCCTATGATTTTGGTTATTTCGCGGTCGTCTATGACACCGAGGCACTGGCCACACCGCCAGCCAGCCTGAAAGAACTGGTGGAAGGCGACCCCGAAACCAAGATCGCCATTCAGGATCCACGCACCTCGACACCGGGCCTTGGCCTGCTTCTGTGGATCAAGTCCGTCTATGGTGACGAGGCGCCCGCGGCCTGGAAAAAACTCCAGAAAAGGGTCCTGACAGTGACCCCCGGCTGGTCCGAGGCCTATGGGCTTTTTACCGCCGGCGAAGTGCCGATGGTGCTTTCCTACACCACCTCGCCTGCCTACCACATGGTTGCCGAAGACACCGACCGTTATCAGGCCGCATCCTTCGAAGAGGGCCATTATCTGCAGATTGAAGTGGCCGCCATGCTGAAATCGGCCAGGGACAAGGATCTGGCCCGGGAATTTCTGACATTCATGACCGGACCGGGCTTTCAAAACGCCATTCCGACAACCAACTGGATGTTCCCGGCCGGCAAGACCACTGAGCCTTTGCCTGCGGCATTTTCCGAACTGGTCACGCCATCAAAAACCCTGCTCTATACGCCCGATGAAGTGGCCCGTAACCGCAAGGCATGGATTGACGAGTGGCTTGCCGTCATGAGCCAGTAAAACCCGATGCTGACCCGGCGGCAGACCGTCAGGAGCCTTGCCGCCGGCTATGGTGTGCTGGCCGGCATGGCCCTGGTGATTGGGGCGGCTGTCATTGCCCTGCTGATTGCCGCGGCGGACCTGTCGGTTGATGATGCCGGGTTCTTCAATGTCTATGTGTGGAGGGTCACCCGCTTCACCCTGCTGCAGGCGGTGCTTTCAACAGTGCTGTCTGTGGCGCTCGCCATACCGCTGGCGCGCGCCCTGGCCCGGCGGCAGTCATTTTTCGGGCGCAAATGGCTGCTGCGCCTTCTGGCCGTACCGATAGGCCTGCCACCCATCGTGGCGGCCCTCGGGCTTATCGAAATATGGGGACGGCACGGGCTTATCAACACGGCAATGGTTGCTGGCGGCCTCGATAATCCCATTTCGATCTATGGATTGCCGGGCATATTGATCGCCCATGTATTTTTCAATATGCCACTGGCCACACGGCTGTTGCTGACGCAACTGGACCGCGTGCCATCCGAATACTGGCGCAACGCCAGCCAATTGGGCCTGGGCCAATGGGCAACCTTCCGGTTGATTGAATGGCCCTACATGCGAAGCCACATTGCGGGCATTGCCGGGCTGGTCTTCATGCTGTGCGTCACCAGCTTCACGCTGGTGTTGCTGCTTGGCGGCGGGCCTGCAGCGACCACGATAGAAGTCGCCATCTATCAGGCGCTTCGTTTCGACTTTGATCCGCAAAGAGCCGTCATTCTGGCGCTGCTGCAATTGCTCCTGACCGGCATCCTGCTGGCCGTGCTGGCATCGATTGGCGGCGCGCCGCAGGAAACCCCCACGCTTGGCCAACCCACGCGGCGTTTTCCCGGTCGGGGGTATCTGGCCCACAGCGCGGATTTTTGCCTGATCATCCTTATGGCGCTTTTTCTCGTAACGCCGCTCCTGTCCATTGCCCTTTCCGGGTTGAGTGCCGATTTCAAGCAATTGTTCAGCGAGACGATTGTCTGGCGCGCCATCACCACCAGCCTGGCGATTGCTTCACTGGCGGCCGTTTGCGCCGTGACACTGGCGCTGGTGCTGATCCGGGCGCGCTATGCGGCCCTGCCGCTGGTCTGCCACAATGGCTGGGCCCGATGGTTTCGGGCTCTGGCGGCGGCGGCATCCAGCCTTGTGCTTCTGGTGCCGCCCATTGTGCTTGGAGCCGGCTGGTTTGTCCTCCTACGCAACCGGCTGGACGTCTTTTCACTGGCGCCCGTCATCGTCATTACCATCAATGCCCTGATGGCCCTGCCATTCGTCATGCGGGTTCTGGAACCAGCCCATACCACCCATATGGCCAGAACAGGTCGCCTGACCGCATCGCTGGGCATAGGCGGCATCAGCCGCTTGCTGCTGGTCGACTGGCCGGGCCTGCGCCGGGCCTTTCTGCTTGCCACCGCCTTTGCAGCGGCGCTTTCGCTGGGCGACCTTGGCGCCATCGCGCTGTTTGGCAGCCAGGACGTTGTCACCCTGCCCTATTTGCTGCTGCAGCGCATGGGCAGTTATCGGTCAAATGATGCCGCGGGCCTTGCCCTCATCCTTGGCCTTGTCTGCCTGATCCTGATGGTCATTGCCGATCAGGAAAGGCCTCGAGCCAGAACGGAGACAGCCGCATGACCGGCCAGCAGGTTACCATTGATAATGTCTCCATTGCCCATGCGAATGTGTCGATGCATTTTGACGTGCGGTTCGAGCCGGAAAAAATCACTGCCATCATCGGCCCCTCGGGCGGTGGAAAATCAACCCTGCTCAATCTGGTTGCCGGCTTCGAAAGGCCGGACAGCGGCCATGTACGGATCGGCAGCAAGGACTATACGCATGCAGACCCGGCGGATCGCCCGGTATCGATGGTCTTTCAGGAGAACAATCTGTTCTCCCATCTCGATATCCAGACCAATATTGCCCTGGGCATTCGGCCCCATCTTGTCGCCGATACCGGCGACCGGGCCACGGTGGCGGATGCGCTGCAACGGGTCGGTCTGAGCGGCTTTGAAAAACGCATGCCCGGAACCCTTTCGGGGGGCGAACGCCAGCGCGTTGCCATCGCCCGCGCCCTGGTGCGGCGCAAGCCCGTTTTGCTGCTCGACGAACCTTTCGCCGCCCTTGGACCACGGCTGCGCCGTGACATGCTGGACCTGATCGGCCAATTGCAGCGCGAGATGGTCATGACCGTGCTGCTCGTCACCCATCAACCGGAAGACGCCTTGCACATTGCTGACGCGGTTGTATTCCTTGATGACGGCAGGATTGTCGCCGCTGGAGCTGTGTCCGGATTTTTTGACCGACTTGATATTCCCGGACTTGGGGATTATCTGGGGGATAGGAGTCCTCAAACGGGACTACCAGCTGACTGAGAAGTCAGCTAAAAGCGGTAATGAAACCGTTCATTGACAAGGTGTTGAACCGATTTCTGCATTTTCATCCCATGACAGCTTCACGCGCACCGCGACCGTGCGGGAAAAACTGCGCCTGATTGCCCGGAAATCCTGCGTTGTTGCAGCACTTTGTCTGACAATAAGCGGGTGCCAGTCCCTGCTTGGCCAAACCTATCCGACATCGCTCGAGCCATCGGCGAATCCGCAGACGGTGGGTCAGCTTGAACAAAATGACCCGCGCTCGCAGGTGGGCGCCCGTGAACATCCGCGAATCGTTGCCAGCTATGGCGGTGAATACGGCGATGCAAAGGTGGAACGTCAGCTTGCCCGTATCGTCGGCGCCTTGACCCTTGTTTCGGAAAACCCGAAACAGACCTACCGCATAACCATCCTCAATTCTCCGGCCGTCAATGCCTTCGCCTTGCCAGGCGGTTATCTCTACATCACCCGTGGATTGCTGGCTTTGGCCAATGATTCCGCTGAAGTGGCAGCTGTCATTGCCCATGAAATGGCCCATGTGACAGCCAATCACGGTGTTCAGAGAAAACAGCGAGAGGAGGCCGAAGTCATTGCCAGCCGCGTTGCCGCAGAGGTTCTGTCCAATGAAATATCCGGACAGAAGGCGCTTGCCCGCAGCAAGCTGAGATTGGCGGCTTTCTCCAGGCAACAGGAACTGCAGGCCGACGTCATTGGTGTGCGCATGCTTGGCGAAGCAGGCTTCGATCCCTATGCCGCAGGCCGCTTCCTGCAGTCGATGGAAGCCTACAGCCGCTACCGCGCAGGCGACGCGGACAATGACCAAAGTCTTGATTTTCTCTCCAGCCATCCCGATGCGCCAAAACGACTGGAGCTTGCCACACGGCACGCCCGCGCCTTCGGGCCGGAGGGAACCGGCATACGCGATCGCGAGAAATATCTCGAATCCATCAACGGGCTTTTGTACGGTGACAGTCCCAAGGAAGGCTACGTGCGCGGGCTGGCCTTTCTGCATCCCAATCTGGGCATCCAGTTCTCCGTGCCCACGGGATTCCAGATTGATAATACGGCGCAGGCCGTTCTGGCGACCGGTTCGGGCGATATCGCCATTCGTTTTGATGGTGTTTCCGACAATGGCAGAACCGCGCTGACCGATTATATTGCCAGCGGATGGGTCAGCGGCCTTGATCCTTCATCCATCCGCAAGACCCGCATTCACGGACTGGATGCGGCAACGGCCAGAGCATCGGCAGATCAATGGGATTTTGACGTCACCGTCATTCGCGTCAAGACCAGCATCTATCGTTTGTTGACGGCAGCGCCCGCCGGCAGCACCGAGCTTGCGGCCACAGCCGCGCTGGTACGCAATTCATTCCGGAAAATGACATCTGCGGAAATAGCATCTCTGCAACCTTTGAGCATTGCCCTTGAGACGGTAACCCCCGGAACAAACATTACCGCCCTGGCAGGTCTGATGCGCGGCACCAACCGGCAATTGGAGCTTTTCCGATTGCTCAATGCCCTGCCGTCCGGCGCCAGCCTTTCAACCGGGCAGAGCGTCAAGATCGTGACGGATCGGTAAGGCGTTTTGCCGGTGTTTAAACAGGTTTAAGCGATCTGCCTGATATCGGCTTTGTCCTTGACGTATTGCATGGCAGAGGCAACTTCCATCGGTTGGCTAAACAGATATCCCTGAATTTTGGTGCAACCGATTTCCTTCAGGATTTGCAACTGTTCGACGGTTTCGACGCCTTCGACAATGCAATCAAGTTTCAGATTGCGACACAGATCAAAAATCGTCCGTACGACGGCGCGCGATGCCTGATCACTTTCAATATCAATGACAAAACTCCGGTCAACCTTGAGCCGATCCAGGGGCAGATTACGCACGTGGCTGAGACTGGAAAAACCGGTGCCGAAGTCATCAAGGGCAATCTTGCAGCCCAGTTTCTTCAATATTTGCAGTGATTCGAGTGCCCGTTGAAAATCATGCATGAATGATGATTCGGTGACCTCGAAGGTGAACCGGTGTGGCGCGATGCCTGACAGTTCTACCAGTGATGCAAGGTGCCTTATGTGCTCTGGTACACCGATATCGTGAGGCGAGAGGTTGAACGAAATAAAAAGATCATCCGGCCAGAAGGCAACGGCTTCGATGGTTTTTCGAAACATGATTTCAGTCAGCCTGTTGATCGAGCCGGAACGCTCTGCCGCCGGGATAAAGGCTGCAGGCGACACCCAACCCAGAACCGGATTTGTCCAGCGCGCCAGTGCTTCCGCGCCCACTATTTTGCCAATGGAGTCATCGACCACAAATTGAAACGCTACAGACAGCTCTTTTTCCAGATCCGCATCCTGCAGGCGTCGATCAATGCTGCGCTCATCGCGAATTTTTTCGCCGTGTCCCTCCGTGAACAAAACCGAGTGACCTCGGGAAAGAGACTTGGCATGAAAGAGCGCATAATCGGCACATTCGAAGAGTTTTTCTGCTGTATCTGCGCTATCTGGAAACTTGCAGATACCCAAAGACCCTGACATTTGCGCCATGGTTGAACCGGTATTGACTGGCGCCTGAAGGAGCCCGCAAATACATGCACCCATTTCAATGAGTTCTTCATCCGTCACATAGTTTTCTATGACAAGGCCAAACTCGTCGCCGCCCAATCTGGTTGCGAAGACGTCATCACTGAATTCGGACAGCCGGCGGGCCACTTCGATGAGAACGCGATCACCCGCGGCATGGCCGTAAATATCATTGATCGGTTTGAACCCATCCAGATCAAGCACGGCAACAGCGAGCCCGAACTTACGTGCCCGGCCGGTCTCTATCCGCGCCTTGAGTTCAGAAAAGAAACGCCGCCGGTTTGCCAGATCGGTCAGGCTGTCCTGATTGGCCATGCGCAGGTTCTTGTCACTCAACTCCTGCGTCTCTTCCTGCCGCGTAACCATGGCCTGCTGATGCGCGACCAGCCGGGCGAAATCCCGCGAATATCGGTGCAGCACCACCAGGACAACACAGGCGACCAGCACAAGGTTGATGCTTACGGTCATGAACTCGGTTTTGCCGGACACAAGCATATATGTAGACACGACACCTATGGTGGAAATAACCAATACCAGGGCAGAGTTCCACAGCGGCATGAGGCAGACAATCATACCAAAACAGGTCACGCCGGTAATCAGCAGAATCTGGACCTGTGTATACGCGTTGCCATAGGCGTATAACGTCAGTGTCCAGGTCGAAAATATACCCCCCAACACCGCTGCCAGGACAGTCATCTGACGAAGTCTGCTTTTCGCCTGGTCATCAGACAGGGGATTTCGACCAAAGCTCCAGTATGTGATCATCCTGATGATGGAAAGAGCGACCAATCCGGCTGGCAAATAAAGACTAAGCAATTTCGGGGCGAAGGGATAATGAACATAGGCCAATGCAATCGTATCGATGATGACGATGACGTACATGAGCGGCATCTGTTTCGAAAATGACTGCATTTGCGCTTGCGCCAGAGCCGGATTGGCCTTCCCGGCATTCAAGCCCAACCGCCATTTGCGAAACAAATTCATCAATCACCCCAATAATATTGATGAATAGTTCTAGCTATAACGGATTAAAACTGCATTAATCTTTTTAACACTGCTCGAGAACCTTAATTTTTCTGAAATCCCCTGATTTCAACAGGCCCATAGATGTCAGGTCTTTGCGAACCCCTGTGCATTGCCTTTCGGGACCAGCACTTCATATGCTCGTGATGGCGGGCGAGTCTTTTTCCAGCGCGCATTTCAGCTTCTGCAATGCCCGGCTCTCAATCTGCCGTACCCTTTCCTTTGATATGCCAAGGCTGCTGCCGAGCGATTCCAAAGTTGCCCCGTCTTCACTCAAACGCCGCTCCTGAATGATCTGCATTTCCCTTGCATTGAGTTTTGCCAAAGCCGATTTGATCCACTGCGTTCGCCTCTCATTGTCTATCATGATACCCACCTGTTCATCGGGCAATGGCTCTTCGCTCTTCAGGAAGTCAATGCGATCCGAACCGGGCGATTCGGAATCGGATACCGGTGAATTCAGTGACGTATCCGAGCCGGAGAGCCGCGCATCCATGACCGCCACGTCTTTGACATTCACACCGACGGCCAACGCTATTTCCTGGTGCATCGCACTCTCGGAAAAATCCTCCTGGTTGCTCCATAGCTTGGCGCGCAGGCGCCGCAGGTTGAAAAACAGGGCTTTTTGAGCAGAACTTGTACCGCCGCGCACGATAGACCAGTTGCGCAGGATGTAATCCTGCATGGAGGCTCTGATCCACCAGGTGGCATAGGTTGAGAACCGCACGTCGCGATCCGGTTCAAAGCGCGCGGCTGCTTCCAGAAGACCCACATGGCCCTCCTGAATGAGATCATTCATTGGCAAACCGAAATTGCGAAATTTGGCAGCCATCGAAATCACCAGCCGCATATGCGCCGTCGCAATCTTGTGCATTGCCTCCTGATCGCGGTTTTCCTTCCAGCTGACCGCCAGTTGATGCTCCTCGTCACGACCAAGGTAGGGCGCTGCCAAAGCCGCTCTGATCATACTCTGTCCTGCACGAACGTCACGCATGTCGAACTCCCGATTGATGTAAGGCCCGTTTGTTAGCGTTTACGTTTCAATCGTGAGTTCAGATCACCTTTTAAGCAAGGAAACGCAGTGTTCACCTTTTGGAACCAATCGTTCCAAAATTAAAATCACCAACGATAAACATAAAAAAACCCGGCCAATGGCCGGGTTTTCCTGATATTATATGGGCAACATCCATCCGGGAAGCATGTTCACTTTACGGTGAACAGGCCCCGATTCAATGGTTAAGCAGCAGCTTCCTGTGTTTCGCCATCGGCTGCAGCAGCCGCAGCGGCGGCTTCTTCTTCTGCTGCCTTGCCACGTTTCGGCCCCTTGTTCAAATTGACCTCAATCAGTCGAACAGCTTCCGTATCGGAAAGCTTGTTGACCGCCGCAAGTTCACGGGCCATCCGATCCAGTGCGGCTTCATAAAGCTGACGCTCCGAATAGGATTGTTCCGGCTGATTGTCGGCGCGATAGAGGTCACGAACCACTTCAGCAATTGAGATCAGATCGCCAGAATTGATTTTGGCATCATATTCCTGGGCACGACGCGACCACATGGTGCGTTTGACGCGCGCCCGTCCCTGAACAACCTTCAAGGCACGTTCGACAAAATCGGTTTCCGAAAGTTTCCGCATTCCAATGGACAGCGCTTTGGCAACAGGTACCTTGAGCCGCATCTTGTCCTTGTCAAAATCAATAACAAACAATTCGAGCTTGTGCCCTGCGACCTCCTGATCTTCAATTGTCGCAATTTGTCCGACGCCGTGGGCCGGATAGACAATAAATTCGCCGGTTTTAAAACCCTGGCGCTGAGAAGGCTTTTTTTGCTGGGTTGTCATACGCTTCCAATACTCCCTGTTACAACCGGCGACCACCCGGTTGGTACAAATCCGGTCATCGGACCCGTGTCTGAACCCGATCGGGGCTCAGCCACTTGTACCTGCGAGGCAGACTGCGCACGGGTCAAACAACATCCGTCAATATCCGAAAGCCGAACACTCGATCGGTCATCGATAAAGATTGATTTCGCGGGGATGTTTATCTTCCGTGGTCGTGGCAATCGTGGCTGGCCCATCAGACCAGCTTGAGGTCAGTTGTTCTCATATAACACAAAATATAGTGCAAATCAATAATTTGGCGCACAAGTACCTGACAGGCCAGCCGTCATTTCATATTCTGGTTAAGGGAACTTCATCTTGGCATGCCTTGATGCAAGCGGCCACGATGAAAACCCAAAGTGTCAGATCGATCGTGGATCAGTCACCTTCGCCCGGATTGGAAGAGAAGAATCTTTCGAACTTGCCTTCCATGCCATCGAACTTTGCTGCATCGGCTGGTGGATCCCGTTTGACGGTCAGGTTTGGCCACTTGTCGGCATATTCCGTATTGATCTGCAGCCATTTGTCGAGGCCGGGTTCCGTGTCGGGCTTGATGGCTTCTGCCGGGCATTCAGGCTCGCAAACGCCACAATCAATGCATTCATCGGGATGAATGACGAGCATGTTCTCGCCCTCGTAGAAACAGTCAACCGGACATACTTCCACGCAATCTGTATATTTGCATTTGATGCAATCATCGGTGACGATATATGTCATGGACGGCTCCGGTAATTCTTGCTCGGCTCTATGCCATTGTCAGGTAGCGGCTTTTTTTTGCATTGGCAAGACCAGCCACCAACTGCCGCCTTCAGTCTCACAGATAGAGCCCATCTTACAGAAATGGCGTTCTAATTTTTCCACCCCGCAAGGGTATATCCATCTCGCAGAATCAGCAGCAAAGCAAACAATCGCCCGGTTGGTACAAATTGTCGCATGGGGACTTCAGTCGCCAGATGAATTCCACTTGTCAAGCACACGTCGCTCACGCTTTGTCGGCCTGCCACTGCCAGCTTCACGCTGGATTGCTTGACCCGTAAATTGTTTTTCCTTGTTGGTCACTGGAGGTGGACTGATATCCTCGTAAAGAAGCTTTGCCTCTTCATAGGGACCACGCCGTTCGCCAGGTTCCAGAATTTTCAGTATCAGAATCTGCCGTTCAAGCGTGATGGTCAGAACCTCGCCTGGAACAACCTGCCTGCTGGCCTGGCTGATCTTGTCCCCATTGACGCGCACCCGACCCGATTGCGCCAGTTTGGCGGCCAGCGACCGGGATTTCACCACGCGCGCAAAAAACAACCACTTGTCAATACGCTGCCGCTGTTCGCTCATCGCTTCAGGACCCGACAGACGCATCGCATAGCGGATGCTCCTGGCAATTTTGACCGACGTTCAAGTGCGTCATCTCCAGTAATCGGCACGTTTTACTTTTTCATCTGCTCCTTGAGGGCAGCGAGTTTGGCAAAGGGTGAATCCGGATCGATGGGTTTTTCCTTGCGCGGTGGGCGTGCAGCGAACTGATTGCCTTTCGCCGGTTTCTGCGACTTGCCTTTGAAGCCGCCCTTGCCCTTCGGTTTGTCATTGGCCCGATCGTTCGGCCGATCATTTGGCCTGTTCTGAGGCTTGCCGGAACGATCACCTTCGCTGTTGTTCCTGTTGTTGCCCCGGCCGGCACCCTGGTTCGGCTTCTGCTGGTTCCTGTTGCGCCCGCGATTGTTGTCGGTACGCCCCGCCGGGTGCCACAACAGCACCGGCTTGGGCGCCTCAACGTCTGAGGCGTCTGCTTGCCCATCAGATGTCGGGACATGTGCTGCCTGGTCCTCTGGGCTTTGACCATCTGAAGTATGTCCAACCGGGGCGGCGGAAACTGCTGCCGCCTCCACAGTGCTTCCTGCATCTGCTGCGGGGGCTTGAGGTGCCGTGTCTACGGCAGCAGTCGGCGCTGCAGCACTGGTCTCTTCTGCTGGCGCTGCGGCAGCCTCTTCTGCCTGCACTGCGGCCGCCTGTGCTTCTGCCGCCTTGGCTGCCTCAGCCTGCAGGATTTTTTCATCCACGGATGCCAGATGCGCCGAAACGTCCTCGGCGGTGACCGTGTCGGCACGATACCCAAGCCCTTTGAGAATTTCCTCTATGTCATCAGGCGTCGCACCAAGGATCGACAACATGGCGGGTGTGGTGACAAAACGGCGGCCATCATAGGCACCGTCCGGACGCGCGGCACCATTGGGCTTCCACTGCAACAGCGGACGGATCAGATCGGAAAGCCGCTCGAGAATATCGACGCGCACTGCGCGCTTGCCCAGAAAGCGGAAGCCTGAAAGCCGGTAGAATTCCCGCTCGAAAGACGCATCGGTCACAATCGAGGTCCGACCGGCTGCCAGTGCGCCGGTAATTTCGCCGTAGCCCGGTTTGTCAAACCCATTGTTGCGCAGTGACCAAAGCAATGTGATCAATTCTGCGGGCGCAGGTTTGAGCAGAGCGGGCATGAAAATGTGATAGGCGCCAAAGCGCACGCCATAACGCCGCAAGGATCCACGGGCATCCTGATCCAGCGCCTTGACATCATCGGCCACATCGCGGCGGAACAGAATTCCCAGGGCTTCAACCAGCCGGAAGGCCAGTCCCTTTGCCAGTCCCTCCAGATCCTCGGCGCGCGCAAGTTCGTCCAGCGGCTTGAGGATCGTACTGATATGGTGATTCACGAAACGCTCGATGCGGGCGACAACAACGTCTCTGGCCTGCGCCGACAATTGTTCGTCGGCCAGCAAAATCGATCGCGGTCGCAAAATCGAATCGCTATCGGTCAATCGTGCGACGGGATCACCCATCCAGCGTAGAACAGCGTCTGATCCAAGGGCAAAGTCGCTATTGCCGGAAGCGTGCAGGCGCGCCGCCCGCGCCTCGAATTCCAGCCCCAGAGATTTCTGCGCAGCGGCCAGGACAGCCTTGGCGTCCGGCCCCTCTGCACTTGAGTCCAGCGTAAAGCGGAATCCCGCCAATTGCCCCACGTGATGTCCTTCAACAAAAACATCACCATCAACACCAATTTCAGCTTCAAGCATCGCATTCTCTCTTAACCGCTTCATGAGCACAGATGTCCTGCGGTCAACGAAGCGTTTCGTCAACCTCTCATGCAGTGCATCTGACAGTCGATCCTCGATTTCTCGAGTCTTTTCTTGCCAGTGTGACGGATTCGCAAGCCATCCGGGTCTGTGCGCAGCATATGTCCATGTTCTTATCTGGGAAATGCGCGCCGATAAAGTGTCGATCTCACCGTCCGTTCGGTCAGCCCTGCGTATCTGTTCGGCAATATAATCTTCGCGAATAGCGCCGGAGCGCACAATATCTCCATAGATCGTGGATATCATATCCGCATGCTGGGCAGGCGTGATCCTGCGATAATCGGGAAGCGCACATACATCCCAGAGCTGTTCTACCCGTTCAGGCGTCGACGCCAGATCAACCACATCGCGATCGCGCACCAGATGTTCAAGCGCCTGCTGATCGACAACCGGCAGGGACCGGGTCAATCCCGGTAGTGTCGGTGTCGTGTCGAGACTGGCCTGCAGTGACGCCAGAGAACTGAAATCAAATTGCTTGCTGCGCCACTGCAACACTTTCATCGGCGCAAAATCATGGCTTTCAATACGCTCGACCAGATCATTCGAAAACGAATCGACCCGGCCCGTCACGCCAAAAGTACCATCGCGCAAATGTCGACCCGCACGCCCTGCGACCTGTCCCAGTTCGGAGGGGTTCAATTTGCGATACTGGTAGCCGTCAAACTTCTGGTCCTGCGCAAATGCCACATGATCAACATCCAGATTGAGCCCCATGCCGATCGCGTCGGTGGCCACCAGATATTCGACATCTCCGGCCTGATAGAGCGCGACCTGCGCATTGCGGGTTCGCGGGCTCAGCGCGCCCAGAACAACAGCTGCGCCACCGCGCTGGCGACGTATGAGCTCGGCGATGGCGTAAACCTCATCGGCCGAAAACGCCACAATGACGGACCGGCGTGGCAGCCGCGTAATCTTCTTTGCGCCCGCATAGGCAAGATGGGAAAGGCGCGGCCTTGAAATCACGGTCAGGCCAGGCAGCAGTTTTTCAAGAATGCCGCGCATGGTTCCAGCACCCAGCAACAGGGTTTCCTGGCGTCCCCGCAAATTGAGAATCCGGTCGGTGAACACATGGCCGCGCTCCAGGTCACCTGCCAGTTGAACCTCGTCGATGGCTACAAATGCCGCGTCGGTCTGCTGCGGCATGGCTTCCACGGTGCAGACCTGATAGCGCGCGCCCGCCGGACTGATCTTTTCCTCACCGGTCACCAGCGCGACTTTATCGCGACCGACTTTCAGACAAATGCGCTCATAGACTTCGCGTGCCAGCAATCGAAGCGGCAGTCCGATGACACCGCTCTCATGGGCCACCATGCGTTCAATCGCATAATGCGTTTTGCCGGTATTGGTCGGCCCAAGAACCGCAACGACATCGCGGCCGCTGAATATCATGGGTTGATCTTGCCTGGGAGGGGATTGGGACATGACTGGGGAAACATCTTCACATTGGAAAGGGGTGCCTATTAGCACGACAATGGACCGTGACACACGGCAAAACGAACATTCTTTGAAGCCCTTGGAAGGCCGGCCATTAACATTTGGAACAGGGGTGGAACGAATCGGCGACGAATCGCTGACTCGGGATGATTCAGGTTTTGTTCACGGCAAGATGTGTCCTTTCCGGTGAAGGCTACCACTAGATACTGAATCTTCATGCTGGAACAGGGGCTGAAAACTTATCGAATTTTCCTCAAATCTTAACCTTTGACACCATTGCGGATTCCACACGAAATTCCTTCATTAACTTTTTGTTAAATAACAATATTCCTCAATATCCGGTTAACAGATGCCTACCTATATATAGTGATATTTATTAGGAATACGACCAAAAGCGGAACGAATCGGCGACGAATCACTGACCTGTGCAGATTCGCTTTTTGTTCTCACAACATCTAGCGTTCAGCCAGGGACGCAGACACAACTTCAATCGCCATCGGGTGCAGACACCCGACCATAACGCAGCCATATTTTAACCTTTGGCGGCCAAACGGCCAAAACCCTGCCAGACGACATTGCAGGCAACAGCGCAAACAAACCGATGAAATCACGTGACCAAAGGCAATGTGCGAATCACTCTGGCAGCAAATGGCATTTCTTGAGCCATCCGGGTCGCCCTGCACCACCCATCGGCTCTGGAAGAGCTATCCTGTTAAGTTTTTGTTAAGAAAAGATATTTGTAAATTTTTGATGAATGCAAATGCGCCAGAAATCATGTTTTGCGTTAGGATTTCGACCAAAAGCGGAACGAATCAGCGACGAATCACCGACCTGTACAGATTCCGTATTTGTTCTCACAACATCTAGCGTTCAGCCGTAGGCGAAGGCACAATTTTTCCGCAATCCGCAGACGTTCACCAGACAGGAACCGAGCCTGCTGTTAACCTTTGGC
>Ga0075120_10002153_pt1 | contig 14494 bp, 29 predicted proteins | sample AntAceMetag02UKL_FD_69792 | JGI IMG/M metagenome (GOLD analysis project Ga0075120, IMG submission 69792) | Saline lake microbial communities from Ace Lake, Antarctica - Antarctic Ace Lake Metagenome 02UKL | ecosystem: Environmental > Aquatic > Non-marine Saline and Alkaline > Saline | place... | reverse complement strand
CGCCTGCCTACGCCTGCCTACGCCTGCCTACGCCTGCCTATCTTACCCTATCTTTAGTAAACAATCTCATCTTCCCACCCAGACACCGTGTCATCTCTGTCCTTCCCAGTCGCTCATCTTTCTTACCTGCCACCTATACCATTCATACCACCAGTAAAGTATTCCTTACCCGCCCAGTTACCCGTGTTGCCTGTCGCCCGTGTTACCTGTCACCCGTGTTACCTGCCCTACCTTTAGTAAACATTCCGAGTCAGCATCGTAATTGCCCACTGCCTCGTCATCACCATCACTACCATTCGCATCAAGTATTATCCCACCTATGCGACGCTTCGCTATTCTTATGCTATATCTTATTACTGCTAACTACTAGTAAACTTTACTCATTATTCACCGTACTATTCCTCCCCATGGCCGATTAGCTACTGGGGGTAAGCTTTTCTTTCAGCCTTCCAAAAAGGCTTACTCGTATTAAAATCATTAGTAAACTTTCTTAGTTGTTCACCTCCCACCTGCCGTCCCCAGTCCGGCGCTTCAGGCGTCTGTTTGCCTGCATCAGAGCTACCAATAATAAATTACTGCTGATATGAGCTTATTCATCAGTAAACTTTCCTACGATAAACATCCAGCACTCCAGTTGCAGGTCCACGAACATTTATCGAGTCTGGTCGTTACTTTCTTCGTAATTATTAGGTTTGTGCCACATTAGTTATTGATACATTACTACATTGAACAAGGAATGGTCTATATGAGCCTACAAACCGTTTAATTAAGCCAACAATAGAAAGGTTGGCACATAGGGTTATTGATCTTTTTAAGCCTTCTTAGGTCATTTTAGAGATATACGGGAATATATCTATAATTAGGTCATTAATAAGATTTCTGGTCACATTTATTGTTGCTTAAAATCTCACACCGAATAATGAATCTTCCACCAAATGTTGAAGGAGGGCGCAGGGGCCGCAGAATGATCTGGGGCCACGAGGTGATCGTTGGGTTCGAGCTGGGAGGGAATAAAATGTTTACTAATGTTGAAGAAATGTTGATTTCATTGGGCTTTTAGGGGGTTAATCATTAGTAAACTTTTCTACTTATTTCAGGGCTGCTTGGCGAGCCTCCTGCTGCGCTACCTGCTGAGCTACCTCACAGGCTTCTGATGATGCAAGATTATGTCCTGTTCAAGGATATTGATTAAGCAATACTGGTTGGGAAGTAAAGAAAGAAGCCCCGTTTTTCAGGCGGGGCTTCTTGTGGGGGACTGGCAGTTAGATCGTGAGGTCAGATGACTATCTTATATTTATTCAGTATCTTTTGTGCTTTGCCGAATTGCCGAGTGACGAGGCACAGGGCAGGGAACATTTCTTCTTGTTCTAGAGTTCCGTCTTTGAGGGCAGACAAAACTTCTTTATCTAACGTGAGGTGTACTAATTCACGGATAGCCTTGATATAATTGGTTTTCATATTGTTTTACTCCATATCATTGATAATTAATATGTTCCTTTTTATAAAAAACAATATACCATATTTTGTTCCAATGTCAAGAACGAAAATCAGACGCCTGCATAGTCTGCATACGCCTGCGATCCAAGAAAGGGATTGACGATTATGAAAATGTTTACTAAAGTTTGCACGGGAGAAAAGGTTCCGAGTTGAGACTGGGGATGTTCAAAGGAGGTGATCGTGGTCAAGTGAAGGCAAGGAAGTTTACTAAAGATGTAACACGAGTAAACTTTTATTAGGAATTCTTGGAAAGAGGTAGCGCCTATCCAGGAAGCTCCTTCCCTTTGGTTCTTATTATTGGGTGAAAAAAGAAGCCCTGTTTTTTAGGCAGGGCTTCAAGAGTTCATTTAATTCTAATAATATTAAGTTTTAACAATTTTTTATTCGTTTACTTCATAGTCTACCCTCCTTTCTTAGGAGACAACATAAAGGGTTTAATGGTTGATATATCTAGTTTAACTGGATTGCCTAGTCTGATTGGGTAACCATCCTTACTATAGGGATTCATAGACATACTAATATATGTGTCTTTATTTTCCCATAGGTGAACATGCTTGATAAATTCGTCTTTAACATTGGGGTTATCCACCTTTTCATTTTTCAACAAGGTGGCGGTGTGAGTAGGGAGAGGCTTGATGGATTCAAGGACTATTTTATACATAGGCCAATCACCGAGGGTTTTGCCATAGGATTTATTATATTTGGTTCCTTTATCTGTTATCCAGAAGTTCTTTGTTTCCCTAATGAACACTTCACGGCGGTAATTATCGGAGGTTCGTCCGTCGCATCCTTTTTCGTAGGCGATGTGAGTTGGGAGTTTCATTGTTAGTCTTCGGTAAAGGTAGCGGTTTGTTTTCTGCTGCTATATGGGCAAGTTAGGTCTTTGCAATGCCCGTTTTTCTTTATTGGAGTTCCGCAGCGTTTGCAATAACGAACCATGTGTTTCTTGGAATCTTCAAAGACGGCTTGGGCACGATCAATAAGTTTACTAATGCTGTAAGGTGCCAAGTCCATTTCTCTGCCGAGTTCTTCGTAGGCTTTGTGAGTGAACAGTCCAATGGCTTCGGCTTCGGAAATGAATCGAGCGAATTGAATTTTATCGTCTTTCCAGAGGTCTTTCATTTTTCTTTGTTTTTTCCTTCCAATTTTATTTTTAATTGTTTTTTAAAATCTATTTCAACTTCTTTTAAGAGTTCATCTACAAATTGTTTTTTCGTTGCATTATTCATTGATATATCATTCCCATTTACAATTAGTTCCAATTTCAGGAATGTATCCACCTTCGCTTGGTTTTGGGATACCTTGAAAGCAATCAATGCCAATGCTATGTTTGAAAGTTGCACCGTCGATTTTAATAAAGATTGCCTTGTTGTAGCCCAAACCTTCAAACGAAACTGTTTTGGCGGTGAGCTTATCGTAGGCCATTCCGAGGTCGTTGAGTCTTTTGGCGAGATCGGCTTTAGCTTCACTGGTTTTCATTTTTCTTCTTTCTGATTAACACTCTATCAAATTTAGGTAGAAAGTCAAGCGTTATTTTATAATAAGGGTTGCAATTTGAATTTAGTAGGTGTTGAAATCAGCTGATATTTTAATTCTTCAACATGGAATTTGAAGCCAAAAGGTTGTGCAACCATTTTATCAATGATTATTCCGAAGGGTGTGGCTTTCTTTTGAAGAACATTTTTGTAGTCTTCAATGTTTTCGTATTCGCTTTCATCTTCCCAGCGGCCTGCCATATAATCAATGTATGGAAGGTTCTTTTTTAAAAACTTGTCTGCGGTGGAAATTTTGTTTTTTGTTCCCATAGTTTCTCCTTTTCTGATTAATACTCTATCAGATTTGGTTTGAAAGTCAAGCATTATTTATCAAGTAAAACAAGTAAAAATGGTGGCGAGGAGAACTTGGCGACGCGGGCATGACAGGAAACCTTTACTAAAGACTATGAGTGATGATGCGACGACCGAGGTTCGACCAGTCCAGGATTATTGACGTTACGGGAAATCTTTACTAAAGATTTGATAAGCCGGCGAGCAAAAATTTGGTGGCGGAGAAGGAGGAGAGCCTAGCGACGCGGGCGTAGGCAAAAACGTTTACTAAAGATGTAAGATTAGTAAAGGTTTTTGGCGGTAGCTGGTTGCGCCCGAGTTGGGTTGTGGCAGAAGACTGTATGTGGAAAAGAAAACCCTCCGCTCACGGGCAACGGAGGGCTTTGGGGGGGGTTATAAATTAGGCGTCGTCGCTTGAACTTGAACTGGACACGCTTTCGCCCATCAAGGCAACATACTCAAAGCGAGGAACTTTTTTAGTTTTCCCTATGTCTATTCCATCTAACGGAATATCAGGAACATCTATTATTTTATCGTCCAGAATGTAAGTGCGATACTGACCAAGAGGAAGCATTTCCCGAATAGTGTTGGCAATTACATTCAACCGAGCCGAACACTTAATGGGATAATTTCCTTTTCCAACTATAATCTTTTGATGGATAAGGACATTCCGCAAATATGTCTTATTAGTTTCAGCATTGTCATAAACCGATTTGCCAACCTTATTCATATTGTCGGTGACAGTTTTGGGATCGACAATACTCTTGCGAACCTTGGCGATAGCTTCCGCAAAGTCAGCGTCTTTTGGCGTGATAGTTTCCTTGATGTTTTCCTTGAGCGTTCTACCTTTTTTCTTATGAGTATTTTCAGTTCCGTCAGCATCGAGCCAAGTATTGCGAGTAATCTCAAAAGACAGATTTTCGTCCTTTTCGATTGTGTTCAGTTTGTCATAAGAGCGTGAATAAACGCTATCATAACTGGCGTCGGCGTGAACTGTTATGTTAGCGATTTCCTTATACTCATTGACATAGCCGTGGATATGCACGAACATACCCGCTTTCAATTTTTCCGTAGCCTCAATCAAATTGCATTTCTGTTCAAACATAATTTCCCCCGTTGCTGTTGCTGTTGCGAATTTTTACTTTCATTTGGTGGTTTGTTTTCATATCGTTAAGATAAGAATACTAAATTGGTGGCAAATGTCAAGCGTATTCTTTATTCGTCTTCATCTTCGGCTGGCAAGCAATTTTCGCACCACGCTTGGGCTTTGGGGTCTTGCATTGTCAACACTCCATCAGGCGTTGCCCACGTGACTTCGTCTTGTGCAATCCACTCGCCACAACCTGCACACTTGTATTCTTTATACTCACGCCAGAAAAATTATCTGTGTATGTCCGCACTTCGTCGTTTTCTGTAAATTCTATTGCCATGATTTTCCCTTTTTGTTTGTTTCATTCTTTATAACTATATATTATCACAATGACTTTGTTTTGTCAAGGTAAAGTTAATTGGTTTAGATGCAATTTTGCACGGCGAAGCAAACGTCCTGTCACAACCTGTTGCCACCTGTTTGCGTACCGGCTTCTTGGACGGGAGGCTAAAAATAGTTTACTAATGATTGTGAATCCTTAATAATAAGGGGTTTTCTTAATCTCAACATTAGTAAACTATTCCATATACCTCGATGACATTCTGGAGACGGCGGTGGTCATGGATTTCGCTTACGCTATTTATGAGCCGAAGCTTCGTTGATATTCGAACTCTGGAGATGTGAGTCGTTGTTCCTTGAATCAAGGTAGAAAGGTTCACTTATGTTAGAAGGAGGGTTCTTGGCGAGCGCTCATCAGATCCAGGCGTGCGTGGGGAAAGTAGAAAAAAGTTTACTAATGAATAGTATCAAGCGGCTTTACTAACGATGAGAGGAAGGGATTAGGTTGGCATGTCTTACTTTTTGCGAGCTATAAAGTCTTTGATGAACTTCTGCTCGTGTTGTTCTGCTTCGGGGACACAGAACTTCCACTTCTTTCCGCAACCGCAGGGACAGGGGGCATAAGGGTCGTCGGGGATGGCTTCAATCCAAGCGTCAATGGCAATACCTATTTCGTTTTGCATATTATTTCTTCAAGGATTTACCAACAACAATCATAACATACCCAAGTAGAACAATCATAAAACAAATAGCGGTAACGATAGCTTCGGGAGTTGTTGTAGGAAAATCATGGCGTCCATAGGCATAGTTTTGAGTGAAGCCAAGAGTAACTCCGATTACTTCTAGTGCCCATCCATAAAGGATAAAGGGTTTATGATTCATTACTTATCCCTTATCAGCATAAACGAATACAATGTCGTGTTTTTCCATTTCAACTTCAAGCTCGTTTTGGTTGCCAAAAAAATAAGCGTATATATGGCGAGCTTCGCTTATGTCTCCACTATTAAAGAATGTGTAGAGCCTTTCACCGATTCTTACATCTTCCTTAAAAATAAGATTCATTTCACTCATAAAAAGATTCTACCTTTCTTGATAACCGTTTCTCGACAACTCCTTAATAAATTTTTCCATTTTCTTTTTATTTGAGAATATTCTTAGGTCGTAAAACTCACTACCATCTTTATGAGTTGAGACTCCATCGTGAAAATTTAACAAATACTTAGACTTTCTTCGTCCATTTTGTTGCCAGTAGTAGTTTTTGTCCATGATATAATTCCCCTTTCTTTAAGATTATAGTAGCATATTGCAGAGATAAGTCAAGGAGAAAATTAGTCTTCTTTTAGTGGGGCTTTTTCCTTCAGGCAGTCAGGACATATGTCGCCGCCGTCGTTGTTGTTAAAAGGGTCAGCAGGTTGCCCTTCTCTTTCATCAAAGAGTTTTCCACAGAAGTAGCAGTTGACGCTGTGTTTTTCAATCCAAGAAGGAGTATCTTCGCAGGCGGGGCAGGGGCTATCAGGTGCGTCAGCGTAATACTCTCCGTGTTTTGGACACTCATTGATTCCGATACCTTTGTTGCTCATATATGCCTTTATTTAGTGGCAGTCATACCGCAGAAGTAGCAATTGGCTTCAATACCTTTGCCAACCCATTCTCTTTCACCGTGACAGTTAGGGCAATCAGTGGGAGGCATATCAGCGAGCTTGCGTAGGTGAGATACAACATCGGAATGGAGGGTGAGCGTGTGCGAGTTAGTCATCTGTCCACCGCAGTAACAACGGGTAACAAGTTTTCCTTCACTAATGATGGTTTGGAATTTCTTGAAGATATTGGCGGGTTCACTGGTTTCCAATTCCTTGACGATAAGGTTATATTGTTTCTTAAAGTCGTGATGTTCGGCACTCCAATTATTGCCGAGGTTTTTGGAACTAATGGTAAAACATTTACTGTTGATGCGGCTGATGCGAGGGTTATCAGGAAGTGAAAGAATGTGGTTCTTGAGTTGACCAATTAGTTTACTAATGATTTGGGCATGGCGTTCTGTTTCAGCTTGGATGGCTTTAATGTTCACTGGCGTGCCTTTTAGTTATAGGTATAAGTTGAGGCGGGGCTTCAAGATAGGTTGCACCGATATTAACCTTGCATTTCTTGTCCACCTTTTTGATTTGTTTAGCAAGGTTTTTGGCGAATTCGTTTTCACTCATACCACCGCAGAGATTTCCATAACCGTCGCCGTAGATGTAATGGAGTTTACCTTTGGGTTCTGGATGGTTTTCAATTTCCTCAAAATCCCAGTATTCTTCACAGACCTTCAATACTTTTTTGATGTTTTTCTTTTGCACTTCCCGAACATTGACTTCCATTTTGTAAAATCTACTCATGGTTTTTCTCCTTTTTCTGATAAAAATATACTACAATCTGATTGAAATGTCAAGTCTTAATTTTTGTTGGAGTTATTTCTTTCACCCTATAAATGGGCATATCAATATTAGCGTCATATTCAGTTCCGAGTCTGGCGTGATTGGGTCCAACCTTAAACATAGGAACATTAAAATCATCAAACACAATGTCACCTTCTTTAATAGTATCCATATGTTTGAGAGGGGCTACACTCAAGCCGATCGAAGCGAGCATCATTTTTTGTTGTTCGTCCATTATAAAATCTCCCGCAATATGTTTTTGAGATGCCATTTTATTTTCCTGTCTCTTTTAGCACAGATGAGATGAAGGATAATTCTGCCAGCATGATTTGAGGACAATTTGATTTGCATAGCGTTACTCATTGTAGTTCCCCTTCTTGGAATTGTTTAATTGACTTAAATCAAAATGGCTCACCCAGTTATCAAGTTCTCTTATGGCTTGGTCTATTTCGTATTCTTTTGCGTTGCCATATTTACTGGCATAGGGGTTGTGATGGTATTCGTCTTTCAACTTCCGTAATTCTTTCTGTCCGAAGTTTTCCCACACGCCACCTTTCTTGATGGCTTTCTTTATCATTGTCTGCTTGAAGTTTTTTAGGTTCATAATTCTTTTCCCTTTTCTGATAAGATAGTATCAGATTACGATTAAAAGTCAAGCATTAAAAAAATAATTATTTGTACGAAGTTCAGGATACGCAAGTGAGGCAAGTTAGTCGCGTAGGAAAAAGGTTTACTCGTGTTATATCATTAGTAAACTATTTGGAAAATAGTCTTCAGGCCCTGACGGAGCGAGCGGTTGTAGGTGGCTGGTCGTGTTATATCTTTAGTAAACTATTTGGAAAATAGTCTTCAGGCAGCCTGGCAAAGCGAGTGGTCGCAGGTGGCTGACAGTTGGTGAAAACAAAACCCCTACCTGAACTTAATCAGGCAGGGGTTTCATAATCCTTTTGGTGGTTATTTCTTATCGCATAAACGCCAAGTCTTGTCCTTTTGTTACGGCAGCCTTATGTCCAGCCACCGAATTTTTATTGATGGTTTTAAGGGCTTCCACAACCATAACATACATATAATCAGTGTTGTTAATACCTTCTGTCAAGCACTGGTCAACGATGGCACTACGAATGCGATTGATTTTCGCTTTATTCATTTATTTCACCTCCTTTCTATTTATTTAAGGAAAATATACCACGATTTTACTGATTGTCAAGATAATAATTAACTTAATTAACAGCCTTGGCTCGGAGTTTGGGAGAGTCAAGCCAAGAAATAACGGCAGATATTTGTTGGACAGAGATTTTACGTTTGACAAAGGCTTTTTTATCTACAATCATTCTGGACATACCTTTCCTGCTAATGCCAAGTTTCTTGCAAGCCTGATAAGTAATGGAAATTGCTTCCCTGTCCTTGAGGGTTAGGTTGGATTTTCCGTAAGACTTTTTGGCAGTTATTTCCTTGCGGGGCTGAATGAACCAAACTCTTTTAGCATTTTTAGCAGAATTATAAAGGCTCTTATTTTTTGCTTTTAGGGATTTATTTTCCCGCCTATCTTCTTTCACAATATCAATACGTTTATTTCCGATATGGATTCCGACTGTAATCATAGTGGAGTTTACGCCACCCATATAAATAACGCTATAAACCAATTTGGCTTTTTTATTACAATACTTCTGAAACCGATTCAAAATATAGTTTTCAATGGCGACTTGGATTCCTTTGGTAGCATTACCCTTTAACTTTTTAATAATAGCAAGGTATTCTGTTCGGCAGAGTGAATAGGTGACATAATACAATGCATTTTTCATTTGGTTATGAGAAGCTATCTTGATAATTTCGTCAATGGATTTTTTATCGGGATGTTTGCAATAATCAGCCCAAAGTAAATTATAATTATTTATCATTTCACCTTTGAATTTATTGATGCGTCCGAAACCAGCCTTGTTGAAATATATTGAATTGGAAAGTAATTTTTCAATGGTCATACAAGATATGGTGCAATCGTCAGGGCGGTGAAGGATACCTTTTTTCAATATTGTTTTTTCCTTTTCTGCACAATGAAACTTAACTGATGGAATGGTTTCTAAATAACCAAAGTTGTTAGCAAGACGAGCTTGGAGTGCCTTTTCAAAAAAATACTGTTCGGCAGGTAAAGAAACTACAGTTAAGTTAGTAAGTTTATTTACTTTGGCTAATTGCATACCTTGCCCACTAATGTCGCTTCTAATGTTGCTTTTACTTGGAGTGTTTTCAATACTGGAAACTTTGTTTTCAATAGCGGTGTTTTTTGCTTCGTTCATTTGATTTGCTTTCCGTAGAATTGGTTGATGGTTTTTGTTGCTTTCTGAGAATAAGATAGCAGATTATAATTAAAAGTCAAGTAAAAAATAAAAAAAATATTCTACTCTTTCGAAAACACAATGAACTCGTTTGTGTCGTTACTAATTTCTCCGCAACAGGCGTTATGCACTCCATAACGTTTAATAATTATATTGGGATTTTTTTGCTTACACAAAGCCAAGGCTATTGATTCGACATTTATACCAAAAATATTTTCGTTCATTAAAAAAGCAGTTTTGTAAATATTTCCTTTATCAACAATAGCTTCGTCAAAACCATAAACTATGTGAAGAATAATATGCTTGCAAGGTTTATTGTATGGTTTGTAATCTTCTTCACTTCCCTGATGGCGATAAACTTTACCACAAATAGGACATTTTATTTCTACAATTTCATCACCTTCAATTGGAAGATTGTTTTTGTGAAATTGTGAAATACTTTTTTCAACTTGCTTTGTCAATTTGATTTTCATAGCCTCTCCTGATTGATTAATGGTTTTTTACTCTTTCTAAAATAGAACATATCAAATTTTATGTAAAAGTCAAGTAAAAAATAGAACATGAAAACATTTCTTTCCTATGTCAACTTACTGAAGTGACAAGTGGTGGCATGATGATGATGACGTGATGAAGAAGGCAGTGGATGTGTTTTTACCGGTGGCAGGATCAAAAAATATTATGTAAGTTGTTGTAAATGTCATACTTATAAAAAAACAACTTCAGGAGATAATTAGTACGAGCCAGGGTTCGTAGCAGGCAACCTTCTCCGACTTTAAAAGTTTACTAATGATGGAAGTTATTTAAAAGGCTGATTTCATTGGGTTTTTCAGGTGTTTTTCTTTAGTAAACATTTTTAAACGCCCGCCTTTGGCCAGGCCGACCGACGATCTCCTCGTGGATCAAAAGCTCAACTTTATGCGTGCATATTTTTTGTTGTTAGTTATCAATTAACAACTTATATAATATAATATAGGAATCACAGCCAGCACGGAATGGTGGCAGGATACCATCTGAACTCGGAAGAGTATTTATAACTCATTGCAATATAGATAGTTACAACAACGCGTTATGGTATCCTCAACGCTGCGTTGAAGAAAATTTAGTGATGGGGATCACGAATTGAGTCTCCCAAAAAAACTTTACTGGTTTTATTTATATGATTTCATTGGGTTTTTTAGTTATCTTAAAGATTAGTAAACTTTTGTTGGATTGAAGTTGCCTGATGATCTTGATCCTGGATCGTCGGGCGGCCAGAGTTCCTCCCATCTGAGTCGTGGGTTTCATCCCTTTAAAATAAATGATCTATACTAAATGATTACTATGTATTTACAATACTTTCTAGAGGTAATAGAAGCCCAATTTTGATGTGTTTACGGTGAAGTAACTACCACTTGAGATGAAAATGAATAGGAGGATGTAGCACATACTAACCAGGTTCAGTCGACTCTTGGAATGGCATGGACAAAAGGTTTACTGGTAATAACAAAAGCCCGCATCCTTCTTTGGACACGGGCTTTTACTGCGATGTTAATGTTTAGACTTCTCTATACGGGCTGAATTCCATAGCTGTGCATATGCCTTTGGCGACAAGGTAATCTTCAATCGCATCAGATACTTCACCAATTATTTCCATATCCCATTCAAGTTCTGTGCCTTTGGGATTAAGACGGCTGATGAGGTCAAAGATTTCGTTATGAACAAGATCGTTTCGTTCCAGTTCGGCATTTGTCAAACCAGTAACGTCTTCGTATTCCTGTGTAACCTGTTCGGGAGGCATTATTGGTTCGGTAGGTATTTGGATGGGTGGCACTTTCTTCTGAGCCTTTTTTATTTTCTTAATGTTCATATGAGTTTCTCCTTTGGCTCATATACAAAATGGCTTCAGGGAAACCCTTTATTGTTCAAGTTGCACTGATACGGGAGAGTTGGTGGCAGGTTGATGTTTGCGGATGAGTTCCGAGACGAGCTTTGACTTTGCTTCTTTGTCAAAGGGATACAGGTTGTTGATTTCATGTATCTGTTGTGCCATTGAATCTTTGTGACTTGTGCTGAAAATTACCGCACACGCAATAGAAATAGCCGTCACTGATAAAAAAATAAATAACCATTTACCAAACATAATGTATCTCCTTTTAGTGTTTAACTAACTCTTTGATTTCTTTTAGACTTTTTTTCCGCATTTTAGCTATGGTCTGCATAACCGAATCATAGTTATCTGCGTTGATTCTTTTCATTGCCCAACGCACTAAATAATCACTTTTTCTTCCTGCTTCTCTTGTTTGTTTCATTATATACGCCTACATTCAGTGGTTATGCTTTTTCTACTTGGTCATTATTCCAATCTATTTCAACTCCATCATCCATACGAACATAGATACCTATGCCGCCAAATTTAGTTACCACACCTTCCTGATTTCCATCACACAACACAGTGTCTCCTTCTGAAAGTTCGTAGCCGTTTTTATCCAAATTATCCATTTATACACACATCATTCAGTGGGTTGTTTAATATAGTCTTACAATCTTGTAGTTAAAGGCAATGTTCTTCTTTGCCCATTTTATTGCCTTTGGTTCTGTGTCAAAAACCTTTACTGTTCCGCATCCATCAGATTCAATTACCAAGTTGACGTAGGTAATGTCATTATACTCGATTATTACAAACATCATGTGTACCTTTCAGTGCGTTGTTTATTTATATGTATATCATTTAGTGGGTCGGGATGCTACTTAACGGACTCCATTGAGGGACTTCTTTTTTTACCGTCCTGTGCAAAGCCTTCTGCACCATCCTTTCGGGAAGTTTGTAGGTCTTACCATTCTTGAGGCTTACCGCAAGGATAGGCAGCTTCCTACTTCGCATAGATAAACCTTTGATCTTGTAGTCCGTTCCATTAATGGCAAAGACCCTGTAAAGGTCGGCTTGTTCCAAATTGTAGTCATGGCAGTAGTCCTTAAAGTCCTCTACTTCCCTCGCCCTTCTCAATAACATCTTCAACATTAAGCAATAGATAGCGTTTGTATTTTTTCATAGTTTCTTTTTTCTAATAAAAAAATAACATAATTGAATGATAAGTCAAGAATAAAATGAAATATTTTTATTCTGGTAACGAAACAGATTTCATTACCAGTTTATACAAATGGTAATGGGGCATCCTTTACTACCGGAAGCATTTTCTTGGCGAGTTCGCAACTGGCTTCGTTCCTCAAATCCATAAGGTGCTTATCCCACTTATCTGCAAAAACTTGGATGGAGGGGACAATTACATCACGAAAGTAGTTCTGCTGGAGTGTTCGGTGTTGTTCGCCAAGCACCTCGGATAAGGCGTTCCGAACATTACTTTCGTTGCCCATATGGTTGAGTTCGTTAAAAAGTTTACTAAAGATTTGCTTAATCTCCTTGACTTTTTGGGCATCCATTTCTTCAATATCGCTCATTTCTTTGCCTTTCTCTTGGATTTCTTTTTGCTTTCTTTTTCCGTTTTTTCAGCTTCTTCCGCTTCTTCTTCCGAAATCATCTCGCTAACGTAGAATTGCATGACGTCCCAGTTAAGACCTATGTTGGCATCGTGGTGGCGATCCATACTTGCGATAATATCTTCCTTCTGTTCTTGGGTTAAGGGCTTGTGGTTGGGGTAGTAGTCGAGAATAACTTGGTCAACATCTTCGGTGCGCCAAATTGCGTAGGCTACATCTTCGTTTGGGTCATAACCTTTTAGGTGTTTTATTAGGTCTTTAATTTGCATTGTGTCCTCCTTATAAATAACTATTGGCGAATCTTATTTTTATGACCTTCTCTCTTACCTCTGGGAACGGTCAAGCCAGCGACCAATAGTATATTACATTTTCCTTATTAATATGCCCATCTTTTATTAGTTTTTTTCAGACCTACCGCAGACAAACACAAAGTTTTCAGTTCCCTTATAATTCCCCACACATGCCATCGGATTTTCTTGTCCTGATTGATACAATAAAGATGTAGCAATATCATTCCGCAAGGTTTTCCTGATGATATTAGGTTCATAATTCTTTCCCCTTTCTGATAAGAAGCATATCAGATTTAATGAAGAAGTCAAGCACAAAGTTTAGTCTTTGTTCCTCTTATAGTATTCAATGCTGTTTTGGCTGTCATACCCACGCTTATATAACTCGCTATCAATCCGTTCACGCAAGATACAGTCTTTTGCACCAAAGCAACCGGCAATATCAATGTTGATGTTTAGTTCCTGGACTTCATCAATGAGTTGCTTGTCGGTCTTATTTTTGAATAGTTCACTAAAGAATTTAATTTTTCTTGCCATAACTATTTCCTTTTATTGTTTTCACAACTTTCGTGTTAGTCTTTCTTTCCATTTTTTTGGCACGGTTTAGCAATTCAAGATGTAATTCCTTGAAAGCCATTTGTAACTGTTTGGGCATTGAACGATTACCAGCGTAATTGGTTGCCCAGCCAGCCAGGTAATAAAGGGCAAGACGGCGATCTTGTTTTCTTGGTTTTTCCACAATTAGAATTCCCCTAATACTTTGGCTGTTTCTTTCATTGATGTTTTTCCAATATAGACATTATAGTTCTTGGACATATACTCCTCATCCAGTTCCATTATGTTATAGCAGTCGTCGCAGATAGGAATTTCCAAGGTGTTTCCTTCTTCCATATCTCGTTTGCTTTCCATTTTCTTAACCATTTCCCTAAGTGTTACGAAATTTTGCAATCCACATTCAGGGCATACCCACCGCATTTCAACATCGCAATTTTTCTTTTCTTTTGTCATTAATTTTATTTTACTTTCTATGATGCTACTTGGTAGTTTAATTTCATATCTTTAATATATTTCTTACCCTTAGCAGTTAATTGTCTTCCTTTTAATGTATTTTCAATCAGTCCAATTTCCATAGGTCTGGGTTCTATTTCTGATTCAACATTAGATAGATTGATTCCCATTTTTAAGGCTATACTTTTGGAAGACAATGAATGATTTTCATTTAAGATATTTA
>Ga0075120_10002151_pt1 | contig 14497 bp, 11 predicted proteins | sample AntAceMetag02UKL_FD_69792 | JGI IMG/M metagenome (GOLD analysis project Ga0075120, IMG submission 69792) | Saline lake microbial communities from Ace Lake, Antarctica - Antarctic Ace Lake Metagenome 02UKL | ecosystem: Environmental > Aquatic > Non-marine Saline and Alkaline > Saline | place... | reverse complement strand
AAAGATGAAGCCAACCATAGAGGAACATTGAGCCGTGCCCAGCCGAAAGGATGAAACGGTCCCGGTTGAGCCACTTCGGCGCGGTTGGGTCGTAAGTCATCGCGTGGCCGTAAAGGACGGCTCCGATGTCGGCGGCACCGAGGGGAAGGCCGAGGTGGCCGGAGCTGCAGGCATGGACCGCGTCAATGGCGAGACCGCGGGCCTCGTTAGCGGCGGTGGAAAGGGCGTCTAGGTTCAGTTCACTCATAATTCAGTTTCGGTTCCGGTTTGGATATCGATTTTGCGGCAACTTTTGGCCCGTTTGATGGGCTTCGCAAGCGCCTTATAGAGTCAGCTTCTTTGAATTCATTGATTGGATCTCATGAAAAAGCCACATGACAGCACCTGAATTTTCGGGCATGTAGCGACCAGCATGGCAGAAGACACCAACCAGATTCTAAAAATCGGATTACCGAAAGGAAGCCTCTTTGAGCCCACTTTGGACCTCTTTGAGAAAGCCGGTTACAACATCACGGGCGCGGCACGCTCCTATCGCCCTTCGATTGATGACCCTGAAATTCAGGTCCGCATTATTCGTGCTCAGGAAATCGGGCGCTACACCGATCATGGCTTTCTCGACTGCGGGATCACCGGCATGGATTGGATCGCGGAGAATGGCGCTGACGTTCATGTCGTTTGCGATCTCCCGTACAGCCGCGCGACTTCCAACCCGACCCGCTGGGTCCTCGTCGTCCCGAATGATTCGCCGATTCAGTCAGTCAAAGATCTCGAAGGCAAGCGCATCGCGGCCGAGGCGGTCGGCATTGTCGAAAGGTATCTTGAGAAAAACGGGGTCAACGCCGAGGTCGAATTCAGCTGGGGAGCGACCGAGGTGAAGGTGCCTGAGCTCGTCGATGCCATCGTCGATATTACTGAGACCGGTTCCTCGCTCCGGGCGAACAATCTCCGCATCGTCGATGAAATCATGCAGAGCTACCCGCAGTTTGTCGCGAAAAAGGAATCCTGGGAGGACCCATGGAAGCGCGCCAAGATCGAGCACATGGCGGTTCTCCTGCAGGGAGCCCTCACCGCTCGTGACATGGTCGGGTTGAAGATGAACCTTCCGGATACCTCACGGGAAGCGATCCTTGATTTGCTGCCCTCGATGCGGAAACCGACCGTCTCACGCCTCACGCAGGATGGCTGGGTCGCGGTCGAAGTGGTCCTCACTGAGCTCCAGGCGCGCGAGTTGATTCCGCAGCTCAAAGAACTCGGTGCCGAAGGAATCATCGAATACCCCTTGAATAAAGTGATCGGTTGACCGATAGTCGCCACCCGTGCGATTTCGGAAGGTTCCGACGCCGGAAAACACTGAACTATTTCTGATTATGGGATCCCTCAAAAAGAAGCGGAAAACCAAAATCAACAATCACAAGCGACGTAAGCGCATGAAGGCTAACCGCCACAAGAAGCGTTTGCGTTACAAGAGCTGATCGTTGATCTTTGACGCATGAATACAATGCAGCGTGGTGGCCTTCTCTCGAAAGCACACCGCTGCATTGTTGCGTACGGCTTTTCACTGTTCCTCTTCCCGGCATTCGTTTCGGTGAAAGCGGAAACCGGGCTGACGCTGGAGGATTTCGCCGAAATCAATATCAATCAGTACTTTGAGCCGAAGGAGGAATTGATCCTCTCCGGTGAGGGAAAGAAGAAGGCGCAGGCGCTTGCCCATTACTCGCTCGGTCGCAGTCATGAGGCGAAAGGCCAGCTCGATAAGGCGATTGAGTCTTACCGCCTCGTTCTCGAAAACCAGCCTGATCAGCATTTCCTGGCCCGTAAAACCGCCTACCTACTCGCGCGGAACGGCAGCAATGATGAAGCCCTGAAGTTGCTTGAGGAAAATTTGGAGAACAATCCAAACGAGCCCTTCTCCCACATTGCCCTCTCTGAATATCTCGTCACCTACCAGTCGAATGAGCAAAGCGGCCGGGACCGGGCTTTTTCAGTGATCGAAGAAGCGGTCGATCAGTTTCCTGACGAACCCGCCGTTTACGAGCATCTCGTGAAGCTCTACCTGATGAATAATCAGCGGGACAAAGCGAGGGATTTGATCGCGAAAGCAGCGTCACGGGATAATCCGGAAGTCGGTTTCTGGCTTCGCCTCGGTGCCATCGCGGTCCGGGCCTGGCCCCGACTCGACAACGCCGGCCCCGATGCCCAGCGCCAGATGGTGAATGACATCTACGCCAAAGCCCTGAAGCACGCGGGTGAGGACATGAGGGCGGTGGAAACCGTCGGGGACTACTACCACGCGACACAGCAGTTTGATCCGGCGATTCGATCCTACGTCGAAGTGATTGAGGCCAATCCCGATCAGTTGAATGTCAGGGAGAAGCTCGCGCATGTCTACGGGGCGAAAGGGGATGAAGAAAAAGTCATCACGACGCTGAAAGAGATCCTCGAGATCGATCCGGAAAGTTTCGAGAACCATAAACGGCTCGCGCAGATTTATATGCGGAACGAGGACTACCTCGCAGCGATCCCGCACCTCCGGAAGTCACTCGAAATCACGAAAGGAAGCGCCACCGAATACGGCGCCCTCGCCCGCATGATGATTGAATCCGACGAGCACGAAGCCGCGATCGAGTTCCTGACCGATTCCGCGTATCTCTTTCCGGAGAATCCCGATTTCCCTTTCCTCCTGACTTTTTCCCTGGGTCGGCTTGAGCGCTGGGAGGAATCGATCAAACAGTTTGAAAAGACCGCCGAACTTGTCGGAGATGAAGAATCCCCGATGCTCAACGAGTCATTTTTCTTTCGCTATGCGGCGGCCCACGAGCGCTTCGGTAACATCGAAGAGGCAGAGAAGCTTTTTCAAAAGACGATCGAGATGATCTCGAATAAAGATCCCGATGAGCAGAACTCGCAGTTCGCCGCCACGGTCTATAATTACCTCGGATACATGTGGTTGGAGAATAACATGAATCTCGACGAAGCCGGGGAACTCATCAAAACGGCGGTCGATCTCGACCCCGAAAGCGGCGCGATTGCCGACAGCCTCGGCTGGTATTATTTCAAACGGAATCGCTTCGAAGAGGCGAAAGCGGAATTGCTCCGCGCTGAGCAATTGATCGAGGAACCCGATCCGGTGATTTTTGATCACATTGCGCAGGCGTTCTACATGCTGGGAGAGCATGAGGAGGCGCTCGATTACATGAGAAAAGCCGTCGAGATGGACCCTGAGAATCCGGAGTTCATCGACCGGCTCAAGTCCTACGAGGCAAATCCGGCGACGGCTCCGAAACCGGAATCCTCGAAGGTCGTCCCCGTCAAGCCGGTCCCCGCCGAAGTGGAGCCTGCTCCCGTCGAGCTCAAACCGGCGGCCTAGCCTGATTTATTCATGAAAAATTCCGCCGCTACTTCCCAATCCTCGAAACTACTGCGTTGCGCTCCGATTTTCGTCCTCGATGTATTCCCGAATACACCTGCGGGTAAAACCGGACCGCGCCTTGTTCTTTTAAGGATTTGCCGCGCATCACCAAAACTCTCATGAATAAATCAGGCTAGCGTTTCCATGGAGTTCTCCGGCTCGCGGGCTGCTGCCGATCTGCAATGGCTTGTGAACTGCCCTGCGCTGATCGAGTCTCATGAAACTCTCGTGTTCAGAGCGATCGAATCGGAGAATCCTGACTGGGGTCCGGTGAGGCAATTTCTGGAATCAAAAGCGGCGCACCGCGTCGGCTACTACGTTGAGGCCCTCACGCAAGTTCTCCTCGAATCTGACGCTTCGATCTCAGAACTCCGGCACGGGATTCAGATTCGGCGGGAAAAGGAGACCCTAGGTGAACTCGATTTCCTCTTTTCGCAGGCGGGGCAACTTCACCATCTCGAAATCGCTCTGAAATTTTATCTCTGCTATCCTGAGGGAGCGGAAAACGGTAGTCACTTCGTGGGGCCGAATGCGACTGACAGTTTTGAGCGGAAACGGGATCGACTCCTCGGAAAGCAATTGCCCTTTGGTCGGGAATCGTTTCCCGAGATTGAGGAAAGTCACCACGCCGTGAAAGGCATGATCTTTTATCACTGGTTGGCGCCGGGAGAGGTTCCCCTGCCTGATCTTCTCAATCCTGAGCACGCTCGCGGCACCTGGATTCGTGAAAGAGAACTGGAGGCCTTTCTCTCCGCGATGCCATCAGCAAGGATCGGTCGAATTCTGAAAAAGCCCTACTGGCTCGCCGCGCACGGGCCGGATCTCGATCGTGAAGCGATTCGCGAAGCCGCCCGCGACCATTTTGAAAAATGGGACGGCCCCGTTTTCCTCGCGCTCTTCGAGAATGGTCAGGAAGTCGAGCGGGTTTTCGTCATGCCCGACTTCTGGCCCGCGAAAAGTTGACGGCGCAAGGTATCCGCTATCGTCCTGCTCACAGCGCGTAAACAATCAATGGGACAACGGTCCGCTTTAGGATATCCCCTTCGCAGCTGAGGATTCAGTCGCCTCAATCCTTCACGGGTTCAGCACTTTCTTAAAGAGCGTGACGAAATTTAGACCGAGTATTTTCTTCATCTCGTCTTCACTATATCCCCGACGGTTTAATTCGATGGCGACATTCTTCCAGTGACCGATTTCGGAGAGCGCGGGTGTCGTTCGGTGCGGAGAGAGTCGATCCCATCCATGCATTGGGCTGTCGCTCGAAACCGCGACATGATCAATTCCAACGAGATTTTTGATGTAATCGACATGATCGCAAAACGCGGGGACGCCGCGGTCTTTCGTTACGGGGTTCTCAATGATCCATCCCACACAGGTAACGCCGATGACTCCACCGGTTGCCGCAATGGCCTTGAGTGCTTTGTCTGATTTATTTCGGCTCCGGTCAGTAATCGACAGTGCTCCTGCGTGGGTGCAAACAACCGGCGCGGTCGAGAGGCGACAAGCATCGAGCGTCGTCATTTCATTACAATGAGAGATGTCGACAAGCATGTTGAGACGGTTGAGTTCGGCAATTGCCTGCTGTCCAAGAGGCGTTACGCCTCCTTCCTGATCGCTTCCATATCCAAGAACGTCTCGAGGTGACTGATCGGTATGCTGCGCACCGTAGGCGAGTTGAAAAACGCGGAGGCCGGACGCGTGAAGTTTTTCAAGATTCTCAATGCCGCCATTGAGAGGGTAAGGCTTCTGCACATACATCATGACTCCAAATTCTCTTGAGCTCCGAATCGCAAGGATATCTGAAAAATTACGAATGATCCGGGCATTCAAATAGGTGCCATCGCTCAGGAGCTTAGCCTGATATTCAAAACTTTTTTGGGTCCGAAAGCTCATCACAATCATATTGCAGCCTGAGTCTTGTTTCAGTGGAGCAAAGTCCCATGGGCCTTCAGGAGATGGATAAGGGTGGCCCTCTTTGCCGGTGACGTTGTTGTAGTAGGTTCCGAGACCATCAACGATGAAGTTCTCTGCGAAGAAGGCTTCAACATCAAAGGCTTCGCTGGGAAGCGGGGCGCAAAGTAGCACGGCAAAGATGGCCACGGCTTGTTTGAGTTTTCGGTAAGGCATCGATCAATGTGGCTTCATTAAAGCGGAGAGGAAATTTGGAGTCGATTGCTAAAATGCGACGAAATCTGTCGGATGTAGAGTGCGGATAATTCTGGTGCGCGCGCGTTGCAGGGAGTTTCGATTCCGGTTCATTGCGCGAAGAGATATCGATCAGTGACCTGACCCTGTTCAGTTTCTGACTTCTGGTCCGCGAAAAGTTGACGGCTCAAGGTAGCCGCGGTCTTCCTGCTTGCTGAATCGGTGTTCATGGGGAATCCGCACACAGCACGATCCAACTCATCGCCGCTGCCCCGTCTTTTCCTTCACTCCGCCGCAACCACATCCATGACACACCGAAACCCAGTGTGGTTGGACGGCGACTCGTTGTCGATTTGCTGACGGGAGCCGGGTTGATACCCTTTGCACCAGACGTCGGAGCAGAGAAAGGATCCGCCCTTGGTGACCTTGTAGATAACTTTGGCTCCAGGCGGGATCGCGACCTTTTCTGACGGGCCGGCGGAGTTGGGAGCCGTCGCTGAAGCGAGTTCGTAGGCGTTGGGATGGTAGAAATCGGCGACCATCTCCCAAACATTTCCTGACATATCAAAGAGACCGTAGCCGTTCGGGGGGGAATCGCTTCACCGGTGAAGTTGTAAAAAAGCCGTCCTCCTCGGAGTTTTCGTGAGGCCATTCGCCCTGCCAAATGTTGGCCATCCAGACTCCTTCTCCTTTGGGGAACATCTCGCTGCCCCAGGCGTAGGGCTGGTGTTCCAAACCGCCACGAGCGGCTTTTTCCCATTCCGCTTCGGTCGGAAGTCGCTTCCCTGCCCACTTCGCGTAGGCGGCGGCGTCTTTATGCGTCACGTTGACGACTGGGTGATCCTCCAGTCCGTCGAGGGACGTTCCGACGCCTCCCGGCGTCCGCCAGTTCGCCGCGGATTCCAGTTTCCACCACTGGGAAATGTCCTGCGGATTGTAAAGTTCGCCTTCGGGCGTCGCGAAAATCATGGATCCGGCAAGGATGTCGAAGGTAGAAGCTTCCTTAATTCGTTCGATCGAGGCGAGGATTTCGTCGCGATCTCTTCCGGTTGCCCTGTTTGCCATCAATTCGAGGCGCTCAATATTTCGTCGCGCGTCTTCCTGTAGTTCTCTTACTCTTTCTGGCGGAAGGGGGCGCTCGGCGAAAGTCACGTAGCCGATTGCTTCGACAAAGGCGGCGAACTCGCGATTCGTGACTTCAGTCTCGTCAATCCAGAAAGCATCGACTTGCACTTCGTGGATCGGATAAGCCGACTGATGTGAGAAGGAATTCCCACCCATCTCACCAGCATCGCCCCCCCGCTGGTAGGTCCCGCCCGGGATGAGGATCATGCCTTGGTGAGGATCTGCCGGAGCAGAGGAGTCAGTCGAAACGGGTGAAATTTCTTCGGCCGCGGACTCGCTCGGCGACTCTTGTGAGCAGGCTCCGAGTAAGAGCATCGAAGAGAGGAGCACTGGAAATCGGGTGTTCATGAACTGGTCGCAGATTACGGTTGTTGCAGGGATTTTTTTCAGGCTGCGACAGCGATCGAGGTGTCTCAGCTTACTCTTCGTCCCGGACCTTGGATACTCTCTCCATGAGTTCAGGGTAGAATTCTAAAAAGCACCGCTCAAAGAGGGAATCGTTCGCGACGATTTCCTCTTCAGCGCCTCTCAGGTTCGCCACGGCTGGGCTGACGCGGCTGACTCTCCGAAACGTGAGCGCTTGACCTTCGAGCGTGCCATAAGCAGTCAGCCAGTCGCCCATTCTCATTTTAGAAACCAGGGTCTCAGTTTTTTTGCTCAATCCGGTGGAAGCGACCATTGCGATAGTTGCGTATCCTCTCGAGATCGTGTTCTCCCGCTTTTCTGTCGAAAATTTCTTCCAGTGCCGGGTGAGATAATAATCGAAAGCGATATCAAGAATGATTCCTCCCAACCTCTTTCGTTCAGGCGAAATATGATGGCAAGCTTGCGCGACGACCGGATGCTGATCGGTGAACTGGTCAATTTCACGGTGAAGACGAATTCCGGGCATGAGCCGCTCCCGCATTGACTCCGACATCTGATCGACTGACTCATATCGACCGAGATAATCAGCCAGGACATTCCCCGTCAGCGTGTCAGGATCGCACCCGTGGGATAAATGAAGATGAGCGAGGAGATTCAAATTTGTGAGAAGGGGATGACTGGAGGGCTAGGTTTGGATCAAAATTCACTTCACTCCTATTCCCCGGTATCCGCCAACAACGAGATACCTAACGCCTTCCTGACCGAGAATGACCAACAGATCGTCGAAGTCGGAGTTCATTTTCATTGAGGCCTTCAATATCTACCCAGTAGTCTCGTGCTAGCTCCCATGCGCACCATCGGTGATAGTGCCTGCCAGTCGGCAATCTGCTGCGGCCGCATCGCTTCGTGGCTTTCGAGTTTTCGGACGGGCCAGTTCTTGCGCTTTTTGGCCCACTCTTGCAATGAATCCATGGGGCCAATTTAACCGATCTGTTGATAGATTCCAAGCACCGTTCTTAATCCGCCATGTTCGGAGCCAACCACTTCTCAGCCTCTTCAATACTCATCTTCTTCCGTGCCGCGTAGTCTTCCAACTGATCGCGCTCGATCTTGCCGACGTTGAAGTATCGGGCTTCTTCGTTGAAGAAATAGAGGCCGCTGACGCTGCTCGGGGGGAACATCGCGTAGTTCGTCGTGAGCTGCATTCCGGTCTTTTTCTCGACGTCGAGGAGGTCCCAGAGGGCGGCTTTTTCGGTGTGGTCAGGGCAGGCGGGGTAACCGGCGGCGGGGCGGATTCCGCGGTAGCGCTCTTTGATGAAGTCTTCGACCTGCAATCCTTCGTCTTTGCCAAAGCCCATGAAGTCGCGGACACGTTTGTGGAGGAGTTCGGCGAGGCCTTCGGCGAAACGATCGGCAAGGGCCTGGATGAGGATTGCGGTGTAGTCGTCACCGGCGTCTTTGAAGGTCTTCGCGTATTCTTCGATCTCATTTCCGGCGGTGACGGCGAAGGCTCCAATGTGATCGGATCGGTCGCAGTTGGCAGGAGCGATAAAGTCAGCGAGACTCTGATAAGGCGTGCCTTCTTTGATCTTTTCCTTTTGCTGGCGCATGAAATGGAAAGTCGCGAGCTTTTCGTCCTTCGCTTCGCTGGCGAAAAGATCGACATCTTCGCCGGTGGAGTGGGCGGGATAGATCCCCCAGGTCGCGCGGCAGTGGACGCGATCATTATCGACGAGGTCTTTGAGCACTGTTTGGGCATCATCGAAGAGTTTCTTCGCTTCTTCACCGTGGTTCTTGTGCTCGAAGATTTTCGGGTAAACGCCACGCATCTCCCAGGCGTGGAAAAACGGAGACCAGTCGAAGACTTCGACGATATCAGCGAGAGGAACACGTTCCCAGTCGAACTGTCCGATGTCGGTTGGAATCGCGAGATCACTTTTTGCCCAGTCGATTTGATAGGACTGTTTCTTTGCTTCTTCGAAAGGGAGGTAGACGGCGGTGGAGCCTTTTCCTGCGTGGATCTCGCGCTCGCGAATTTCCTGTGCGGCGTGCTCGGTGAGAAACTGATCGCGCATGTTGTCGGAGAGCAGTTTGTTGCAGACGCTGACGACAAGGGAGGCGTCGCCGACGTGGACAACGGGCTTGGTGTAATGCTCGCTGATCTTGATCGCGGTGTGGGCGCGGGAGGTGGTGGCTCCGCCGAGAAGAAGGGGAACGCTCCAGCCTTTTTTCTCGAATTCCTTGGCGTTGTAAATCATCTCGTCGAGTGACGGGGTGATCAGTCCTGACATGCCGACAATATCGGCGCCGTGTTCGATGGCGGCGGCCATGATTTTATCGCAATCGACCATGACCCCGAGGTCGATGACTTTGTATCCGTTGCAACCTAAGACGACGCCGACGATATTTTTACCGATGTCATGGACGTCACCTTTGACGGTCGCGATGACAAAAACGGGGGCCTTGTCTTCCTCGCCGTCCTTCTTCTCGGCGAGCATGTAGGGCTCAAGGTAGGCGACGGCTTTTTTCATGACCCGGGCGCTTTTGACGACCTGCGGGAGGAACATTTTTCCATCGCCGAAAAGGTCTCCGACGATTTTCATGCCGTCCATGAGCGGGCCCTCGATGATGTTGAGCGGTTTGCCGAGAGCTTGGCGCGCTTCTTCGGTGTCCTCTTCGATGTAATCGGTGATGCCTTTGACAAGGGCGTGGGAAATGCGTTCGCCGTAGGTGCCTTCGCGCCAGCTCAGGTCCGGACCGGTGCTTTTGCTGCTGCCCTGGACTCCGGCGGCTTTGAGCTCTTCGGCGTGATCGATGAGGGCCTCGGTCGCTTCAGGGTTGCGATTGAGGAGAACGTCTTCGACGAGTTTGAGGAGCTTGGGTTCGACTTCGTCGTAAACTTCGAGCATGCCCGGATTCACGATCCCCATGTCCATGCCCGCTTTCCCGGCGTGATAGAGGAAGGCGGCGTGCATCGCCTCGCGAACGACGTTGTTGCCGCGGAAGCTGAAGGAAATGTTGCTGACACCACCGGAGACTTTCGCGCCGGGGAGGTTCTCTTTGATCCACCGCGTCGCATTGATGAAATCGACGGCGTAGTTGTTGTGCTCCTCCATTCCCGTCGCGACGGTGAGAATGTTAGGGTCGAAGATGATGTCGTTTTGATTGAAGCCGACTTCGTCAACGAGGATGCGGTAGGCGCGCTCGCAAATGCGGATTTTACTCTCAAAGCTGTCCGCCTGGCCCTTCTCATCGAAGGCCATGACGACGACAGCGGCACCGTACTTCATGACCTTGCGAGCGGAGTCGCGGAAAGCGTCTTCGCCTTCTTTGAGCGAGATTGAGTTCACGATGCCTTTGCCCTGAATACACTTGAGACCGGCCTCGATGATTTCCCACTTCGAGGAATCGACCATGATCGGCACCGCGGCGACATCCGGCTCGGAAGCGAGGAGGTTGAGGTAGCGCGTCATCACAGGGACGCCTTCGATCATGCCTTCGTCCATGCAGATGTCGATGACAGGCGCACCGTTTTCGACCTGCTGGCGTGCGATTGCCACGGCGTCTTCGAGGTTGTCCTCTTTGATCAATTTTTTAAAGCGGGGCGATCCAGCGACGTTGGTCCGTTCACCGATCATGAGAAAGTTTTTCTCGGCGGTGTGATTGTAGTGCTCTGACCCTGACAAACGCATCACAGGCTCGGCGACGGGGATTTCCCGAGGGGCAAAACGGCCGGAGACGTTGGCGATCGCGGCGACGTGCTCGGGAGTATTTCCGCAGCAGCCGCCGATGAGGTTCACGAGTCCGTCGTTGGCGAATTTGCCGAGGAACTCTTCCATGTGATGCGGCTCAAGATCGAAGCCGGTCGGTGCGAGCGGGTTGGGGAGGCCCGCGTTCGGGTAGACGGAAACGTTGGTCTCCGCGACTTTAGAAAGTTCGGCGAGATGCGGCTCGATCAGGTCCGGCCCGAGAGAGCAGTTCAGTCCGACCGCGAGAGGTTTGACGTGGGCGCAGGCATTCCACATCGCTTCGATCTTCTGAGCGGAGATCATGGTTTCTCCTCCGCGTCCGACGGCGGCGGAAATGATGATCGGAAATTCGACACGGTCTTCGTCATAGACTTCGCGGAGAGCGACCATCGCGGCCTTGGCATTAAGCGAATCGAAGATGGTTTCAACCATCATGATATCGGTGCCGCCTTCGATGAGAGCGCGGATCTGATGTTTGTAGGCGTCGCGGACCTGATCAAAAGTGACGACACGGAAGCCGGCGTCATCGGCGTCGGGCGAGTTCGTGAGCGAAACCGTCATCGGCCCGATTGCTCCGGCGACGTAGCGTTTGCGACCGGTTTCGTTGCTGATGCGGTCGCACCATTTGCGGCAGAGTTTCGCGGACTCGACGTTCAGTTCCCAGGCGAGGTCTTTGAGGAAAGGGTTGTTGACGACGTCGCGATCGAAGAACTCCGGGTCCTTGCGGCCTTTTCCTTTTTCACGCGGATCTTCGACAAAGAATTCGCTCTGCGCGAGGTAGGTCGCAGAGAAGGTGTTCGTCTCGATGATGTCAGAGCCTGCTTCGAGGAAACGCTTGTGAATATCACCGATCGTGTCGGGCTGGGTGATCGAGAGAATGTCCCCGTTGTTGAGGAGGTCTTTTTCGTTCTTTTGAAAGCGGTCACCCCGAGCGTCTTTTTCCTCCAGCCCGTAGCCACGGATCGTCGTTCCCATGGCGCCGTCGAGGACAAAGATGCGTTCTTTCAACGCAGCGCGGATTTCATTTTCGAGTTCGGAAGGCATGGCGCGGAATTAAACAGGGTTGGGGGGAGTAGGAAAGTAGGAAAGTAGGAAAGTAGGAAAGTAGGAAAGTAGGAAAGTAGGAAAGTAGGATCGGCATCCTGCCGATGATCCGGGGGGTGATGGAATTTGGTTTTGGTCGCAACTCTCACGTTTAGCTTTCCCTGGGGTTCATGGGCAGGATACCCATGCTACTGCTGGTTACCGCCCAATCAAAAAACGGGCACCGATGAATCCACCAGCGCCGGGGGCTTCGAAGCCGGCGACATGGTCGTATTGTTCATTAAATGCGTTTTCGAGGCGGGCATAAATCTCTACGTTTTCATTCACTTGAAAGCTGCCGAAGAAGCGTGCCACGGTAAATCCTCCGAGGTCCTGCTGGGCAGGGCCGCCGAAAAATCCACGGTCAGTGCGGTCGAAGGCTCCGGTGATCTCCGCTCCGATCTGCCAGCGATTTGCTGAATAAACGGCCCCGGCTCCGAGAGTGTGGCGAGGGCGGCGAATGAGTCGTGAGCCCGGCTGGTAGGCGAGGAGGTAGGAACCGTCGGTGACGCGGGCGTTGAGGTAGGTGTAGTTGGCGTAAAGGTTGAGGCGATCCGTCGCCGCCATCCTGAATTCAAATTCGAAACCGTCCGACTCGGTATCGACCTGAGCAGCGCCGAAGGTGATCGGGTCGTTGTCGACGAGGTTTTCGATCTCGTTGTTGAAATAAGTCAGGCTGACGATGCCGTCGCCGCTGAAAATTTCCTGCGCGAGGCCGAACTCGTAGGTGAGACTTTCCTCCGGCATGAGATCAGAAGCGCTCGTGAGGCTGTTCGTGAAAAGCAGATCCTGTCCGGTTGGGGCCTTGTAGCCGGTCGCGACTTTTCCGAAGACGGTGGTGCGAGTCGGCTCGATGAGATGGCTGAGCTGAGCGGTGTAAGTTCCCTGACTCTCGTAGGTGTCGTGGTCGTCGTAGCGACCGGAGGTGAGGAGGTGAAAATTCGCGGGAAGGTCGATTTCGGCCTGAGCGAAAACACTCGTGAAGCCATACTCAAAATTCGACGGCTGATTAAAAGGACCGCCGGGAAGTGGGGTCCGGTCGAAGGTGTATTCGTAGCTGCCGCCGCCGAGGGTTAGGGTGAGGTCATCGGACGGGCGATAGTTGAAGACGGCCTCAAACTCGGCCCCGTCCTGCTCAAGGCGGTTGTCATTTCCGAAGGGAGCCTGCAGGGCCGTGAGCTCATTAGTCGTGTAGCTGTAAAAGGTCGTGAAATCCCACTCGTCGCGAATGATCGAGAGTCTCGGCGAGAAAAGGCCTGACTGGTTTTCGTTCGTCTGCTGCTCAGGGAAGCCAAGATTTGGCGATCCATCGAAGGCAAAGCGTGAGCCGGGCACCTCGAGGAAGCCGCTCTGGATCGAGCCAAGGATGTCGAAGTAAATGCGATCACCCAGCTCGACGGCGACATTTCCCCGGAAAGTGGAGTTGTCGTAATCAGAGCGGACGCGATCATTTTTCGTGTCGAGGAAACTTCCATCGAGCGCGATGCCGACCGCTCCATCCCGAATCGCAACTTTGGCACCGCTGCGGAAGGTATTGAAAGAACCGGCTTCGGCGTAGGAGGAAAGCGTGTTCGACTCGACAAAGCGGGCGTCGGTGGTGCGCAGGTCAATTGCGCCGCCGAGGGCATCAGATCCGTAGAGCGAACTTGTGGCACCGCGGGTGAACTGAACCGACTCCAGATTGGAAACATCGAGAAACTCGACCTGGTAGATCCCGGCGAGGCCCCGGGGGAGGCGACGTCCGTTGAGAAGCACGATGGTGTGATCGCTCTCCATGCCCCGGACGAAAATGGAAGTCTGGGTGCCTTCTCCTCCGGTCGAGCTGACGCTGACTCCGGCGGACTGGCGAAGGATCGAGGCGATATCGTAGCGCTGAAAGGTCCGGATTTCGGCCCCGGAGATGGTATCGACTGAGGGGAGGAGAATCGTCTTTTTCTCTTCCTCGGTGAGCGCCGTCCGCGTCGCAACACTCGGGACGACGAGTTGCTGGGTCACTTCCTCACGAATGATGACCGACCGGGTCGGGGAATCGTCGGTGATGTAGGTCACGTCGAGCATCGCGACCTCGTCGGTGAGAGTTGAGGCGGTGTCCTCCTGCGCGGTCGCGAGGAAAGGGGTGAAAATGGCGGCGGAGAGTATGAGTTTATTTCGCATCAACAAATCTTGATTTATGGATATGTTCTAAGGGAGATCCAATCAGTCGCAAGTAAAAACTGATTAAAATGCGTGGCCATTGTATGACACAAGAGGGTCTTGCCATTTTCCTCCAAACGGTTATTCTGTACCCAGCATCAGGAGTGGTTTCACGAAAGTGGAGTCCGGCAACCTGGTTTGGAAAAGCCAAGGTGCCTTGATTGCGACGCAGAATTTCCCCGGAAATTCACGGCGCTATCGATGTGCGGATGAAATAAGCCGAACAGAATTTTTCCCGGGCGAGAGCTCGACCTGATGCGGTCACTGAAAAACTCAGCAACTGCATCAAACAATGAAAGACCTCAATGAAACAACGCTCGCCGATTTCGGACGGGCCGACAATCGCGGGCAACTCGCCGCGCGGGTGAATGAAGACAATCCGAACCACCATCTCTGGAACAACAGGGGAACCTGGTGGTGTCATTTC
>Ga0075120_10002149_pt1 | contig 14521 bp, 13 predicted proteins | sample AntAceMetag02UKL_FD_69792 | JGI IMG/M metagenome (GOLD analysis project Ga0075120, IMG submission 69792) | Saline lake microbial communities from Ace Lake, Antarctica - Antarctic Ace Lake Metagenome 02UKL | ecosystem: Environmental > Aquatic > Non-marine Saline and Alkaline > Saline | place... | reverse complement strand
CCATCATATTTGTAAGTTCCAGGTTGGTTTTGTTGCCAACATCCAGGTACAAGGTATATATATTCAATGCACTGTCGGCCCTGCCTGACAATCGCATTATCATGGCCATAGTTGAATATACGACCAAAGTATCCAATACAGAGCCAATTCTTGTTCCTCCCGGATCCAGGTTTCTGAATGTTTCAAGTGCCTCATTTATAATTTCAAGTGCCTTATCATAATTTTTTGCTGCAGCATGGACTACGGTCATATCCAATAATAAATTTCCAACAAGCGGATTGTTGTTTAACACTTCATATTCATTCCTGGACTTCCATAAAAAGTCGAGTGCCTTTGGGTACTCGCCATTGTAGTAATAAGCATGTCCGATGAATCTTGTGGCAGATGCTATTCCTTCTTTGTAGCCTACTTCATGGGATAACTCCAAAGCCTTTTTGGCGTAACGCAGACTTTCGTCGAAATCTTCAAAACACAATGTTGCAGCTATCCTGTTCAGGGTGTTGATCTTCTCTGTTCCTTCCTGATTGGGCAAAACAGATTCCAGACTGTCCAGATCATACCATACTGTCGCCTGATAAACCACCTGTCCATAGGATGAAGCTAATCCCGATAAAAATAAAATAAAAATAATACCAGTAAACCTTGCCATACCCGGTTATTCAGAAATTTTATCAAATAGTTCAATTAATTCTTCCCGTTTTCGTGAAGCCACCGGCACTTTTGCATCCCCGGTGAGGATTACAAAACCACCATCCGATTTTTCGAAGCGTTTGATATGTGAAAGGTTGATCAAAAAAGAGCGGTGCAACCTGAAAAAACCAAACCCGGAAAGCATTTCCTCGTATTCCCTGATCGGTTTGGAGGTCATGATCTCTTGCTGATCCAGGGTAAATATCTTCGTGTAGGAACTGTCCGATTCGCAATGCGTAATGGTGTTGATTTCGATGACATGAATGTTGTTTAAGGTTTTGATGACAATCTTTTTCCCGGATGCCTTGTCTCTTCTCAGGTTATTTTCGAGTGCCTCGAGCCTGAGGTGAAGCTCATACATAACAAGCTTCTGTGCCTGTGATACGGCTTCAGCCAATTCGAAAGGGTTTACCGGTTTTAAAATAAAGTCGATGGCACTCACCCTGAAGGCCTGCACTGCATATTGATCGTGTGCGGTGATAAAGATAACTTTAAAATCGGGGGATTCAAATTTATTAAGGAGATCAAATCCTGTTCCATCGCCAAGCTGAATATCCAGCAGGACCAGGTCGGGATGGTGGCGCATGATCAACTCATGTGCCTCTGCCACGCTGCCAGCTTCGGCTGCAACTTTTACCTGAGGGCAATATTTTACCAAAAATTTCCGGAGTATTCCCCGCACATGATCCTCATCATCAACAATGATGGTCTTGAGCATCTTTTGTTTGATTTTTCTCTCAAAGATAGGAATATTTAAGAAAGCCGGCATGTTGATCTATAATTATTGTAATTATTTAGGTGGTTGATGGATTTGTGAAAATGGAAATGTTCTTCCAAATTAAAGTCATTGATGGTCATTTGTAGTCATTTGTAGTCATTGATGGCTATTAATTATTTGTCTTTAAATGACGGCGACCGCGTGCGCTAAAGCTTTACCGCGCTCCGCCAAAGCTATGCGACGGCGAGGACGGTGGCGCAAGCCAAATGACAGCGAAACCAATGACAAAGTTATTTTCCCCAACATTATTGCTTTATTATTTTCCTGCATTCTATTTCATTTCCAAATTGAACCCGGCAGAAATACATACCGGCAGGCAAACCATTAAAATCCATCACAAAATTGCTTTGTCCAACGTTGGTAATAGTAAACTGCCAGGTTCTTACCTTAATTCCGGGAAAATTGTAAAGGCTCACAATGGCCTGGCCGGTCTCTTTTCCCTCAAAACTCAGGGTGGCGAAATCATCCACCGGGTTTGGATAAACATTTACCAGAAGTTTCCTTGTTACATTTTCATGAACCCAAACCGGAATACCTCCTTCATTATAGGCTGCAAGGCCTAAAAAAGTACCAATCCACTTTGTTCCATTCTCATCAACAAATATATCATTAACACAATTATGTGGTAAACCTGAATTGGAATGATTATATGTTGTCCAGGTATTTCCATCATATGATGTAAGTCCGTAATAGTTGGGATAATCCCCAGTACCAATCCACTTTGTTCCATTTTCTTCTATAGCAATAGTTCTAACATTATTGTCGGGTATATCTGAATTGGCAGTATTATAAATTGTCCAGTTAATTCCATTAAACTCAGCAAGGCCACCACCCCCAGTAGCAATCCACTTTGTTCCGTTTCCATCTACTGCAATTGATAGAATATTAGAACTTGGAGCACCTGAATTTGAAGGATGGTATATTGTCCAGTTTGTTCCGTCAAATTTTACAAAATTCAAACCACCAGTTCCCATCCATTTCGTTCCGTTTGCATCGATGGCTAATGACATCACAATGTAGTAAGGCAGCCCAGAATTATTGGGTGTGTAAGTTGTCCAGTATGTTCCGTCATATTCCACCAATCCATCATTTGTTGCAACCCACGCAACCCCACTTTGGCCTATCGTGATGTCATAGATATGGTATCCGTAATAGACCGAATTGTCGGTAAGCATTCTGGTCCAGTAATTCCCATCATATTTCACCAATCCTCCATAATAAGTTCCAATCCACTTTATCCCATTTTCAGTGATGCCAATTGATGACACACTGTTATCAGGTAATCCTAGAGTATAATATTCTGGGTAATTTCCCGGTTCAAATTTCACTAATCCTCTACCAAGATAAGTATCAAACGGTATTCCAAGCCACATGATACCACTTTCTTCTATTAATATTGAGCCGGCGGGATACATTCCATGGTTTGTCCAATTCGTTCCATCAAACCTAATTAATCCGCATTCATCAAAAAAATCATAAGTCCCAATCCATTTTACGCCATTTCCATCAATGGCAATTGATGTAATTTGAGCAGCGGGTAATCCTGAATTGGTGGAGTTATAACTTGTCCAGTTTGTTCCATCAAATGCTGTCAAACTATAATCCGCATTCATCCACACCATTCCATTACCTTCAAAGGCTATTTTAGAGATTGCATTTGATGGCAATTGTGAATTTGAAGTATTATAAATTATCCAGTTCACTCCATCAAACAGGGCCAATCCCGATGCAGTTCCAATCCATTTAAGCCCACTTTCATCAATGGCTATTGAATTGATATTGTTACTTGGCAAGCCAGAATTTGAAGTATTATGGATTGTCCAGTCTGTTCCATCAAATTCTACCAATCCGCTATAGTGTGTTCCAATCCACTTTATTCCGCTATCGTCAATGGCTATTGACATGATCCAGCCAACCGGCAAGCCTGAATTGGAAGAGTTGTAAATAGTCCAGCTTATTCCGTCAAATTCTGCCAATCCATTAGATGTGCCAATCCATACAATTCCGTTATCATCCACAGCTAATGAAACTACATCGTTACTGGGCAAGTCAGAATTATATGTATTGTAAAAAACAGGAATGCAAGTGGTTTTATCAAATTTCACCAGGCCGCCATTTGTGCCTACCCATAAATCGTTGCCATCGTCTGCCAATGCATTAATTGTATTACAATCGAAATAATTTTCCCATTGCGGGTTTTGAGCATTTGCAAAGCCTGTCAGGCTTATAAATGCGATTAAAAGAAAAGTTAGTTTTTTCATGATGTTTTTGTTTTGGGAAAATGCCGAGCGCAGATTGAATAGAGAAAAGCAAAACTCTCTAAGCCCTATGCTCTTCGCTCTATGCCCTCTGCCCTCTGCCCTTCGTTATTTTACTTTTATAATTTTCTTGGTCAATATTTCATTTCCAATTTGTACCCGGCAGAAATAAATCCCTTCTTTTATATCATTTGAGTTCCAGCTTACTTGATTTGTCCCTTCAGGATATATTCCGCTTTCTAAATCAGATACTATTTTACCTAAACTGTTGAAAATTTGAATTGAAATATATGTTGGTTTGTTAAGTTCAAAATGAATTGTTGCCCTCCGGGAAACCGGATTTGGTGCAATATTGAGCTTAAATATGGTTTTCGTTGGAGTTTTAATATCTGTGGTCAATGAATCGGCATAATCGAACATATACTCCACAAGTTCGTCTAAATATTGTTCTGAGTTAGTTGTAAGAACAACTCCACTGTTTTCTTCCTTACAAAAATAAATTTGAGCTGCATAGCCCCCAATGCTTCCTCCATTATGGCCCCAAACAACCCGTTCACCCAGATCTTCTCTAACAAACAAACCTAAACCTGATACACCATATTGAAATGAAAAATCCGGATCTTGAATGCATGTCATCGAATCCACGGCAACATTAGATAAGATAGCCTGTCCATTGAATTCTCCATAACTCAAAAGCATTGTTACGAAATTGGCCAATTCCATTGCGTTCGAACGCAAAAAGAATCCGGGGTAAGCCGGGTGTCCCCTGTGTGGGCGCGGGATATAATTCCCAAGTTGATATTTGTACCCTATTGCCAGGTTTTCGATGTTCAATTCATTCAGAAACCATGCTGATTTGCGCATCTCAAGTGGAGTGAGCAAAGCCTCTTTTGCATAGAGATGAAAATCAATGCCACTTATTTCTTCAACAAGATATCCGTTGAGGGCAGGTCCATGTGTACAATAATGAAGGTATGCTCCGGGCTGCATCATATAAAAGTTGGACATACTGTAATATTCTCCACCTTCACTGAGCAAATTCTCCATGTAGTATTCAAGGGATATTGTTGGATCTCCTGGCAAAATGAGATCTTCAATGCCATTGTCGCTTATTCCGGAAGTGTGTGACATCAACATCCTGGCCGTTATGCTATCGGCACCATTCCATGCGTTTACAACCTGGAAAGGAAGGAAGTCGTTAATGTTTTGATCCAATCCCAGCAAGCCATCATCCCATAGTTGCATGGCACATGCCGCCGTAAGGGATTTCCCGATGGAAAAAACATTAAACATGGTGGAGTCGTTTACCGGAGTGCTGTCTTCAAGGTTCAAATAACCATAACTGTTATACCACACTACCGAATCCCCTGCAATAATTGCTGCAGATAAACCCGGCACATGATTCAATTCCATTTGTTGCTGAACAAACTCATCAATGTTCAGGAGATCGCCGTTTTGACTTTCGAGGTTTAAGCCAAATATTGCACCAGCAAAAAGTACAATGATTGATAGTGTAAATTTTTTCATAATGTTTTTGTTTTTTAATTATTCAAGGTAAAATTACAACACCAGCAAAGCCAAAATGAGAAAGATTTATAAACGCCTGCAACAAACCTATAAACGCTGGGTTTGGGGCTGCGAACGTTTCGACTTTGGCAACTCACTGGGTGGCTTGAAGTCACCCGGTGAGTAAAAACCCTACCTTTGCCCTTCATTCAAAAACCCAACAATAAATGCCATATCCTTACACGCCTCCCGATTATTTCCAAATAGACGAATTACTTAGTGACGAACATAAAATTATCCGCTCGGCTATCCGCGATTGGGTTGACCGTTCTGTAATTCCCGTGATTGACGAAGCTGCACAGAAAAACGAGTTTCATATCCGGTTTATCAAAGAGCTGGGCGAACTGGGTGCTTTTGGCCCCTTCATTCCCGAAGAATATGGTGGTGCCGGAATGGACCACATTGCATACGGAGTGATTATGACAGAACTTGAGCGTGGTGATTCGGCCATCCGTTCAACGGCATCGGTGCAAACTTCGCTGGTGATGTACCCCATATTTACTTTTGCTTCGGAAGGACAAAAGCAAAAGTATTTACCAAAACTGGCTGCGGGTGAAACTATCGGATGTTTCGGGTTGACAGAACCAAATCATGGTTCCGACCCCGGAAGCATGGAAACCCGCATAAAAGATATGGGCGACCACTACCTGCTGAATGGTGCTAAAATGTGGATTACCAATTCTTCCATCGCCGACATAGCCGTTGTGTGGGCAAAAGATGAAGAAGGCATCGTCAGGGGAATGGTGGTTGAAAAAGAATGGGCAGGCTACTCAGCTCCCGAAACCCACAACAAATGGTCACTGCGAGCTTCAGTAACGGGCGAATTGGTTTTTGACAATGTGCAAGTTCCCAAGGAAAATGTTTTCCCAAATGTTAAAGGTTTAAAAGGTCCGCTGATGTGCCTTAACTCTGCCCGTTACGGCATTGCCTGGGGAGCCATCGGAGCTGCTATGGACTGTTACAACACTGCGCTGCAATATTCGCTGGAGCGGAAGCAATTCAATAAACCCATAGCCTCTTTCCAGCTACAGCAGAAAAAGCTGGCAGAATTCCTCACCGAAATCACCAAGGCACAATTGCTAGCCTGGCGGCTGGGAATTTTAAAAAACGAAGGCAAAGTTACACCCGCACAAATCTCGATGGCCAAACGAAACAATGTAGAAATGGCGCTTAAGGTAGCCCGTGAATCAAGGCAGATACTGGGAGCCATGGGCATCACTGGCGACTTCCCTATGATGCGCCACATGATGAACCTCGAATCGGTCATCACTTACGAAGGAACCCACGACATCCACCTGCTTATTACCGGGGCGGATATTACGGGGATAGCTGCTTTTGAATAAGAAAGAACAGAGTTGCAGGTTGCAAGTTGCAGGTTGCAGGGCAAGACAGCCCCACACTTGCAACCTGTAACGTGCAACTTGCCCTCCCTTCCATTTTATCAACAATATTACTTTTTCTTACACCTCTGTAAGGCGCTGATCTTATACGATTTACTTCGGTGAAATTTTAATGTCGGTTTTGTTGTCAACAATCAAATAGCAGTACTTTTGTGAAAAATTTAACAGTGTTATTTCACGAACAGAAAAACTATTTGCAAGAATGAAACCAACGCACATCGAACACATTGGAATCGCCGTCAACAGCTTGGAAGAAAGCATTCCCTATTACGAAAACGTACTGGGATTGAAATGCTACGCCGTCGAAGAGGTGAAAGACCAAAAAGTAAAAACCGCCTTTTTCATGGTAGGCCAAACCAAGATTGAGTTGCTGGAATCGACAGACCCCGAAGGACCCATTGGTAAATTCATCGAGAAAAAAGGAACTGGCATCCATCACCTGGCATTTGCCATGGAAGACGTTGGTGCTGCGCTGGAACAAGCTGAAGAAAAGGGCATCCGTCTAATAGATAAAACTCCCCGCAAAGGAGCTGAAGGCCTGAGCATTGGATTCCTGCACCCAAAATCAACCGGTGGGGTACTGACAGAGTTTTGCAGTAAATAGGAAAAAAGGTGTATAGGGGATATAAGGGAAATAAAGTATAGGGGGAAACATGTTTCGGTTGTGTAAAAAAATAAAAAACAAATTTGAGCAATTAATCTGGTCAATATTTTAAAAACCGAAAATTAATCCTCCAGACAGATCACAATATCACCTGATGAACACTATGTACCTTATGTACCCTATAAACCCCACAAAACGAGACACTCTCAACAATCGAAAAAATCAAATGAACTCTCACAAAAAACATCAATCGAATATCAAATGAATAATCAGGACAAACTGCAGCAGCTTATCGATTTACGCGTAAAAGCCCGCCAGGGTGGTGGCGAACAGCGCATCGTTGCACAGCATAACAAAGGAAAATATACTGCACGTGAGCGGATTGAGATGTTGCTCGACGAAGGCAGCTTCGAGGAGTACGACATGTTCGTTACCCACCGTAGCCACGACTTCGGTATGGAAGACAAAGTATTCCTTTCGGATGGGGTAATCACCGGACACGGAACTATCGACGGACGTATTGTTTATATCTTTTCGCAGGACTTCACTGTTTTCGGTGGTTCGCTATCGGAGACATTTGCACAGAAAATTTGTAAAATCATGGACCAGGCAATGAAGGTTGGCGCACCGGTAATTGGCATCAACGATTCGGGTGGGGCACGTATCCAGGAAGGTGTGAAAAGCCTTGCCGGATATGCTGAGATATTCCAGCGTAACATTCTTGCTTCCGGCGTTATTCCACAGATTTCTGCCATCTTCGGCCCATGTGCCGGTGGTGCTGTTTATTCGCCGGCCCTTACTGATGTAGTCATCATGAGCGACAAAACCAGCTATATGTTTGTTACCGGCCCGAAGGTTACAAAAACCGTTACCGGCGAAGAAATTTCGGAAGAAGACCTGGGTGGTGCTACGGTTCATGCAACCAAATCTGGTGTAGCACATTTCAGGGCCGATGACGAAAACGAGGGCATTATGCTCATCAGAAAAACACTGGAATATCTGCCTCAAAATAATCTTGAAGATCCGCCCGTTACCGAATGCCACGACCCTATTGACAGGAAAGATGACCACCTCAATGAAATTATCCCTGATGCAAGCTCTGCTCCTTATGATGTAAAAGACGTTATCCACTCCATTGTTGATGATGACGAATTTCTTGAATTCCACAGACATTATGCAAAAAATATTGTGGTTGGCTATGCGAAGTTCAATGGACAACCCGTTGGTATCGTTGCCAATCAACCCAACTACCTGGCAGGTGTGCTCGATATTGAAGCTTCGCGAAAAGCTGCACGTTTTGTCAGACTTTGCGATGCTTTTAACCTTCCGGTAATCACATTGGTTGACGTTCCGGGATTCCTGCCGGGAAGTGCACAAGAATATGGCGGCATCATTATTCATGGGGCAAAACTAATGTTCGCTTATGGCGAGGCTACTGTACCGAAAATCACCATTACCCTGCGCAAATCCTATGGTGGTGCCCATGATGTGATGGGTTCGAAACAATTGCGTGGTGACATAAACTATGCCTGGCCATCAGCAGAAATTGCTGTAATGGGCCCAAAAGGTGCTATCGAAGTCCTTGAAGGAAGAAAGGTGAGAGAAATATCTGACCCAGAAGAAGCTGCCAAATACATCGAAACAAAAGAGGCCGAGTACCGCGAAAAGTTTGCAAATCCATACGAAGCGGCAAAATTTGGCTATATCGATGATGTGATAGAACCCAGGAATACACGCTTTCGGATCATCAGGGCTTTGCAGACACTTTCCTCAAAAAAGGATTCACTTCCGGCCAAGAAACACAGCAATATTCCATTATAAAACATGTGCGTTATGTTACAGGAAATTCAATTCAGTTTTTCAAATGTCACTGAGGCCAACATCACCATTGCCATTGTGGGTTATGTAATTGTATTTACCGCTTTGGTGTTACTCTTTTTTGTTTACAACTCTATTCCAAAGCTGATCAACATTAAAGTACGCCGCAAGCTAAAAAAAGAAGGCAAGTGCGAGGAGTGTGGCGATTTACACATGGAAGGAGATCTAAATGCTGCCATCAGTATGGCGCTATATCTTTACATGAATGAAATCCATGATGAGGAAAGCGATGTGATCACCATCAAACGAATCTCAAAGCAATACACGCCCTGGAATTCAAAAATTTATTCTACCAACACTTATTTTAGAATGTCAAGAAAATGAAAAAATTCAAATTCACTATAAAAGGCCACGACTACGATGTTGATATTAAAAACATTGAAGACAACATCGCCAAGATTGAAGTTAACGGAACGGTTTACAATGTGGAAGTACATAAAGAACTGAAGCAAACAAAAACGCCGAGACTTGTACGTCAGGAAGTTCAAACCCATCGCCGCGACAGCAAGATCAAAAAAACCATCACCAAAACCGCCGGACATGATGTGAAGTGTCCGTTACCCGGCAATATTGTTCAGGTATTCGTTAAGGAGGGTGATGAAATAAAACTTGGCGATAAACTGCTGATGTATGAAGCCATGAAGATGGAAAATACCATTACCGCCGAAAAGGATGGCGTGATTAAAAACCTGAAAGTTCAGCAAGGCGACAGCGTACTTCAAGGCGACCAACTGATGGAAATAGCATAACAACAGTAAAAATCAAAACTAAATTACTGATGAAAAAATTACTGACTGTTATTGGAATTATTTCGATCCTTGGCCTCTTGTCATTTGCTTTTCCCACAAGTTTTACCTCGGGCGATTCAGGGGTTAAAAGTGAGCTTAGCATCCAGGATGACACTTCCGAAATTAGCCAACAAATAAATGACGCTGGTAAGACCACAGCAGGCAAGGGTATCAGCAAATTCCTGCGTTATACCGGATTTGCCAATGCCACCCCCGGCCACCTGGTGATGTTGCTTGTCGGGCTGGTTTTTATTTTCCTTGCCATTCGTTACGATTACGAGCCCCTGCTACTAATCCCAATTGGGGTGGGTGTGCTTATCGGCAATATTCCATTTATGCTTGATACAGGCTTAAAGTTGGGGATTTATGAAACGGGCAGTGTGATGAATTACCTTTATTTTGGTGTTACTGCCGGTATTTATCCACCGCTTATTTTTCTGGGTATTGGTGCAATGACGGATTTTTCATCATTGATTTCTAACCCAAAACTAATGCTCCTCGGCGCCGCTGCCCAGGTGGGTATCTTTGCCACTTTCATAGGTGCCCTGGTGCTGGGGTTTTATCCGGCGGAAGCTGGTGCCATTGGCATTATTGGTGGTGCCGACGGCCCAACAGCTATTTTTCTTTCATCGAAATTAGCAAACGGAATCAACATCCTTCCTGATGGAACTACTGTACAAAACCTGATTGGCCCTATCGCCATTGCTGCATATTCGTACATGGCACTTGTTCCGGTAATCCAGCCTCCAATTATGCAGGCCCTGACGACTAAGCAAGAACGTCTGATAAAGATGAAACCTCCGCGGGCGGTAACTAAGTTGGAAAAAATTCTGTTCCCAATTATTGGCCTGTTGTTTACAGCTTTTATTTCGCCAAGTTCGTTACCGTTGTTAGGTATGCTTTTCTTCGGAAACCTACTGAAGGAATCTGGTGTTACTAAACGACTGGCCGATACCGCCAGAAATTCACTTATCGATATTGTTACCATCTTGTTGGGTTTAACAGTTGGCGCTTCAACACAAGCAGATGTTTTTCTTACTGAACAAAGCATTCTAATCTTCATTCTTGGTGCATTGTCCTTTATGGTAGCTACGGCCGGCGGACTTATTTTTGCTAAGGTGATGAACCTGTTCCTTCGCGGAGATAATAAAATCAACCCACTGATTGGAGCTGCAGGTGTTTCCGCAGTTCCTGATAGTGCAAGGGTTGTACAAATGCAAGGCTTGAAAGAAGACCCAACCAACCACCTGTTGATGCACGCCATGGCACCTAATGTTTCGGGTGTGATCGGGTCGGCAGTTGCGGCTGGTATTTTGTTGAGCTTTTTGCTTTAAACTTCCTAAGCGACTTGAAGTCGCTAAGTAAAATTGGTATCTTTGGCAAAAAAAATGACCTATGTTAATAATTGGTATTGCCGGGGGATCCGGATCGGGTAAAACTACAGTTGTAAATAAGATCATCAAAAGCCTTCCGAAAAACGCTGTTTCAGTGATTTCGCAGGATGCTTATTACAAAGATAACGGACACCTGTCCGATGAGGAAAAAAAAAGGATCAACTTCGACCACCCTGCCTCTATTGAGTTTGCTTTACTCAACAAGCACCTGGATACACTAATTTCTGGCGAAGCTATTGAGCGTCCGGTGTATAATTATGTTACTTGTGCCCGGGCAAAGGAGACCGTTCCGGTTGAACCCAAAAAAGTAATTATTGTCGAAGGTATCCTTATCCTTACCAATGCCAAACTAAGGGATAAATTCAGCATCAAAGTATTTGTAGATGCCGATGGCGACGACCGCCTGATGCGCATCATCTACCGCGACCTGATTGAGCGTGGCCGCTCGGTGCAGGATGTCCTCGAACATTACGATAAATTTGTTAAGCCCATGCACCTTCAGTTTATTGAACCTACTAAACGCTATGCCGACATCATTGTTCCACAAGGCGGAACTAACCTTGTCGCCATCGATCTGTTGAGTTCAAGGATCAGGATGAATTTGGATGGTTAAGAGGGAAAGAGACATGGCATGCCATGTCTTTACAGATAATACAAATGAATAATTCATGCAAAGAGATGCCTGCCTTGCCGGCGCAATGTCAATAAGTTAAGCGTTTTATTTACGATTGATGATTTATAAGTGCTGATTGTTGATGTGTTACCATGTGATAGACAGGAATATCTTAAATCAAAAATCGCCTGCCTCGCGGCAAGGCGGGTTAATCGACAATCATACATCAAGATCATTACCTTAACTTATAAGGATTGCCTTGCCGACGTGGCATGGCAAGCCATGAAGCACGAAGGGATAGCGACCCTTACTCTTTTACCAGGGTTTCCATCCCCTCACTTCGTTCAGGGCTTTAGGCTCTTAAAAAGTCACTATTGCTAACATGTTAACGATATTTTGTTGGTCTTTTTTCCCGCGAAGCGGTTTTAATTTTCCACATAGTGGTGCTATGCACAAATTTGCACATCAGCAAATTTTCAAATTGATGTAGGCTCTTACACTAAAAAACCCACCACAAAAGTGATGGGCCAGTACAAAATATTTTCAAGTCAATCGTTACAATCCGGCTTCTTCGGATATCTTTTTCACCCAGGCATCAATTCTCTCTCCAGTCAACTCATCTTGCTGATCTTCGTCAAGGGCAAGGCCTAAAAATTCATCACCTTCAACGGATTCAGATCCCGTGAATTCGTAGCCTTCGGTGGGCCAGCGTCCGATTAATTTTGCACCGGCAATTTCAAATTCTTCTTTAATAATTTTCATCCCATTCACAAAATGATCGGGATAAAGAATTTGGTCGCCCAAGCCAAAAATGGCAATGGGTTTATCTTTTAAACCAGCCTTTTCGACCACCTTAAAAAAATCGATCCAACGGTTGCTATCGGCTGAGTTTTCCCAAACATCAGCACCCACCGTTGATCCACCGATGATAAACAGATCATAGTCTTCCAGTATCAAATCACTTATTTCGTCAATGCTATGTAATTCGATGTGTTCCTGGGGAAATTTCCCGTTGATCAGCGTAGCACAGCTTTCAACATTTCCACTCTTTGGCCAATAAAATAATCCGATTTTTTTCATTTTAAAATGTGTATTCTTAGGTTTTTATCTCGTTGCGCAAAATTAAAAACTAAATCTAATCCTGCGTTATTTTACTTTGAAATCTTTTAAAAATATTCGTGCGGTGTCGTCGATAGACTTTGAAACCGGAACGTATTTGTGTTGAATGGCTGCTGATAACTTTTGATTTGAAAAATAGAACCTGCCAAATGCCGCGCGGGCAATTTCTTTAGAAAAAGTCGGCCTCACACCAGCAAGTAGTTTCACCTGCTCAACCCTCCAACCCACTTCACCCATCCAGGGAGCAAGCCTTACAAAGGGTTTTATCTTTCCCAACGAAGCGGCAATCATGGTGATGATATTTCTAAAGGACACATCTTCTGCCGAAAAAATATAACGCTCATTCTTTAGTTTGGATTTCATCAGCTTTACCATCAAACCAGCTACATCCCTCACATCAATGTAGCCGTTCACCCCATTTGAATAAAATGGCATTCCGTTTGAAACCGTCGAAAATAATTTTGTGCTTCCCGAGTTCCAGTTGCCCGGGCCCAGGATAATGGATGGAATGACAATAATCGAGTCCAGGCCCTCTTCCATACCGCGCCACACTTCCCGTTCGGCAGCATATTTGCTGATGGCGTAAAGTGAGTTGCGCTTAGATGTTTTCCACAGGTGGTTTTCGGTAATCGTTTCGCCTTGCTTTTCTTTTCCCAGGGCCGAAACCGAACTTACATGACACAGCTTTTTTACGCCTGCCTTTAGTGCGGCATTCACAACATTTGCAGTCCCATGATGGTTGATCCGCTCCAACTCGTAACGGTCTTTTTTGTAAAACGAAACCAGACCGGCACAATGGTATATTTCGCTAACACCATTAAGTGCTTCATCCAGCGAATAAATGTCGGTAATATCCCCTTCTACCCATTGAATTTTTTCAAACAAGGCATCGGCATCATCACTGTACCACGAAAATGTTTTTCGCACCTGCTCAATATTACTTGATTTACGCCTTAATGCTTTCACTTCCTCGCCTTCCCTTACAAGTTCAAGCAACAAATGCGAGCCCACCAATCCTGTTCCTCCGGTTACCAATATCATGGGGCAAAAGTACATAAAGTGCCGAAGCTATGCTTCGGGTATCCTCGAAAAATAATACAAATCATAGATTTGTTATTTTTCGGGATTTGGAGTGAACTAAAGTGACTAAAGTGGGGAGTGGGCAGAAGTGACTAAAGTTTGGGGTGACTAAAATGGGGGGTAAGCTAAATTACCTGATGTTACAATAAAATACTCCCAGTTTATATTTGACCAAACTGTTAACTTCCAACCTTAGCCCACTCTAAGTACTTTAGGCACTCTATGAACTTTAGTTCACTTTAGTCACTTTAGTTCACTTTAGTTCACTTGAAGTACTTTTCCTTATATATTTGCAAAAATTTTTTGGGATATGAATTTTATTGAAGAATTGAAATGGCGTGGCATGATCCACG
>Ga0075120_10002143_pt1 | contig 14561 bp, 5 predicted proteins | sample AntAceMetag02UKL_FD_69792 | JGI IMG/M metagenome (GOLD analysis project Ga0075120, IMG submission 69792) | Saline lake microbial communities from Ace Lake, Antarctica - Antarctic Ace Lake Metagenome 02UKL | ecosystem: Environmental > Aquatic > Non-marine Saline and Alkaline > Saline | place... | reverse complement strand
AAAGTCCGCCATCCCCCGAAACGACAACAACTTGGTCATCGCTGCCGTCAACGTCGTCTTGCCATGGTCAATGTGACCAATCGTCCCCACGTTCAGGTGCGGCTTCGTGCGCTCAAACTTCTGCTTGGGCATTTCCTTCCTCCTTCTTCCTTCACTCACTAGCCTCTTCAAGGCAAAAACCGAGGAACTCGGAGACGCTCGCTAGCACAGCCCACGCAGCGCCCCGCGTTCCTCTTGGCCAAATCAGTCATGGATACCCTTGTCCAAGGGTTGTTATGAGCCAAGATCCCTCTGACACACGAACAAACATTATACGCGCAATTTGCTATTTGGCAAATCCAAGACCTCACTTTGTTCAGTCAGAAGCCCAGAATCCTCTCCATTACCTCTGAAGGCACGGTATCATAACACGCGAACTCCATGGTAAAAGTGCCTCGTCCTTGCGTTGCCGAGCGCAGGCTGGTTGCATAGCCGAACATCTCTGCCAGAGGCACCATAGCCCCCAAGACCTGCATTCCCGGCGAATGGTGATCCAGGCCCTCGATCTGCCCCCGTCGCGCACTCAGATCGCCGATCACCTCGCCTGTGAACGTCTCCGGCATGACCACCTCCACTCGCATCATCGGCTCCAGCAACACCGGCCCCGCATCCTGGACACCATTGCGCAAGGCCATGGCCCCGGCGATCTTGAAGGCAGCGGCAGACGATTCCTCCTCATCATATGAGCCACCCACCAGCATGGCCTTGATATCGGCCAGAGGATAGCCAGCTAGCACACCGCTCTCCATCGCCTCTTGCACGCCTTGTTCCACAGCGGGGACGAATTCCGCTGGCACTGCCCATTGGTCCGCCCTATTGGCGAAGACAAACCCCTGCCCCTTCTGCAAAGGCTCGATCTCCAGCCACACATGGCCGTATTGTCCCTTACCCGCTGTCTGGCGGATGAAGCTCCCCTCAGCTCGCACAGGACGGGAGATGGTCTCTTTGTATGTCACTTGCGGGCGGCCGACATTGCCCTTCACCCTGAACTCCCTTAGCATGCGCTCCACCAGAACCTCAAGGTGCAGTTCGCCCATGCCAGAGATAATGGTCTGGCCAGTCTGGTCATCCACCTTCACCTCAAACGTCGGGTCCTCCTCGGCCAGACGCTGCAAGGCGTCACTCATACGGTCCTGGTCGGCCTGCGTTCGGGGCTCGATAGCCACCGAAATCACAGGCTCCGGGAAGGTGATGGATTCCAGGACAATGGGCGCCTTGCGATCGCACAAAGTCTCGCCGGTGTAGGTGTGCTTCAAGCCCAAGACAGCAACGATGTCTCCGGCTTCGACCTCCTTGACATCCTCACGACGGTTCGCCCTCATGCGCAACACCCGACCGATTCGTTCCTTGCGGTTCTTGTTGATATTGCCAACCACCGCGCCCGCGCGCAAGGTTCCCGAATAAACACGCAGATAGGCCAGCCGTCCCACGTAGGGGTCGGTCACAATCTTAAAAACCAATGCAGCCAACGGCCCTTCGGGATCGGGCGGCCGAGTTTCTTCCTTGCCCGTGTAGGGATTAACGCCCACGATAGGCGGAATGTCCAACGGCGAAGGCAGATAGTCCACCACAGCGTCGAGCAGCGGCTGCACTCCCTTGTTACGCAAGGCAGAGCCACAGAGCACAGGCACCAAGCTTCCAGCGATCGTCGCCCGACGCAAGGCTGCCCGCAGATGATCCCCAGTGCACGGCTCCTCCTCGAGATAGCGGCAGAGAATCTCCTCATCAACCTCTGCTATCTGCTCCACTAGCCGCTCCCGCCGCCGCCGAACCTCTTCCGTCATTGATGAAGGTATCGGCACTTCCTCCTGCCGTGCGCCCAACTCCTCCGGAGGAAACACCCAGGCACTCTCCTCCAACACATCAACAACCCCCTCGAAATCAGCCTCTCTGCCCAAGGGAAGCTGGATCACAGCGGGTTCGGCGCTCAAGCGCTGGCTGATCATGTCCACAGTGCGGTCGAAGTTCGCCCCCACGCGATCCATCTTATTCACGAGGCAGAGGCGAGGAACACCAAAACGATCAGCCTGCCGCCACACTGTCTCTGATTGCGGCTCCACACCCGCCACAGCATCGAAGATCACCACGCCGCCGTCCAGCACGCGCAAGCTGCGTTGGACTTCGGCCGTGAAATCAATGTGGCCTGGCGTATCCACGATGTTGATCTGGCACTCCCTCCAGGCACAGGTGACGGCCGCCGCAGTGATGGTGATCCCTCGTTCCCGCTCCTGGTCCATCCAATCCGTAACCGTCGTGCCCTCGTCTACGTTGCCCAGACGGTGCGTCTTGCCCGAGTAGTAGAGGATACGCTCGGTCGTCGTGGTCTTGCCCGCATCAATGTGAGCAATTATCCCTATGTTTCGCGTGCGTTGCAGAGGATACTCTCGAGCCATTGCCGTCCACAATACCTGATACTGCGAGCATACACCATGCATGACCCGTACGCGGTCAGAACAAAGCATATCAGAGAAGAACCGCGAAGCCGACCGAAAAGGACAGAACCAGAGTGGTGGGAAACAGAACTCGAACTACCACCGATAATGGGCGAAGGCACGGTTGGCCTCGGCCATCCTGTGCGTGTCTTCCTTCTTCTTGATCGTTGTTCCCACACCCTTAGCCGCGTCCATCAGCTCTGCCGCCAGCTTCTCGGCCATGGATCTGCCAGACCGGGAGCGCGCATGCTGAATGATCCAGCGCACGGCCAGGCTCGTGCGACGATCAGGAGAGACTTCTATCGGAACCTGATAGGTTGCGCCACCCACGCGCCGCGACTTGACCTCCAAGGCCGGAGCAGCGTTCGAAACCGCCTCCTCGAATACACCCAGAGGGGGTCTTTCCATTCGTCTCTCAATGATGTCGAACGTATCGTAAATGATGCGCTCTGCCACGCTCTTCTTGCCACGGAGCATCAGCTTATTGATAAAGCGGGAAACCATCTCGCTTTGGTACTTCGAATCGGGGACAACAACACGCTTCGGGGGACGATACCGTCGCGGCATACTAGCCTCCTAATCTGATATGTTGGCACACTGGTGAACCGACAAGCCGATAACAGGTGAGCGAGCAAGCCGTTCCCAAGCTGCCTGTCCACCAAACTGCCATCTACTACATCTTCTTGGGTCGCTTGGATCCGTACTTGGAACGGCCGCGCTTGCGGTCTTCCACCCCGGTGCTATCCAACGCGCCGCGAACCACGTGGTAGCGAACGCCCGGCAAGTCCTTGACGCGGCCACCGCGCACCAGCACCACCGAGTGTTCCTGCAAAGCATGGCCTTCCCCCGGGATGTAGGCGTTCACCTCGATGCCGTTGGTCAGGCGCACGCGAGCAACCTTGCGCAATGCCGAGTTGGGCTTCTTGGGGGTCATGGTACGCACCTGGATACACACCCCTCGTTTGAACGGATTCCCCTTGCGCGTGGCCTTCGCTCTGCCCTCAAGGGCGTTGTACGAGTAGCGCAATGCCGGCGCTTTTCGTTTCTTCCGGACGGGCTTGCGCGCCCCACGCACTAGTTGATTGATGGTTGGCAACTCTCTCCCCCCTGAGATGTACAATATGTCAGCTTGGTCACGGGGACCAAACCGCAGAACCGGATTTTAGCACACCAATCCATAACGGTCAAATCTGCGACCGCCCTTGGCAGAAGCGGTATTCAGGTCCCTATCTCCTCAGGTTCACCCGTTCCGGCCCTCTCGGCAGGAGAGTCACCATCGCCGGCATCTGTCACTATCCCGAAGCTGGCCTTGGCCATCTCCCTCTTCTTTCTCTCTACCTTCACCAGCGCCTCAGCAAGCGGAGCAATCAACCCCTCGCCCGTCGTCTCAGCTATCCCCGTCTCCGCAGCCTCGGCAGCAGCCTTGGCCTGTGCCGCCCGCGCCGCCTCTCGCTCCTGCCGCACCCGGAAGCCACTGCCCACAGGAACCAGCTTGCCGATGATCACGTTTTCTTTCAGGCCGCGCAGGTTGTCGCGAGCTCCGCGCACCGCCGCAGCGGTCAGCACACGAGTCGTCTCCTGGAAGGACGCCGCAGCCAGGAAGCTGCTCGTGTTCAAGGCCGCCTTTGTGAGGCCCAGGAGTTCTGCTTGACCTTCTGCGGGCTGGCCGTTCTCCCGAAGTACTTGCTCATTGGCCTCTAGGTAGCGGAAGCGATCAACGATTTCGCCAGGTAGGAATCCGGTGTCACCACCCGACTGGATGCGCACCCATCGCAACATCTGCCGGATGATGATCTCGATGTGCTTGTCGTGAATCGTGACCCCCTGCGAGCGATAAACGTTCTGAACTTCCTCCAAGAAGTAGCGCTGGCAAGCCTCCACACCCTGGATGCGCAGCACCTCCCTCGGGTTCTTTGGGCCGTCAGTCAACCGATCTCCGGCCCGAACCTTGTCCCCTCGCCCCACCCGGGAGCGAGCCGAAGCTGGGATCTCATACTCCTTCTCATCCCGTTCCTCGCGGCGGACGAAGGCCACGGTCTGCTCGCCTTCCTCCTCGAAGTAGACATTGCCATCGGTCTGAGCAACAACCGTTTTCTCCTCAGGCCCCTCAGCAATCACCGTCCCTTCCTGTACCCGATCCTTGTCCTCCATCACCCGAGTGAATCCCTCTGGAATCGGATACTGCTGGCTCACCACCCGGCTGGCAGAGACCTTGATGCAGCGTTGATCTCCCTCCCAGTAGACATCCACCGTTCCATCAATGTCAGAGATCACCGCCTCGCCCTTGGGACTGCGTGCTTCAAAGAGCTCTACCACTCGGGGTAGCCCCTGAGTGATGTCCTCGGTACCAACGACGCCACCGGTATGAAAGGTACGTAGGGTAAGCTGTGTGCCTGGCTCACCTATGGACTGAGCGGCAATGATACCCACCGCCTCGGCTACACTGACCAAGCCCCCACGCGCCAAGTCCTGTCCGTAGCAGCGAGCGCACACGCCAAAGGATGTTTCGCAGACCAGGGGAGACCGCATGTAGGCCCGAGTGACGCCAGCCCGATCTATCTGCATGCTGGTCACCTCGTCAACCATATCCCCTTTCTCCACCAGAATCTCCCCTGTATCCGGATGAGCAATGGGAGACACTGCCACACGCCCCGTGATGCGGTCGGCAAAGGATTCCCCGATGTCCACCAATCGTTCGATCCAGATGCCCGAAGAGGTACCGCAGTCCTGCGTCGTCACGATCACATCTTGGGCCACGTCCACCAAACGGCGGGTGAGGTAGCCTGCATCAGCCGTGCGCAGGGCCGTGTCGGCCAGGCCCTTGCGGGCGCCGTGGGTGCTGAGGAAGTACTCCATCGTCGTCAGCCCCTCACGGAAGTTAGAACGGATAGGCAGAGCGAGAATCCGCCCTGTGGCATCGGCCATAAGGCCGCGCATGCCCGCAAGCTGCCGAATAGGCTGGATGCCGCCCTTCGTCGCTCCTGAGGCAACCATAACCCCCAGACCCCGAGTCGGGTCCAGAAGCTTCCTCACCTCTTGAGTGATGTCATCACCAGCTCGTGTCCACAGCTCAATGACCCTATTGTATTGCTCCTCCTCGGTGATCAGACCCCGGCGAAACTGCCGCTCCGCCTGCTCTACCTGTTCCTCGGCTAGGGCCAGGATGTCCCGTTTCGCCCCAGGCACGTGAATATCACTAATGGCGATGCTCAAGCCGCTCATGGTAGCATATTCGAAGCCAATCCGTTTGATCTCATCCACCACCACCACCGTTCGCCCTTCGCCCACCCGCCGGTAGCATTCGGCTACGACATCGTTGACGCCCTTCTTGTCCATCGGCTCGTTGACGAAGTGCAATTCCGGCGGCAAGACCTCGTTGAAGATGATACGCCCGGCACTGGTCTCCAGCAGCCGCTCGCGTGGCCAGTGGCCAGAAGGAAGGTTGCGACTTGCCAGCAGCCCTTGCAGCTCTTTCAGTGCAGCGGGTCCAAAGCCAGAGACATCCAACAGACTCTCCGGCCCGGCGGCCAAACGGTCCAACACCTGTCCCAAGACCGTAATACCCGCGTTCTGCAACGCCTTGAGAACCCGGTCGCTCAGCCCCAACTCCCTCAAGGGCTCCTCATCAAAGATGCTCTCGAACCGCACCTTGATGAGGGCACGCAGATCGATAGCACCCACGTCGCAGGCCAGCCGAACTTCATCGAAGTTGCTGAGAACCTTCCCCTCGCCTTTGGCTCCCGGCATCACAGTGGTCATGTAGTAGCAGCCCAGGACCATGTCCTTGGAGGGACCAACGATAGGCTCGCCACTGGCTGGCTTCAGGATGTTATGCGAAGACAGCATCAACTCACGAGCCTCTTTCACTGCCAGCTCCGATAGCGGCACATGCACGGCCATCTGGTCTCCGTCGAAGTCGGCGTTGAAGGCGGCACAGACCAGAGGATGGAGGCGAATGGCATAGCCATCCGTCAACACTACCTCGAAGGCCTGGAAACCCAGACGGTGCAAGGTGGGAGCTCGGTTCAACAACACCGGGCGTTCCTTGACCACCTCCTCCAGCACTTCCCATACCTCAGGTCGGACACGATCGACCGCCCGTTTGGCGCTCTTGATGTTCTGGGCATAGTTGTGCACCACGAGGCCACGCATCACGAAAGGCTTGAACAACTCCAAAGCCATCGTCCTGGGCAGCCCGCACTGATGCAACAGCAGATCTGGCCCGACGACGATCACCGAACGGCCAGAGTAGTCCACCCTCTTGCCCAGGAGGTTGCGGCGGAAGCGTCCCTGCTTACCTTTCAATAGATCAGATAGGGACTTCAGCTTCCGCTTGCCCGAACGGGAAACGGCGCGGCCACGCCTGCTGTTGTCAATCAGCGAGTCTACTGCCTCCTGTAGCATACGCTTCTCATTCCGTATGATCACGTCAGGAGCGCCCAACTCGATCAACCTCCGCAGCCGGTTGTTGCGATTGATGACCCGCCGATAGAGATCGTTTAGATCGGAGGTAGCGAAGCGTCCGCCGTCCAGTTGCACCATGGGCCGCAGGTCCGGTGGGATGACAGGCAAGACCGAAAGGATCATCCACTCGGGGCGGTTGCCGCTCTTGCGCAGCGCCTCCACAACTTGCCATCGCTTGATGGCCTTCTTCCGCCGCTGTTTGGAACCGGTGGTCGCTATCTCCTGCTGCAACTCCTGGGCCATCTTGTCCAGATTCAGGCGGCTCAGAATCTCCTGAATGGCCTCGGCTCCCATGCCCGCACGAAAGACGCTCCCCCACCGCTCCCGAAGTTCGCGATAACGAGCCTCGGCGAGCAGTTGCAGGGGCTCTATTCCCTTTAGTTCAGCGATAGCCTCGTCCGAGGTCTGACGCAGGGCTTCCTTCTGCTCCTCGGTTTGCTCCTGCAGTGTCTCGATCTCCTCCTCCGCTTGGCGGCGGCGAAGGTCCCGCCGATCAACGAATTGCTGTCGCACCTCCTCCTGCTGGCGGCGGATGGGAGCTTCGATCTCGCTCAGGCGAGCCTCCACTGCCTCCGTTAGACGATTGAGATGCTCACTGCCAATGGTATCGCCTGGCTTGGCCAGAGGTTCCTCTTGCCAGGGCACGGTGATGGCCTTGCGGATTTTCTTCCCCTGCCGCTCCTCCATCCGAGACTGCCGTTGGCGAGCCACAGACATGACCTCTCCCGTCTCCGAGGCCAATTGCTCCTCCACTTCGTTGAGACCCGCAGTCTCCTCCTCATCCAATTGCAGCAGATCCTCGTCGCGCTCGCTCTCGATGCTGCCGATCTTGGACATCAACTCCCCTTCCAGACGAGCGAGACGCAGAGTCAACTCTCGCTCCAAACGGTGAAGGGTACGGCTGCGAGCGTCCTCATCGACGCGAGTGACAATGTGCTGAGCGAAGTATAGCACCCGCTCCAACAGGCGCGGGGAGATGTTGAGGAGAAGGCCCACGCGGCTGGGCACCCCCTTCACGTACCAGATGTGACTGACGGGAGATGCCAGCTCAATGCGCCCCATGCGCTCGCGGCGCACACGGGACGGTGCAACCTCCACGCCGCATTTCTCGCAGGTCACTCCTTTGAATCGCACGCGCTTGTACTTGCCGCAGTAGCACTCCCAGTCCTTCGTGGGTCCGAAAATGCGCTCGCAGAACAGACCATCCCGCTCTGGGCGCAGGGTGCGGTAGTTAATGGTCTCCGGTTTCAGCACCTCACCATGGGACCAGGAGCGAATCTGCTCCGGTGAGGCTATCGAAATGCGGATAGTATCGAAATCACTGACTCGCACAGTCCACCCCTCTTCTCTACTAGCTGATGCCTCAATTGAACTCTGCCTATCCGATCAGAAACAGTAGCTGCAGGAAACTAGGATACACGCCCAGCCCCCTGCCCCAGACCGCCCATATGGAAGTCCTTGTTCATCGCGCCGGGAACACTGAGGCTGAAGCCTAGCGAAGGCACCCTCTCTTCCTCATCTGCCCGCCCAAAGCGGACGATCTCGCCTTCCACATCAATCACCTCGACCAAGAGGCCAAGGGATTGCAGTTCCTTGACCAGCACACGGAACCCCTCCGGCACACCAGGAGCTACGATGGGCTCCCCTTTGACGATAGCCTCGTAGGCTTTGACACGTCCCGTGACGTCGTCAGACTTGATCGTCAGCATCTCCTGCAAAGCGTGAGCTGCTCCGTAGGCTTCCAGTGCCCAGACCTCCATCTCACCGAAGCGCTGGCCGCCGAACTGAGCCTTGCCTCCCAGGGGCTGCTGGGTCACCAGCGAATAGGGCCCTGTGGCACGAGCATGTACCTTGTCTTCGACCAAGTGATGGAGCTTCATCATGTTGATCATGCCCACCGTCACCGGGTTATCATAGCGCCTGCCAGTCTTGCCGTCGTACACAAAAGTCTTGCCCCAAGTCGGCAAGGGGAAGTTTTCCTCCTGCGTTACCCGCAGGGCCTCCTCCATCATCTCCTCGTCGGAGAGCGCCGAGATGCGCTCCATTTCCGCGGCGAGGGCCGCTCGCTGAGCTTCGTCCTCCGGCACTTCGGACAGAACCTCTGTCGGGCCATTCTCCGACTCCACCTCTTGCAGTTCGTACTGGGCTTCACGCATCCTCTCGCGGACGATCTGCTTCAGCCATTCCCGCAGACAGACCTTGCGCACCTCCTCGTCAGCGCGATACCGATCTTCGAGTGAACGGACATCATCCTCGAAGACCAGCAGAGCATCCGGATCGTGGCCTTGAGGCCACTCCCTGAGCCACTCGCGCAGCATCGCCCGCCGGGCATACGTGCGATCCTCCTTGACGCGATCGCTATCGTACCCCCGCTCTCCCAGCCACTCACTCAGATACAGCAGGCAAAGGTGCTCGTCTTCCTTCAACAGTTCCTCAGGGATGTCCCGCTCCTTCGCCCAATTCCAGGACCTTGCACAGGCCTTCTCCCATGCCCTGTCAATCAGCCAGGATCGGGCCAACTCGGCTGCTATCTCATCCTCCGTCGCTCCATCGAATACGGGGGATTCAGCGCAGAAACCGAGGCGATCAACCGCCAAGCCCAGGTGGGTCTCCAGAATCTGGCCGATATTCATGCGGCCCGGCACGCCAAGGGGGTTCAGGATGATGTCTATCGGAGTGCCGTCCGACAGGAAGGGCATGTCTACCATCGGCACGACCATGGAGATGACGCCCTTATTGCCATGCCGACCGGCCATCTTGTCCCCTTCCTTGACCTTGCGCTTCTGAGCCACCATCGCCCTGGCCATCTTCTCCACGCCAGCGGACAGGTCGCGATGTTCGTCACGGCTGAAAACCTTGACATCGATAACCTTGCCCTTCTCGCCGTGCGGCAAGCGCAAGGATGAGTCCTTCACCTCCCGCGCCTTTTCGCCGAAGATCGCTCGAAGCAGTCTCTCCTCCGGACTCAACTCCGTTTCGCCCTTCGGGGTGATCTTGCCCACCAGGATATCGCCAGGCCCCACGCGAGCACCTATGCGAATGATCCCTTCCTCATCCAGATTCCGAAGGGCTTCCTCACCCACGTTGGGGATGTCACGCGTGATCTCCTCAACGCCAAGCTTCGTGTCACGAGCCTCTGTCTCATGCTTCTCAATGTGAATGGATGTGAACTTGTCCTCCTGCACTAGCCGTTCGCTGATAACGATGGCATCCTCGTAGTTGCCACCCTCCCACGACATAAAGGCCGCCAGGATGTTCTGGCCTAAGGCAAGCTCGCCGCCCACAGTGCTGCTAGAGTCAACCAGCACCATGCCTTCCTCCACCCGATCACCTTTCTCGACTCTCGGTCGCTGGTCAACACAGGTGGACTGATTGCTGCGCTCGTACTTCCGCAAGAAGTACGTCTGCCTGCTGCCATCGTCGTGCATTATCGTGATCGCCTCCCCGGTCACGCTGACCACCTCTCCGGCGGCCTCAGCACGAATGACATGACCAGACTCGATGGCCGCCGGCCATTCCATGCCTGTGCCAACAAGCGGCACCTCAGGCTGAATGAGGGGGACGGCCTGGCGTTGCATGTTAGATCCCATGAGCGCACGATTAGCATCGTCGTGCTCCAGAAACGGAATCAACGCTGCCGAGATGCCCACGATCTGCTGGGGCGAGACATCCATGTAGTCCACGCCATCAGGGCTCTCGGCGAAGAACCTCTGACTCCGCCGAACAGACACACGCTGGCTGACGAAGCGACCGTCCTCATCCAATACAGCACTCGCCTGCGCGATCGTGTAGCGATCCTCGTCACTGGCCGCGAGGTAGTCGATCCTATCCGTGGCCCTGGGCGCAATTCTCACCTCAGGTATCCGTTCGCCCAGTTGAGCGATACGTTCGGCAAGCTGATGATCCACCAATGTGCCCGCTTCGGCGATGACCTCGCCAGAATCGGGAGACGTCACCGATTGCCTGAGCACCTCACCGACCAACTCTTCTCCCTTGTTGGGTACGCTGCGGATTACGCGCCGATAGGGAGTCTCGACAAAGCCATACGCGTTGACACGAGCATACGTTGCCAGGCGTCCAATGAGGCCGATGTTGGGCCCCTCAGGCGTTTCAATGGGACAGATGCGACCATAATGGGAGTGATGCACGTCGCGTACGTCGAAGCCAGCCCGTTCACGTCGCAAGCCCCCGGGGCCCAAGGCCGAGAGCGTGCGCTTGTGGGTCAGTTCCGTCAGAGGATTGGTCTGATCCATGAACTGGCTGAGCTGGCTGGCCCCGAAGAACTCACGCAGGGCTCCGGTAATCGGCCTGGTATTGATCAGGCTGGCCGGTGTGAGCTGTTCAGGGTCTCGGGTGGACATCCGCTCCCGCACCATGCGCTCCATGCGCAGGAGACCAATTCGAAAGCGATGCTGCACCAACTCGCCCACTGTCTTCACCCGCCGGTTGCCCAAGTGATGAATGTCGTCAGCGCTATCAACCCCGTTGTTGATGAGGATCATCTGCTCGACGAGCTTGACCAGATCCTCATTGGTCAGGCTGAGGGTGTCCAAGGGAACGCTCAGACCAAGACGCCTGTTCAGCTTGTAGCGCCCCACCCTGCCCAAGTCATAACGCCTGGCGGTGAAGAACAGACTCTTCAAGAACTTCGTGGCATTATCCAGTGTGGCGGGATCGCCAGGCCGCTGCTTCTTGTAGAAGTCCAACAGCGCCGCTTCTGCACCCGCAGCGGAATCCGCGCGGCTGGGCGTAGAGGTGGGATCTTTCGCTAACGTCGAGGCAATGTAGCTATGCTCGGGCATGTTGTCCACGTGGGCAAAAAGCTCCAGCAGTTCCTCGTCACTGCCATAGCCCAAAGCGCGTAGAAGCGTGGTGACTGGCAGCTTGCGTTTGCGGTTCACCTTGACAGAGACGATGTCACGCTTCGATGTATCAAACTCCAGCCAGGCCCCGCGGTCGGGGATCAACTTGGCCATGCACAACCTACGCCCGGTCCTGCGATCCTCATCGACAGTGAAATAGGCCCCCGGCGAACGTATGAGCTGGCTCACCACCACCCGTTCTGCCCCGTTGATGATGAAGGTGCCCTGGGGAGTCATGAAGGGAAAATCGCCCATGAAAACGTCCTGCTCGATGACCTCTCCCGTGTCCTTGTTAATGAGGCGTGTGTTGACATGCAGCGGGACAGCATATGTGATGTCGCGATCGTGGCACTCGTCCATGCTGTACTGAGGAGCACCAAAGGACAACTCACCAAAGTGAAGCTCCATGTTCTTGTTGAAGCTCACTATGGGCGATATCTCATCAAGCAGCGTCCGCAATCCTTCTTCCCGGAACCAGCCATAGGAGTGGTGCTGAACCTCAATGAGCGCAGGAAGCGGCATGAGGTCAGCAATACGGGCATAGGACTTGCGTGCCAGGCGGAGATTGCCCTGATTCATCAAACACATACCCCCTCTATTCATCCAGTTGCTTGAGTAGTCAAGACAGGCTCGCTCTCAAGCACGTGACGCAGTTGTCCCGTTTTCGGGAGCAGACCATGTTGTTGAGCAGGTGATACCGATGTGGCAGGCCAATGGGACTCAGCACCTCGGGGAACCCACAGCAGACGTACGTGTCCGCCACCCTGGCCTGGGTCTGGCTTCTCGGTGGCGATGGAGACGGCGGCTGATTGAAAGCAACGCTCACTGTCCTCAAAGCGTGCAATTATGGAAACCCGCTACAGTAAACCGCAACTCAATATTGTAGCACTGTTCTCGCATTCCGTCAAATTCGCCATAGCCCCTCGTGCGGGAGCATCGCTTGCACAACGCCAACTCGACCAAATCCCCATCAGTCGCCCTATTCCCCGATCCCGGCCAACACCCGTCGGAGATACTGACCCGTGTACGATCTCCGCATCCCCGCTACGTGTTCAGGCGTGCCCTCGGCAATCACCTGACCACCCCCATCTCCCCCCTCTGGACCCAGATCAATGATCCAATCAGCATACTTGATCACGTCCAGATTGTGCTCAATGACGATCACCGTGTTCCCCTGATCAACCAGACGCGACAGTACCGCCAGCAATTTCTCAATGTCAGCGAAGTGCAGACCGGTCGTAGGCTCGTCTAGAAGGTACAGCGTGCGGCCGGTAGCGCGACGGCTCAGCTCTCGGCTCAACTTCACCCGCTGTGCCTCGCCACCGCTCAGCGTGGTCGCCGGCTGCCCCAGCCTGATGTACCCCAACCCAACGTCATGGAGCGTCTGCAGCTTGCTGCGGATGCGCGGTATGTTCTGGAAGAAACGCAGCGCTTCCTCAACGGTCATGTTGAGCACATCGGCGATGCTCTTGCCCTTGTAGCCAATCTGCAGGGTCTCGCGATTGAAGCGCCAGCCAAGGCACACTTCGCATGGCACCCAGACATCGGGAAGAAACTGCATCTCAATACGAATGGTCCCATCACCATGGCACGCCTCGCAACGTCCACCCTTGACGTTGAAACTGAAGCGGCCGGGCTTGTAGCCCCGCATCTTGCTCTCAGGCAGAGAGGCAAACAGCTCTCGGATGTAAGTGAAGACGTTGGTGTAGGTTGCTGGATTGGAACGCGGTGTCCGCCCGATAGGAAACTGATCAATGTTGACCACTTTGTCCAGGTTCTCCAGGCCCAGGATGGTGTCATGGCGCCCCGGCCTGTCCCTGGTAGCACGGTACATGCGCTGCGCCAGCGCTTTGTACAGTACCTCGATCACCAGACTCGATTTTCCGCTGCCACTGACGCCGGTCACGCAGATGAATTCGCCCAGCGGGAAGCGCACATCGATGTGCTTCAGGTTGTTCTCCGCTGCCTGCTTGACGATGAGGTACTGCCCGTTCCCTGGACGGCGCGCCGCCGGCACGTCTATGCAGCGCTCGCCGCGCAGGAAAGCACCTGTGACGGACTCCCGGCAACCTTTTATCTCCTCCAACGACCCAGCACAGACCACCTCACCGCCGTGCTCGCCAGCACCCGGCCCCAGATCAATGATCCAGTCAGCGGCATGCATCGTCCCCTCATCATGCTCGACCACAAGCACCGTATTGCCCAGGTCACGCATCCCCTGCAGAGTGCAGATCAGGCGCGCATTGTCCCGCCGATGCAGGCCAATGCTTGGCTCATCAAGAATGTACAGCACTCCCATCAGTTGCGAGCCAATCTGCGTCGCCAAGCGGATACGCTGTGCCTCACCACCCGACAGGCTCGCCGCGCGCCGATCCAGAGTCAGATAGTCCAGACCTACATTGACCATAAAGGATAGACGATCACGCAGTTCCTTCGAGACCTGGCGGGCAATGGCGTATTGGCGATCTGTCAAGGGAGAACTGGCGGGCCTGGTGAGACTGGGAGCAGTGGAGGCCGCGCTCGCCTGCCCCAGCCTTCCAATCGGCTCAAGTCCCTGCAGTTCCTCAATCCAGCGCAGTGCCTCGGTGACATTCATTTGAGTCACTTCTTGGATGTTCTTTTCGACTATGGTGACCGCGAGCGCTTCGGGGCGCAGCCTCCTGCCTTCACACACGGGGCAGAGACGCACAGACATGAAGCGTTCTAGCTCGCCCCGAACGTAGTTGGACGACGTCTCCCGATAGCGCCGTCGCAGATTGGGAAT
>Ga0075120_10002142_pt1 | contig 14561 bp, 13 predicted proteins | sample AntAceMetag02UKL_FD_69792 | JGI IMG/M metagenome (GOLD analysis project Ga0075120, IMG submission 69792) | Saline lake microbial communities from Ace Lake, Antarctica - Antarctic Ace Lake Metagenome 02UKL | ecosystem: Environmental > Aquatic > Non-marine Saline and Alkaline > Saline | place... | reverse complement strand
CAAGCTTATAGTCCCTGTGTTGAAAATATATAGAGAATAAACTCATTACACCGAATAATATTCTCAGGACGTTTTACTGACTTGTACTCATGTCTGGTTTTGTCCCAGCATGACCCAGTTTGGTTTTTTAAAGAAAGAGAACCATAGATCGGGCAGCGTAATGTGCGAAAAAAATCAAACAGGGTGTTGTATATATACCTTGTTGCCTATACGAAATAAGGCTAGTGTTTCAATCTTCCCTGAGATAGTTAAACGGCCATGTAAAAGATGGCAATTCGTTTTCAGAACCCATATTTCAAAGCAAGCTCATCTGTCAGCCAAGGTAAGATCTTTTTGATACGGAGATGTTGGATAATGCGCTGCCAGCTGCATTTTCTTATCGTTGTTGGCTCTTGCAAGGCTACTTGCACTTCCTTATAAGCAATCAGCCCCTCTCCTTTATTTTGAAAGGCTGGATTTCGCTCATCATAAATCAGCACCACGTGTCCATTATTCACAGATATAGTTCCATCTTGTTTTACTCCTGCCGCCAAAACATTCCTTACTAATTGGTAATTTTTATACAGCGGGCATGGGTTAAAGTCACTATCCGTTTTCCATTCAAACAGGCTTGGAATGTAATGCCAATACAGAATGCCAGATTCGGTTAACGTACATCTTTCTTTTCTTTCTCTTTGAATTGAATACGTCCCATTACAGTGATCTTTTTCAAAATTTGAGTTAGCCGGGGTTAATCTCGGGCGCGAACATGTTCCAACTTCTGCTTCCGTAAATTTACACTCAATTGCTATTTGATACTTTCCGGGAAGAAATCCGTCAAGGCTTGTAGCTTTTGGTTCACCAAGATAGTCTATTTTATGCTCCATCTTAAAGTTATCAAAAGAATTTTGTCCTTTGCCAAACAAAGGTATACCTGTGTCGTCTTTTAATTCAGACAAGCAATATAAAGAATTGTATACAAATAGATTTCCTAATACGCTCTGCGCTACCGCTTGTGAGCTATTCATGCTTCCATACCATTTGTGCCATTCGCCTTTTGGAACAAGGTCAAATAATTCTTTCTTTTCCTGCTCGCTTGCGGAGGGGTTGATGATTATGTTATTCCGTGCTTTATTTCGAATAAAAACAGGTGGGCTTGTGGGTTTATCATACTGATCATCAAAGAGTGTTTGTTTGTGTGGAAATTTAATCTCTTTATATATCCGATATCTCTGGTGTAGATCTGCTTTGTAGTCAGTTGTTTTGTTCATCTTTTTCCTTATGAATAAATCATTCTGGAATGAACAACCTATAACACCACACCCACCCCGACGAGCTCCATCCCCCGATCGTTTCCCCAGTAACAAAACACCACTCCCCCTGCTCTACAACACCCTCGAGGACAACCTCGGTTCCTACAGCAATATCCCCGATCCAGGTCCTGGTGATCTCGTATGTCTCTCCTTCTTCTGTTGTCATTTGCTGTCCTGGAAACGCATCATATATCGGAGCCGGCGCATTTGGATAATCTCCCCCTTCTGGCCCTTTGGGTATCACAATAGCAGGCCTTGGAAACCAATCTTCTTCCATCTGGCCAAGAGCTGCATAATATTCTTCGCTGCTTTCCTCGTATAAAGAGAGATCATAGGCTTCGATCCCAACGGACTCCGCGAATGCAGTCCCAGAAGCGTCTGTGCCCTCAACGATCCCATTCCCATTGATATTGCTGCACGAGCAAGAAGAAAGGAATAATGAAGCTATGGCTATAACAGCAAGTATATTGGCCAGTACTATAGGAAATACAAATCGTTTACTTTTTTTCATCACAACATCACTCCCCTGACTAACCATAGATAAACCAACCCAATTACTGCCGCGATCACCGCCCAGGGAAACTTTACAGCCTCTTCGTCTTTTTCAATGCTTCCAAAGTTTTTCAATATATGTGTGGCCCGATCCAGGATCTCTTTTGGGCTCCTCTTCCACACCAGGGGGATAATTCCCAAAAGGCTTGTGCCCAATAAAGCCAGGGGCATCCACAGGCCGTCTTGATAAGCCAAAGCTAATAGACCAAAAGCCAGCACCGCATCTCCCTGTCCAAACACGCCGAATCTGAACATTGTAATAATGAAAAATATCGCCAATATAAATGGGTATGCGTCTGCCATGAGCCTTGGAACTGCCAGGGTTGTTAGCGCAAGCGCTACAGCTGCAAGTCCCCACAGCCCTCCCCTGCTGCCCATCACTGCGGCCAGGTAGAAAACACCCAATAACCAATGCTGTTCCCAGAATAATGAAATAGCACCAAACAACATGATCCCAATGCCGGCCACATACGGCACTTCCCTCTTCTTGAGATCTATCACAGCTGCATAGATCAACAGTCCGCTGATCACTATCTTAATTAGTAAATTAAGTGCCAGATCCATGTTCCCCGCCTATGGTAAAGGTGTTGAATAAGAAACTATCAAGGAGCTCATTGTGTTCATCCTGTAAATCTTCGTCTGCGAAAAAGAAATACATGGCCTCTATCGGCTCTTCTTCAATTATTATTTCAGGCCCTTCAAACACCTCAATATAATATTCAGGGTGTTCATATCCCATTTCATTCCAATGGTAAAGGGCTTCTTCTAATAGAAGATAGTCAGATACTGGTTGTATTCCTTCTTTCTTTCTGATTACGTATACCAGGCTCATAGTTTTTTATCTATCTCCGACAAATCAGGAAATGGCTCTTTTATCTCTTTGGGTTTTAGGGATGCTCTTTCGCTCTGCCAGCTTTGATCTTCTGCTATCCGGATCCCCGGGCTCCCGAAGCTGTACACGCTTCCTTTAAAGGGATAACGCATCTCAATTTCACTTTCTCCCCTGCGGGACTTCTCGATCGCAAGCCTGACCTGCTCTACTCCATTCTCGGTGTGGTCCTTATTGAGTACCAGCGCTCCGTCTGGTTCATACTGCGTGGTCGCGTTGCCCCACATGTTCTCCAGGTGGATCCGTCCTCCCCGGAGTCCTTCTGCATCTGCAGCACTTACCCCAACTACAGGGATCATATGGGTCATGGCAATACCCTTTAGCGCCCGAAGAGCAAATTCAATTCTCTCATGGGTTTCGAGTAGCCGTCCATGTTGTGGAGGAACAGGGATCCGCTGAACATAGTCCACAAATAACACTATCCGGCGGTGTCCTTCCTCTTTTGCCATTTTGACATAAGCCTCAAGCGCTGCAGGTGAAGTGTAGAGTAGATCTCCTTTAATAAGCCAAACGTGCGCAGCTGACTTTGTGAACTGGGCCCAGAGCTTTTTCGGTGCCGGCAAATGAGAGAGCAGCTCGTCAATCAGTTTCTCCTGGCTGAAATCCTGTCCCTCGTAATCTTCGATCATACTCCTGTATATTTTCCTCAGATCCGAGACGCTAACCAGGTTCTTTTCACCATCCCCCTGCCCTACCTTGTTTATGTATCCGGAAGCCTGGCAGATCATCCTTTCCCAGAGTGTGATCGGTGTGTGTTCGAAGCATACAAATAAAGCCAGGACTCCCTTACTTCCCATGTTGTGGGCCATCTGCAGCGCCAATGAGGTTTTTCCAATCCCCTGGGCTCCGGCCAGCAGCCATAGATCCTCAGGATAAAAACCGCCCTGCACATCTTCGCTTCCCCCTAGCAACTGGTCCAGGACTGGAAATCCCGTTTGTGCCGGGTCAAATATGGAAGTATCTCCCCCTTCGCCTTGACCATATGTATATTATGGTAATATACTAATAGATGGATATTTACAACGTTGATGGCTTTGAATGGGATGATGGTAATATCGATAAAAATTGGATAAAACATCAGGTATCTAATTTTGAATGCGAAGAAGTATTCCTTAATATCCCTCTTTTGTTGACTGATGATAAAAAATACTCTCTATATGAAAAACGTTACTATGTGTTAGGCCACACAAATGAAAATAGATGGTTGTTCATAGCTTTTATGATAAGAACAAACAAAATTCGGGTAATTTCCGCCCGTGACATGAATCAAAAGGAAGAAAGAAAATATGCCAAAGCCTATTCCTGAATTTGAGAATGAAGATGAAGAACGAGAATTCTGGGCAGCGCATGATTCCACAGAATACATGGATTGGAGTCAGGCTGAAAAGGTGATATTGCCGAATTTAAAACCAGCCAAAAAAGCAGTATCGCTGCGAATGTCAGAGACAATGATAAATGAGCTAAAATTGCTAGCAAACAAGATGGATGTTCCTTATCAATCGTTAATGAAAATATATTTACGAGAACGAATTGATATAGATTTGAACAGGCAAGGTTCTAAAGTTAGGAAATAGTCATTTTATAGTTCGGCGAAAGTGCGATTTTAGCACAAAGGGCAATCCAATCCAAGTTGCACCCGACTCAGCTTCGCCTCAGGGTTGCCGCAGGCATGCAGAGCAAAGTCCACAGTTTTTATATGAATGTTTCTTGCAAAGAAAGTTTTTGGGTTGTGCCGCCGGGAGAGTGAATTGATCCCGTCTGATTGGCATTTATCAGAGTATCGCCGTGTTTCATTTCCAGGGAACTTTCTAGTACAATTTATTCCTAATCTGCTCACGTTTAAATTTTAGCAAAGGTATTATTCAGGTTACACGGAACGTTCCACCCAGATCTGGATGGTTCTCGCACCTACTTCCCATGGATAAACTTACCGGATCCGTTACCCGTATTACTTATGTCAACCCGGACAACGGTTACACGGTTCTACGCCTTAATCCGGACAAAAAACATATCCCAGGCTTGTCCCGAGATGGGCTGGTTACCGTGGTTGGCAATCTTCCTACAATATCCCCAGGGGAACACCTCAAATTGGAAGGTCATTGGGGCGAGCACTCAGAATACGGCACCCAGTTCACGGTGGAAATCTGCAGGCAATCCCTACCCTCCAGCCTGGCAGGGATCAAACGCTACCTCGGTTCCGAGCTAATCAAAGGCATCGGCCCCGAGCTGGCCGAGCGAATTGTGGACCATTTTGAAAAGCAAACTCTGGAGGTAATTGAAAATCAATCGGAGCGGCTCTCCGAAGTCCCGGGAATTGGGGCCAAGCGCTCCAAAATGATCCGGGGAGCCTGGGAAGAGCAGAAAGAGATCAAGGAAATCATGCTCTTCCTACACAGCCACGGCGTCAGCACAAACCTGGCGGTAAGAATCTATAAAACCTACGGCGACAAATCTCTCCAGATTGTCCGCGAGGATCCCTACCAGCTTGAGCAAGACATCCACGGTATCGGCTTCAAAACCGCAGACGGGATCGCCCAGAATCTGGGCCTTCCTTCAGACCACCCCTCCCGGATTGAAGCAGGGGTGATCTACTCCCTCAACGACATGGTCAATAACGGTCATGTTTATGTGCCCCGCAACCTGCTCATTCAGCAGTCAGTTCAACTGCTGGAGACCGAACAGAAGATGATCGCTGCCGCGCTGGACCGGCTGGCTGCAAACGGCCGCATCCGAGCCGATCAAGTTCCCATCAAGGAAGGAAACGAGCTATTGGCCAGAACGGTGCCGGAATCTACTCCTTCAGCAACAAACAACCTGCGAGTGGTCTACCTTACTCCTTTTCATTATGCGGAGAAAGGTTCGGCGAAGATTCTCAAGACCCTCGCCCAGCAACTTCCCTCCCGCTTGAGCGACATCCCGCCTGCCTTTGCTGAAAAAGACGCTTCCCTAGATAAACAAAAAATTGACCTTTCCCCCCAACAACGCTCTGCCGTTCTCACGGCTCTGAGCCACCCGGTCAGTGTGCTCACGGGGGGCCCGGGGACGGGAAAAACCACCTGCCTCAAGCATCTGATTTCCATTCTCGACACCCAGCACAAACGATACGCCCTGGCCTCCCCTACTGGCAGGGCAGCCAAACGTCTCGCTCAGGCCACCGACCGGCCAGCCAGCACCATCCACCGCCTGCTGGGATATTCTCCGCTGAAAGGGTTTAAACATGACGCCAAAAAACCCCTGCCGATTGATATCCTGGTTGTGGATGAAGCCTCTATGCTCGACCTGTTGTTAACCTACAATCTCCTCAAAGCACTGGAGGCTGGTACCCACCTGCTGCTGGTCGGAGATGTGGATCAGCTGCCTTCCGTGGGAGCAGGAAATGTGCTGCGGGATGTGATTGACAGCGGCATTGCACCCATCACTCGGTTGGAATCCATTTTCCGGCAGGCGGCGGATTCCGATATCATAACCAACGCCCACCTTATAAACCAGGGCCAAATGCCCCAGTTTATACAGGAAGAGGGTCAGAACAGCGATTTCTATCTTTTCCCTTCGGAAGATGCACGTCAAGCCGCGGATTGGATCCTTGATCTGGTCAGCAAACGCATCCCCAGAGAGTTCGGCTTTGACCCCACAAAGGACATTCAGGTGCTCTCCCCACTCTACCGCGGTCCAGCTGGTGTGAATACACTTAACCAGCACTTGCAGCAAACTCTTAATCCCAAATCAGAAGAGAATCCGGATCGCCAGCTGATGGGGGCTCTCTTTCGCGTGAAGGATAAGGTCATGCAGATTCAAAACAACTACTCAAAAAATGTTTTCAACGGGGATATCGGCATCATCAGGGAGATCAACTCCTTTGAACATACTCTCACCGTGGATTTTGACGGCAGTCCAGTGGAATACGAATGGAACGAAGCTGATGAACTTGTGCTGGCGTATGCGGTTTCAATTCATAAAGCCCAGGGTGCTGAATTCCCTGTCGTGATACTCCCCCTGGTCACCCAGCACTACATTATGCTGCAGCGCAACTTGTTCTACACCGCCATCACCCGTGCTCAAAAGCTGTGCGTACTGGCTGGGAACAGGCGCGCGATCTCCATCGCAGTAAGAAACAACAAAGTGGCTCAACGCTTTTCTGCTCTTTACTGGCGGTTGGGCACGAACTGACACGGGGCGCAGGCTGTCAAAGACAATTAGAAACTTTTAGTGCTTTTACTGATCGTGCTGGCAAATACGTCTACCCTTTAAGGTAAATATACAACCAACTTCACTATATGCATAATCTTGAATACTTTTTCAAGTTATGGTATATAATCAAGTCATGAATCCTCTATCAGAAGAAAACGCCATTAAAAAGGCAGTAGATCTCTTATGTGGATGGCTTAAATGTGAGCCTTCCCAAATCATTTACGAATCAAGATCGAACGACAACACCGTCTACGAAAACGAAGTCGATGCAACTGTATTCGTCAAGGATGTCACGTATTTGATTGAATATAAACAAAACGGTGATGTAAGTTCTGTAATAAACGGGATTCAATATTTGAGAAAAGTAAAGAGTAAAAAAAATAATATCATAAAGACTCTAGTTGTCCCGTATATGCACGCACTTGGTCGTCAGCATTGTAAAGAAGCAGAAATTTCCTGGCTAGATTTATCAGGAAATGCGAATATCACAGGCCCGGGTATTCGCATTATTATTGAGGATCAACCGAATCTATTTAAGCGACCAGGGCGGTCAACCAATGTATTCTCCCCGAAAAGTTCGCGAGTATCAAGATATCTTTTATACAACCAATTGGATGGTTTCATCCAACGGGAAATAGCTCAGCGAACAGATATTGGTGAGGGATATGTAAGTAAAATTGCAGGATCATTGAAATCTCAAGAGCTTATTCAAAGAGATGAAAATGGATATTTAACCATCCAGGACCCAAATATTCTGCTTGATGCCTGGTTAGAAAAATATGATTTCTCAAAGCATAATCCGATTCGAGGATATATACCTGCGCGATCAGGATTCTCACTTATCCAAAATATAAGTGCAACCTTAAAAACAGAAGGGAAAAAATATGCTGTGACAGGTTTAGGTGCTGCGTGGTTATATACTCATTTTGCTTCTTTCCGTACGGCAACCATCTATATTAATAATTTCGATAGTAAGCTGCTGTCCCTTTTGGATTTCTCCGAATCAGATATTGGATCTAACACTATTATTGCTACTCCAAATGACAAATCAATCTTTTGGAATCTGGATGAAATCTTGGGTATTAAATGTGTCCATCCAATCCAAGCATATCTTGATTTAAAAGAACAGCCTGAAAGGGCCCCGGAAGCTATGTCTGAATTACGTAATTTCATATTAGGAACAAATCTCAGATGAGCCCTAAACCCACATTTTCTTCAGATTACAGTCCTCACTTATTGGATCTCGTTCGTTCAGTTTGCCTATACATTTGTACAATAATTGGAGATTATTCCGATGATTTCGTGATTGCTGGTGGCCTTGTTCCTAATCTAATAATTCCCCAAGACCCGCCTCCCGAAGGAGCTGATGTACATGTCGGTACGCGTGATCTCGATTTAGGTTTTTCTCTTGGGGTTTTTGATGGTAGTCGGTACCAACAGATTTCTGAACGATTGCGAGGCGCCGGATTCATGCCTGATATCAGTGAAAAACAAAATCCAACCCTCCAGAGGTGGAAACTTGATAATTGCATAGAGGCGACAGTTAACTTTCTAATTCCAAAAATATCTTCTGACGAAACTGATGGATCTATCAAACATCTACAGCCTGATTTCGGAGCCATTATCACTCCTGGATTAGAGCTTGGATTTATGGATCGTATCAATATACCGTTATCTGGAACAACACCACTTAGAGAAAACACCAAAAGAAATGTTTGGGTCTGTGGACCTGGAGCTTACATAATCCTCAAAGCATTATCATTTGCAAATCGAGGAGAAAACAAAGACGCATATGACCTGTTCTATATAATCCGAAATTATGGCAGCGGACATAAGGAGGTACTCCAGCACCTTCTTCCGTTAATTGACAACGAACATGGAAAAAAGGCCATTGACATATTGCAAAAAGATTTCACCGATCCTCATTCAATAGGCCCTATGAGGGTTGCGAGATTTTTGTACAAACAACCTCACGAGGCAACCCAAGTGGAAGTAGCAGGGTTCGTGAATCAATTACTGAAGGGAATTTAATTACTCTAATAATGCTTAGTTTGATTCGGGTTCTAAGGATCATGAGCTTTTTCGTCAACGTTGGCAACGGCAACTAGGTTAGCGTCGGTGGTTTGTTGGAGTGTCCGCTATGACCAGGCTCTACATTCAATTACACATTGTTCTTGATGTTTTCGTATATTTGGGGGAAATTGGTTCCTCCCATCTTTATTAACTCTTTCTTCGCAGGCTTTGACAACTTCTTATAAACCTGGATCAAATCTTCCTGGTCTTCATTTTCTTCATACACTCCAAGTTCCCACATACTTAAATCGTTTTCGTTTACTTGGGCCAGCTGAGCGGTGATCCCCCACCCTAGTATAGCTAGTTCCAGGTATTGATCTTCTGTTTCATTTCCTTCCTGGACATTTTTTACGGCCAATCGTACCGGAAACTTTGCAGCGGTAATGTGATTACGTATGATCCAGGCCAGGAATAGCTCCTGATTCTTTTTAATTAACTCAATAAGTTTTTTCTTTTCGTTGTGTTTGTAACTTCCAAATCCTAGAAGCTTTTCTAAATTAATTTCTATTACACCCACCACGGGAAAAACTGTGGATAAATCAGGATCAAATAATGAGGGTTGTGGTGGTATTAAAGAATCATTAAAAGAATTAGTTAAAGAATCATTAATACTTAAGCTATTTAAGTGTTCCGTTTTGTGCGGGTACCCTGTTTTGTTTCGTGTAGGTCCCGTATCCTTTTGTGTTCCTCCTGTATCTATTTGTGCAGGTCCCGTATTGTTTTGTGCGGGTAGGTCTTCTACCCCTATATCCTTTTGTGCACCCCCTGTATCGTTATGTGCGGGTATATTTTTTCCCTCAATTCCCTTTTGTTCATCCCCTGTATCGTTTTGTGCAGGTATTGGAGAGGGCTCATTATTGGATTCGAAACTCTCTAGCACCTGCTGTAAACGCCGGGTATAGATGGCTTTATCGTCTGTATGAATGGGTTCTGCGGGCCTAATACTAATCGTGTAATCTCTAGCCGTGCCATTAACATGTTCGCTCAGATAATCAACCACCAACCAGTTTCTGAGAGGTAAATCAGGTTGATAGTGGGGATCCCAAGAACTAGCTCTATTATCCTCTTGAGATAAAACACAATTATCAAGCATTCGCTGGGGCGTATTACGACCGCACCCTAAAGATTCGCTTATCGGAGCATATCCAGTAAATTGAATTACAGTACTCTCGTCCTCTTTATATAAGGAGCGCAGATACCAGATCAGAGCAGCCTCGTTTGAATTCAAACACCCAAGGAACTTTTTGAAAAAGTAATGAGGTATGGTTATGGCCAGATTGGGGCGGGTGATCTGTTGTTCCAGCTGGGTTACCAGAGCATAAATATCCTGTGAAATCTTGCCCGGGAAATACTTAGACACCACGTTTATCACCGTTCGTCTTTTATTGCTATAAAAAGAAGGTATTTTCATCTCGCCTGGTTTAACTCGACGGATCTCTGCTGTCCGATCAATCAACGATTCTAAAATCGCCGTCGCGGACTCTTCTTCTGCGTGCTGTTTGAAATAATCTTCTATCCATGACAGGTGATGCGGCGCCACTGGAATTTGGCTCCAGACATTGTATTCTGGCGGAACGTCCTCATAGCTGTCCTTAATTTTCTTATAAAACCAGCTTGAAAAGCCTCCTTTTTTAAGACATTTTGCAACTGCCGCAAAACCCAATGGGGTCCACTTGGCAATCATCCGGGTAGAGATAAGCTTTAAAACGCTGTTCTCTTTAGATATGGCTACAAAGGAAACTTGCTTCATTCCTGTTACTACCCAGAAGGGAGAGGCTCCCAGTACGGGCAGCCAATGATGGAACATGTAGATCTGAACAGGAACAATTTTGTTGGGTTCTGTGATCTCTTCATACACGGAGCTCTGAACACGGACAAGAAGATCATCTACTCCTTCCCTGCCCTTTCGCTGCAAGACAAATTGCTTCTCTTTGTGTTCCTCGCTAAAATAAATTTTAGCGAGTGGAAGGAAACGGCGGTCAAGCCAATCTTCATCTATATTATCAGGGATGGTGACAACCAGACTCAGCTCTTCGCTGTCCCAATGAGCTTTGGTCTCTTTCGGCCAGGTTTCCGGGATCTCAAGAGGGGTCTGTTTTAGATCCTCCAGGAGAGACAGCCAGACCTGGTCGGCGCTCATTTCTTCGTTGTGGTTGTTTTGTCCGTTATCGCTCATTGATCATTTCTTAAATAAAAAACGCACGACATTTCCGCCTTAGGGAAAGTTCGTGCGATACAACTTGACATGCACAAAAAAAAGTGTATAATTTTTGTGTAATACAAATTGCCTTCACGAAACCTCCCCCTTTGGCCTGGTAACCGTTGGGGAGTTTTTCTTTAAAGCAACTGTCCTCGGAAGAGGCCCCTATTCTGTTGTAGTGATCTGCGCGACTGGAGCTTAACTAGCTAAGCAAATCAATCACGCCCTGTTGTTATGATTGATTCAAATGTACCATAAGTATTCCCAGGATCAGTTATAAAATGATACAAAACCACTTATAAATTGACCCCAAACTGCTTGTAAGTCTATTTGAATTCGTACCCACAGATACGGCTACTCTCCAATAATAACACACACCTGGGGGTTTAGCAACGCAATGCATGTCTGAACACCTTAAAACAATAAATTCATCTCTAAGGCCCTTTTTAATGCCTTCTAGCGCTTGTTAACAGGCCTAAAACAATATGTTTTGGCTGTTTTTACTTAAAAGAGATATTTTTACGAAATCCATGGTTTCATAGACAAAAGACCATAAAAAACGATCCAAAACATTACCCTTGCAATCCACAGATAAGTGGAAATATATCCTGAAAAAATATTCCATAATATATTCACTGTTTTTACAATAAAATCAATTAGAATATAGTGGAGCATAAGTGCATCAAATAACATAAAAAATTTCACCGTAGACGAAGACGAAAAAACAAAAAGGAAAAAAACACATGAAGGCTCTGGCTGTAGCCTCTCAAAAAGGCGGTGTTGGCAAGACTACCCTGTCCATTAATGTAGCTGCGGCCCTGGCGCTTATGCAGTCCTATGAAAACCCGGGGAATCCAGGCAAGGTACTACTGGTGGATATGGACCCCCAGGCCCATGCTTCCAGGACCCTTGCTGGCGGTGTTTTCGGGGAGGGTGAAAAGATCGGTCTCGAGAACGATATCGAGAAACAGACTTTGGGGGACTTGCTATTGGAAGAATCCACCCTCCCGGCCATGTCCATCATCAAGACCTCCCACCTTCCGATCAACGGCAGCGGCAATCTGGACTACCTTCCCACCCACAAAACCTCCCTTAGCGCAGCAGACCGGCGTCTCACTAGTGAGCCGGACGGCCATTACCGTCTGAAGGACCTGCTGAAACCACTTAGCTCCTTATACGAGTATATCGTTATTGACACCCCGCCCAATCTGGGCGTGATGACCATGAACAGCCTGCTGGCCGGCACCCACGTGGTAATCCCTATCGACCTACAGACCTTTGCACTCGACAGCCTTGTGGAAACTTTGGACTCAGTGGAGCGCGTCAAGAAGCGCCCCCGTCTCAATCCAGGCCTAAAGGTGATCGGCGTTCTACCGGTTAAGTGCCACCTACAACGTCTGGAACAAGCGGAGTGGATAGACATCCTCACAGACCGCTACGGTAAATTGATCTTGCCCTCCATCGGGGACCGCGGTGACGTGCACAGCGCCCAATACCAGGGGCTGGATATTTTCAGCTACAAGCCAGCCCGGGACTCCGGCGATCTAGCCTCCTCCAGTGTGGCAACCCAGGAATATGCCAAAGTATCAGAAATTATAAGAAATAGAATGGACAGCTGAGTAGAAAAAATAAACCCTAGCGAGAGATAGTTAACATGGCCAAAGATAAAAAAAGAGCAGAACTGTTTGCCCAAAGAGAAGGACGAAAAGAAGACAGCCAGATCGATGGGTATTTATCCGTGGATACTCCCCGTCCGAAACGGCCGGGATCATCACGATTAGTGAACATTCCCCTGGGCCAGATCCTCCCGGACCGGTATCAACCCCGCCCTATTTTGCCTCTGGAGATCAAAAAGCCTTTTTTTGCCGGCGAGATCACCTGGAGGCAAGCAACTGAGCATTGGCTGAAGATGGCCGAGAAAAACCCAGGCGTGTCCAGCCGGGTAAATACCTTGATCGAACTGGGCGGGACCTTTGAAGTTCATGGCCAGATCAAACCCGTCACCGGGGTCTGGGAGAAGGTTAACGGGAATACCGTTTTCCACCTAGAAACTGGTGAGCGCCGCTTCTGGGCCAGAGCGCTTGCCGCGGTGGACCAGAAGATGAAAGACGAACCTTTTCTGGAATGCCGGGAAATCGATGATCAGCGCAGAAGCCGGGAGCGCCAGGTCGTGGAAAATATCCACTCTGAATCCCCGACAGCAGTCGCCCGGGCTCGAGAGATCGCTTCCTTGTTACTCAGCAAACTGGATCTTCCTGCCGATAAAGATCCCCTCCAAGGAGCGGACGTAGGAGAATACGAGTTTTTCCGCAGTGTTTTAGATCTGAATAAACTGACCGGAAAAAAGAAAATGCCGACCGGGATATGGGAAGAGATCGGAGAGGTTATGGGCTTGAGTCGAACAGTGATGGTCCGCCACCTCAACATCCTGGAGCTGCCCAACGAACTGCAGTATCTGGCTGACCTCAACTATCTCAACGAACGTGTACTAAGGGAGATCATCAAGTTGCCGCCTAAAGAATGGAAAAAAGCCACCAAAAAAGCAATAGCCGACTCCCTGACCACCCAAGAAATGAGCGACTATGTAGAGAGTGCAAAAAAAGGCAAGCCAGTAGTAAGGCCTATCAAGTCCACTACCCAGGTGGCTGCGGGACGCATCAAGCTTTTTTACAAATCTACTCACAATGACGCATTGAAGGGAAAACTAGGAGAGGTGGCCACGGAATTTGCGGCCGGTATGAAAAACGACCAGATTTTGGAAGCGGCCTCCCTGCTAGAGTCCCTGGCCGCCAAACTGAGACAGCGCACCCAAAAGTAATTTTATAGGTACCTTTTCCAATGTGTGCCCATGGGCACACATTGGAAGAAAACATTTTTTAAGACACAAAACCTTCAGCGAACACCCCAGTCTATATATTAGGTATGTTTAAAAATGACCACCTGCCAGCTGCGAGTAGAAGTATTCTGCGTGGGAGATTTCTCTTGGGAGTCATATGAAGAGCGCTTAACTGAGTCCTGAGGTTGTCTTCAGTGAGTTCATGGCGTAGGTCGTTGGGTCCAAATAACATCCAGGGAAACGCACCTTAATCAATGTGTGCCCATGGGCACACATTGGGTCTCTTGTATATTCAACGCTTCTTCTTTGTTATCGAGCTTAAAATACCACCACTTTCGCTCTAATACCCCCTGAGAACCTTTACGGGCGGTTTTGACTGGGACATCTTTCCTTCCCAGGGTTTGTGATCTAGAAAATGGTGCAGCTTGTAATCCCCCACCTTTCTCCAGATCTTCCGTAGCGGTGCCATCCCCCCGTGTTTGTTGTATCCCAATATTCCCTCTTTGTGTGAAAACCGGTCCCACCAGGGAT
>Ga0075120_10002138_pt1 | contig 14572 bp, 9 predicted proteins | sample AntAceMetag02UKL_FD_69792 | JGI IMG/M metagenome (GOLD analysis project Ga0075120, IMG submission 69792) | Saline lake microbial communities from Ace Lake, Antarctica - Antarctic Ace Lake Metagenome 02UKL | ecosystem: Environmental > Aquatic > Non-marine Saline and Alkaline > Saline | place... | reverse complement strand
TCCTGATGATACGGGAGTAATGCACGATATTGGTCTTTCTTTCTACTATTTGAATACATTTAAAAAATCATTATTTTGGTTCGATAAAGTTCTTAATATAAACCCTAATGATTTTAATGCTCTAAGAAACAAAGGATTAGTTTTAAATAAGATGAATATTTATATGGATGCTTTAAAGTATTATAAAAGAGCTTTAAAAATTTCACCTTCTGATTCAGCAACACTGTCAGATATTGGTTTAGTTTATGCTCAATTAGGGAAATGGGGAAAGGCAATTGAAAATTATATTAAGGCGATTGAAAATGATCCTAATAATTCAAAAGCATTTTTTAATAAGGGTATAACCTTAAAATCTAAGAAAAAATTTAAGGAAGCATTAAAGTGTTTTGATAAAGCCATTGAAATCAATCCTGAATATGATGAAGCATACATACATAAAGGTATTTTATTAAAACTAATAAAATCAGGTAAAAGCAAAATTAAGCACTATGTAATAAAAAATATTGATTCTTGTTACATTGCTTTCTTTGATATTTTAGGGTTTAAAGATTTAGTAAATAATAATTCGCACGAAGATTTAAAAAAACTCTATTTCAAAGACTTTGACTTCTCAATTTCTGCAAGTTTATGTGATGTAAAAGCAAGCATAATTGGTCCAATTGAAAGAGCTATTAATTCTTTTACGATATCTGATAGTATAATATTTTGGACGAACAATGATTCTCTTGAGAGTTTTTTTGTGCTTTTTACAGCAGCTTCAACTTTAATGATTTCTTCTCTTGTTATGGGATTACCATTAAGAGGTTCTATTACTGCTGGGGAGCTATCTATGACCCACGGATTCTATGATTATAATAAAAGTAGTATTAAATCTTCATTAATAGGAAAACCAATTGTTAATGCTTATGAATTAGAGAAACAACAAAATTGGTCTGGATGTGTTATTGATGATAAATGTATAAAGCTATATTTAGAAGCCATTAAAAAAAGAAAACTTACGGAAGAAGATCCCTATGGAATTTCAAATTTATTAAATAGCGATTTGATAGTAAAATATAATGTTCCATTTAAAAATAATAAATCTAAAAACAGTAAATACTTAACGAAATATGTTATCAATTGGACAAAAGGCGGAATTTTTCAGCATTATAGTGCTTCTGAGTTAGAAAGAAAATTTTCCGAACATAATAAAAATATAGAGAGAGATGATGTTAAAGAAAAGATTAAAAATACTGTAGATTTTTATAATAAAATGAAAAATGAATAATTAGCTAAAGACCGTAGTCATTTCGGATTAAGTTGTGTTTGTAATAGTTATTGAATCATATAAAAATGTGTCCGCAAACTCCGCAAGTTTCATTCGTGGCACACGAACTCATTACACACTGTCTCAATTATCAGAGAATATACAACCACATAAGCAAAATAATTGACAGCAAATTAACCTCACTCCATATCTTTCAATAAGTTCATAAACAGATTTGGAGAAATAATGGCAGATATATTTTTTACGATCCTTCCCGTTTTTTATTTCTTGCTTTTTTCCATTATTTTCCTTTTGGGTTTATGGGCTTATAAGGAAACTCAGAACAAATCACCGCTACTTATTGGAATTGCTTTTGTACTGTTCGCAATAATTTTCATTCTTAATGAGATAAGCTTCAGCCCCTTCATTATGGGTATAACAATCTTGCTGAGGATCGTGGCATATCTTCTTATACTTTATGCAGTCTATAATCTTGGAATTTCCTACACCAAAAAGAAGAAAATCAAGAATACAAATACAAAGGATGACAAATGAGAGCCGGCGTTATTGGTGTGGGTCACTTAGGGCAGCACCATGCAAGGATTTATAGTGAGTTGCAGGACATCGAATCGGTTGGTATTTATGACACAGACAGAGACCGGGCACATGAAATTGCAGACAAAAATGGCTGTCAGGTTTATGACTACCTCGACGAACTGCTTCTCAATGCTGATCTTCTGAGCATTGCATCCCCTACACAATCGCATTATGAGTATTCAAAATACTGTGTTGAACATAAAAAGCATGTGCTGGTAGAAAAACCCATATGCAGCACACTTGAGGATGCAAAGAAGCTCACTGAGTTGGTTGAGAAAACCGGAGTAAAATTCCAGGTTGGGCACATCGAACGTTTCAATCCTGCAATTATGGCGCTCTCATCGATTCTGCTTCGTCCCATCTTTATTGAAGCAAACCGGCTGGCACCCTTTACTCCACGCGGCAGTGATGTACCTGTTGTTTACGATATTATGATCCATGACATTGATATAATACTATCGCTTGTGCAGAGCAGAATCAAAGAGATAAACGCAGTGGGTGTTCCCATTCTTACAAACGATATCGATATTGCAAATGCGAAAATCAAATTCGAGAACGGAGCGCTGGCAAATATCACATCAAGCAGAATCTCCCTCAAACGCGAACGAAAAATACGTTTCTTCCAAAAAGATATGTACATCTCTCTCGATTATCAGGATAAAAAAGTACGTGTTGTACAAAAAAATCCACAGGTTGATGAGATCATGAAGGATGTCATGGCAGGCAAGCGCGATGCCAATATTTTTGAGCTTTTCAGAAGCGAAGAACTTCCTATTATAGAAAAAGAACCGCTCAAAGCTGAGATCGAGAGCTTCGTACAATCGATCAAAACCGATACCCGTCCGATCGTGAATGCCCAAGACGGTTATCAAGCACTGCAAGTTGCATGTAAAATAATGGAAAATATAGAACAAAATAGAAAGAATTTGGATTTGATGTAGTTATGGCAAAGAAAATATTTGTTAAAGATATTTCAAAATATATCGGAAAAGAAGTTACCCTTCAGGGCTGGGTCAGGAACTATAGAAAAGCAAGCAGCAAACTTCGATTTGTCATCTTCCGTGACGGAACAGGAGAAGTACAAGCTGTTGCATACAAGCCGGATCTGGGTGAAAACAAATTCGAAAAAGTGAAAGCCCTCACTCTCGAATCTTCAGTGATCATTACTGGTATTCCAAGGAAACACCCCAAAATTGAAAATCAATATGAGCTGCAACTGACCGGTATAGAAATAGTACACATATCAGAAGACTACCCTATCGGCAAAAAAGAACACGGTGTTGATTTCCTGCTTTCAAACAGACACCTCTGGTTGCGTTCCAGCAAACAACATGCACTTATGAAGATCCGACACACGGTGTATTTTGCGATTTGCGAATATCTGAACAAAAATGGATTTTTCAGGTTTGATTCCCCTATCCTGACACCCAATGCTTGCGAGGGTACAACGACACTTTTTGAAGTTCCCTACTTTGATCAGGGTAAGGCATATCTTTCACAATCAGGACAGCTCTATCTCGAAGCTGGCATCATGAGTTTGGGTAGAGTTTATGATTTCGGACCTGTGTTCCGTGCAGAGAAATCAAAAACACGCAAACATCTAACCGAATTCTGGATGATGGATGCGGAAGCTGCTTATGTGGAACATAAAGAGAACATGAGGATCCAGGAAAAATTAATAAGGTTCGTCATCAAATCTGTGTTAAAACATAATTTCCTTGAACTGCAAACACTCGAACGCGATATCGAAGCGCTTCGCAGAGCCGATGCTTCTTTCAAGATCATTACATACAAAGAAATGATAGAAGCACTACAGCAAAAAGGTATTGATATTCATTCTGGGGATGACATGGGCGCTCCGGAAGAAGAAGCTCTTGTTGAAGATTCCGATGTGCCGATATTTGTGGAAAAATGGCCCAAGCATATCAAAGCTTTTTATATGAAAGAAGACCCGAATGATGCTGAAATTTCTCTGGGTTCAGACCTTATCGCTCCTGAAGGATTTGGGGAGATAATCGGAGGATCGCAGAGAGAAGATGACTATCACATTCTGAAAAATAGAATGGAAGATGACAACATTTCCATGGATGATTACCAATGGTATCTTGATCTACGGAAATATGGCTCTGTTCCTCATAGCGGATTCGGTGTTGGATTGGAGCGTTTGATAGGTTGGATATCCGGCGTTCGCCATATTCGGGAGGTAATCCCCTTCCCTCGAATGCTTTACAGGATTTATCCTTAACGCAATTATGAACCACACGTCTTCTCAGCCAGCTGGCGGATACGCCGTTGTAGGCGAAATACGTGAAAAACACGAAAAAAATAAAATGACCTTAAAAAGAAACTTTTTAATTTCTCGTTCCCAATCCCCTGATTGGGAATGCATTGTCGTTGAAACTCTTTTTTGCGTTCCCAAAGTGGGCTTTTGGAACGAGATAAAGGGTGTGAACCTTAGGAACGAGATGAAATGTGTGGGCTTGGGGAACAAAAAGAAAATGATACATCAACACGAAGTAACACAATTATGAAAAACGAAATACACGAAATTAATAAAATAACCTTTATAAGAATATTTTTCCTATCCTTTTTTGGGCTTTTCGTGACTTTCGTGGTTAAATAAATTTTTTAGGAGTTAACATGAAATATGTTTCTTTATTTGCAGCTTTTTTACTTATCAGTTCAAGCGTTATTTGTGCTCAGAACCTCACACTGCCTCAAAATGAGCCCTCATCTTTATTTTCTTTCCCTTCCACCTTGCCGCTGAATAATCTGAAATTGAGCCAATCTATAAGTTTTTCCACTACGTATAACAGCGGAACGAAAAGTGCTTATTACCTCAGCAATTTCTGTAATAGCTTTTCACTTCCCCTTTCCGACAAGCTGAAACTCGCACTGGACCTTAACTTTGTAAATTACGGAAAATTCGGCTCGAGCAGTCCCCTGGTCTCAAATAAAAATACAAAGATCTTACCTAACTTCAGTCTTGATTATGCTCCCGCTGAAAACCTTAGACTGCATATCGAATACCAAAGCTTCCCGACCTATTATCACTCATTTCGATAAAGGATTTTAATGTGGATCCTTTGGAGAAGTTTAATTGCACTTGCGGGAGTTATGATAGGATGGCTCAGCACTAAAATTCTATGGCAATTTCCTAACAGACAAAATATTTTTCATGCGGTAAAGTGCAATAGCTGTGCTGCAAGAACAAAATTACTTCATCAACTTCCAATCATTGGATATATTCTCTCTGATGGGAAATGTACAGAATGTGGGAAGAGAACTCCCCTCTTTGTGATCATTCTTCCGATCATAATGCCAATTTTGCTCGTATTGCTCAACATTAAGTTCCAATTTTCTCTTTTATTTTTTCAATATTCTATTCTTACTATCGCTGGTATACTTATTTTCTTCCTCGACCTTCATCACCGGATCATTCCTGATATTATTACGTTACCGATGATCGTCATTGCAATAATCTTTTCATTTTTCAATGATCTCGGCTTTTGGAATGCCCTCAAAGGATTTGCATTCGGAACAGGAATTTTCATTCTTGTTGCTTTAATTTTTCGGCTTATTACAAAACGAGATGGATTGGGTGGTGGAGATATAAAGATTATAGCCATGATCGGTTTGTCTTTAGGATTCAAACTCACTTTTTTAACAATATTTCTCAGTTCGGTGATCGGAATGATCCTCTATGCTTTTTCAAAAGTCCGGCACACAATACTGATACCCTTCGGATCATTCATCGTTATAGCTATGTTCGTGAGCATGATGACAGGCAATAAACTTATAAGCTGGTATTTAGGAATCTGGGGTATTTAATGAAAGAATTTGATGAACTCGTTAAGATCATGAAAACGCTTCGAGATCCCGAAAAGGGCTGTCCGTGGGATAAGTTGCAAACGCCCGAAACTCTGCGTCCACATATGATAGAAGAAGTGTATGAGCTCTCTGAAGCAATTGATCATAAAGATGATATGCACATGAAAGAAGAGCTTGGTGACCTGTTGCTTCATATAGTATTTCAGGCACAACTCGCTGAAGAAGAAGGTCGCTTTGCCATGCCGGACATTCTCAATTCCATAAATGAAAAAATGGAAAGGCGGCATCCGCATATTTTTGGAAACATTTCTGTAAAGGATCATCAGGAAGTTGAGCACAACTGGGAAAAAATAAAGAAAAAAGAGAAAAAAAACAGAAAATCAATTCTGGAAGGACTCCCGAAATCTCTTCCCGCACTTATTAAAGCCAGGAGAATTCAGGCAAAAGCTGCAACCGTGGGCTTTGACTGGGATGAAGTTGATCTGATATTTGATAAGTTAAAGGAAGAAATTCAGGAATTTGAGGAAGAATATAAATCAAAAGATCATGAAAAAATGAAGGATGAGCTGGGAGACATTCTTTTTGCCCTGGTTAACCTTGCACGACGCCTGAACATCGATTCTGAATTTGCACTGGACAGGACAATCAAGAAATTTATAAAACGTTTCAACTTCATCGAGGATGAACTCAAGGACAAAATTTTCTCTGCTGATCTCGATGAAATGGAATTTTACTGGCAAAAAGCAAAGGACAAAGATGAAGAATAACAATAAAAACCTGACCTTTATTAAGTCCTACTTCATTATAGGAAGCATAATTATTATTTTATCTTTTGTGATCTACTCGAACAACCTGCTTCGGCAAGTTCGGAAGGAACTCGAGGTTTTTCCAAAGATATATGGAAGATTTGCAGAGGTTTCAACAAAAGATAATATTGAAAGCGAACTACTGGAAATTATACTGACAGAGGTCATTCAAAAGATCAACTTCCCGATCATTGTCACCGATGTGCAGAACAATCCGAAATATTGGAAAAATATTGAATCGAATACCTCCGATCAGGAAATAAGTCCTGAAAAATTAAAAGAGATCGCTTTTGAAATGGAGAGGAATGAGACATTTATCCTCCTAAAAGAACCGCAAACCGGTGAGGTGATCTCGAAAATTATGTATAGTTCCTCTCATACAATAAAAAGATTGAAGTTCCTGCCCTACGTTGAATTCTTCATTGTCATTTTATTCATTGCAGTTGGAATTTCGGGTCTTTCCATAATGAAAAAACAGGAAAAGGAATCTTTGTGGGTGGCTTTGGCAAAAGAAACAGCTCATCAATTTGGAACACCTATCACATCTCTACTTGGATGGTTGGAAGTTCTCAAATCAAAAGTTGAAGGATACAAAGATACTCAGCAAATTGATGATATTGTTCAAAATATGAAAGAGGATGTATGCCATCTTGAGAAAATCGCATCCAGATTTGGTAAAGTTGGTTCTGACATTCAGATAAAACAAGCAAATATCGAAGCAACCATTTACGAAGCACTCGATTATTTCCGAGAACGAATTCCCCGCTCAAATAAACAGGTAAATCTTAACTACATAAATCATGCAGAAGACAAAGTCATCTGCTTTGATCCCGACCTCATTAAATGGGCGCTTGAAAATCTGATCAAGAATGCCATAGATGCTTTGAAGGATAAGTCCGGGAATATTTTCATTATTACCTATGATAAAGGTAATAAATTTTATATTCAGGTCAAGGATGAAGGTTGCGGCATTCCCAAAAAAGCGCAGAAGCTGATCTTTGATACGGGATTTACTACAAAAAATCGCGGGTGGGGTTTGGGACTTGCTTTAACAAAAAGAATCATTGAAGAGTTTCATCACGGCAAGATATATGTATCAAAAAGCGAGCCGGATGAGGGAACTACCATAGAAATAATGCTCACAAAAAAGAATAAATGAGGTGCACATGTATATTTTAAGTCCTGAAGAAATAAGATACTTTGATAAGACTGCGCAGGAGCAATTCGGTATTGAACCAATCATTTTAATGGAAAACGCAGGAAAGAAAAGCGCCGAGATCATAGAGATGGAAGTGATGGAAGACATGGACTCTGTAGCAGTTATCTGCGGCACAGGCAACAACGGAGGAGACGGCATGGTCATCGCTCGATGGCTATATAATCACGGCTTCGATGTAAGCTGCTATATTGTAGGTGATAAAGATAAATTTTCTCTTCTCGCAGAAAGAAACCATTCGATCCTGCAGAAAATGCATTGCGAGCTTCAATATATATCCAGCAAGGAAGATCTTGATAAGATCATTGATCAGTTCTATGATTTTGATGTGATCATTGATGCACTTTTCGGTGTAGGACTCAAGGGTGAAGTTAAGGGCTACAGAAAAAATCTTATAGAAATAATTAACGAGCTTGATGAGATCATAGTGTCAATTGATATACCCTCAGGTCTCGATGCTGAGAAGGGTACTGTTGCAAATGTGTCGATCCAGGCGGATGTAACTATCACAATGGCTAATATGAAATATGGCCACTTGCTGTATCCCGGACGTGACCTTTGTGGAGAAATGTATATCGTTAATATCGGCATCCCTGCGCTTGCCTATGAAGAAAATCTTCCTATTGCAGAAATTTTACCCGATGTGCTCCACTATTTTCCTCTTAGAAGAAATAATACTCACAAAGGTGACTATGGTAAAATTGCAATTCTTGCCGGTTCACCGGGTTTGACCGGAGCAGGTGTTATGGCATCCGAAGCTGCACTTGAAATGGGTTCCGGCTTGATAACTCTCCTTCATCCAAAAAGCTTGGGAACTGTATTTGAAGTCAGTCTGCTCGAAGTGATGACAAGAGGAGTAACAGAGACAAAGCAGCAAACATTTTCTCTCGATGCGCTTGATGAGGTTCTGGATTTTGTCGAATTCTGTGATGCGGTAGCAATCGGACCGGGCATTTCCAGAAATGAAGAGACTGCTGAATTTGTCCGCGAATTCCTTGCACGGAACAATATACCTGCAATAATCGATGCTGATGCGATCAATGCCTTTGAGAAGGATAAACTCGCCTTAAAGCAGCTTGCTGGAAAGCCCTATATTTTCACCCCGCATATAATGGAATTTTCCCGTTTGTGCGGTCATACTATTGAAGAGATAAAGAACGATATGCTGGCACATGTGAAAGAGTTCACACATGATCACAAACTCACTCTTCTTCTTAAGGGAAGCACTTCAATAATTGCTGACCCTGAAGGAAATATAACTTTCAATGTTACCGGTAATCCGGGCATGTCAACCGGGGGAAGCGGTGATGTACTAACCGGTATTATTGTATCTTTGCTCGGGCAGAGATTTTCTCCCTACGATGCTGCTCGCGTGGGTGCATTCATACATGGTGAGGTTGCTGATATTCTGCTGGAAGAATATGAAGAGGCATCGATCACTCCCTCAAAGCTGATTGCAAACCTTCATCGAATATTCGTTGAACCTGAACCCGAAGGCGGTTGAGTTAAGAACGACTAATAAAAGATTCACGCAAAGGCGCAAAGGTGAAGAAATCCAGAAACGCAAAGGAAAGAATTAAGAATATTTTTTTTGTGTATTATTTCACTTACTACGACGAAATGAAAGTGTGCTTGTAACTGAGTCTTATCGGGGTTCTTGTAACGAAAAACGAGACATATCCACCAATCCTTAATTCAAGTCTCCGCTAACGGATTCTTAAATCAAGTCTTGATAAAAAAAGTCCCAACCGAATGAACAATTGGGACTTTATTATATCTGTTACAGGGTTATTATTTAATAAGTAACAACTTACGTGTCTGAGTGAAATTGGCTGTTTCAAGCTTATAGAAATAAATTCCGCTTGGAAGCTCGCCAGGATTCCATGTTGCGACACCTTCTTCACCCTGAATGGAATCAACTTTTTGACCGAGTATATTATAAATATTGATCTCGACAGGTCCATTATGATTCTGAATTCCATACTGTATCTGGGTTGAACCCTTTACAGGATTTGGATAGTTCTGAAGCAGATAGGTTCCAGCAACAGGATCGTCATCAACACCAACAATAACATTAGTATCGACAACTGCACGAATCATCATATTTTGAAGGATACCCGCGTTGTAATCCCACCAAGTACCACCGGTATATTGCCAGCTTCTGTTATAGACAGGTCCATCGGTGTCGACACCGATCAAGCTGCTGTTCGAAGCTTCGAACCAGCCAACATAGAAATCTCCATTCTCAATGATAATATTGTATCTGGAATCATCCGGTAAAGAGATAACATTCCAGTCATTGGCAACAAGGTTAGCTGTAGGGATCATATAAATCGGATCGATAAGCTGAGTTCCTGGTTTTCCGTCTGCACCGTCGTCATCCCATGCATATACGATCATCTGTTGATTTACTTGGGTGAGATAATACTTAATTCTGATAAGCTTAACAGGATACTGATCGGGAGTGATTCTCACTGCAAGACAGTTTGCTGGAGCACCGGCACTGTAACCCATTTCCCCAGTACCGTCATCATACGCATATTCTACAGCAGATGCGATCTCAACAAAAGTGGATGCTTCGTTTGAGTACTGGCTTTCACCTGCATCATAGACTGCTGTGACTACGTAATAATATGTGTTCCCAGCTTCAACTGTTTCATCTGTAAAGAGTGTATCCGGGCTATTTCCAATAGGAGTATCACCATAGTTTCCACTTTCTAAGCTGCGATAAACACTGTAGCAGTTTGGAGGTGGTACTGTTGCCCATGTTGTGGTACAGCGAACGCCAAACTCGCCATCTGGCAAAGGTGGTGATGCACCTGCTGCCGTAGCTTGCCATGTTGACCAACCCCCACTTAAAATATAACTATGCTCACTTGGGACGGTGGTTTCATCTAGCGCACAATCAATTGTTGCGGAGCATTCAAAGCCAAGAATAAAGCTATTCTGCACAACCCAATGTTGTGCTGTTACGTCGTATGTAGCAGCAGCACCGGCAGTTGTAGTTATAGGCATTGTATAGGTCGGAGTAGACGAATAGGAAGCACCCTCTTTTTCATACACGCCAAGAGTAGTCGGACCGGCTAAGGTTTCACTAAATACGGTAAATTCCTGAATCTCGCACTGTCCCCCAACAGGGAATGAAGCGCCCAAATAACCTGTACCTTCTGTAAAATGTATAGCGTTTTCAAAGGATCCGTCATCCCATTGCATATCTCCACCCAGGCCTTCAGGGGCATCCCAATCAAGATCAACAAAGGCAGTTTGTTCGTTGTAGTCTGCAATGAGATTGGTAGGAGGCATGACATCAAGAGAAGCCATAACCTGGAAGTTATCAACATTGAAACCAAAAGTAGTTACAGGATCTGCATTGGAGTGGAGACCTACCCTGTATTGAACAGTACATCCACCCAAAATTGAATGATCACTGTATGCACCTACACCACCACCAGTCCAGTTGATCGTTGAAAAAGCTGTCCAATCATCAAAATTAACAGTAAATACATAGTTGTCTCCACTTGGATCACCTGTGGGATTGCTTACCGACCACCAACCACTCCATCCAGTTCCGTCATTGTGACGTACCTCAACGTAAAGATAATCACAATCGGGATGAGTTCCATCATCGAGTTCACTTGTTAGAAAGACATCCCAGGTAATATCTACACCAGAAGGAAGATCAAATTCGGGAGTAATGAAATAGTCATTCATATTTGGATTATATACTCCTGTTCCGGGATCAAAACAACCGGCAGCATGAGTGGGTGAAGGTGCAGCAGCATCATCATATATATGCCAGAGTTGTCCACCTTCTGGTACGTTTGAGAAAGCAGTAAAACCAGTGGCATCGTCACCGGAGTTATGGAAAGTTTCAAGTGAAATATTATCTACAAAAACACCAATCAGGTTTGGATCGTCTGATGTACACTGAGCCGGATCTGAGGCAAATGCAAAACTAATGATCACAGTTTGACCACTCCAGGTACTCGGAATATTGATCGAGGTTGCTTCCCATCCTGAGGTTGAACCACCCCATCCTGGGATACCGGGAATACCTGAAGGACATTCACCATGTTCATATCCAAAACTATACATGCTACTGCAGTTATACGCAGGAGTACAATCGGTGAGAACTACAGCATCTGCATATTCATCAGTAGCGAGACGAATTCTTATATTGAATCCATCCCAACCCTCAAACGGAGGATCCTCTCCTCCTGGTTCTTCAATTGCACGGAACTGCTCGAAAGTCAGAACGCTCTTTGCATCGTGCGATAGCAGAATTGGAGGTGTGTCAAGAACCTGATACCAGTGATCGAGATAACCACCATTTGTACTTACAGTGGGATCGCCCATCCACCAGGACATACCGGTGCCGCCATATGCGTTATAGGTATCAATATGCCACATAGGAGGAGTTGCTGTTGCATCCCATGCAGTCCAATCAGGGGCTCCTGTTTCAAAATCTTCAAAGTATACTTCAGTCAAGTCTCTGCTTTTTGCCGGAGGTGCTACCATTGGTGATTCAGTTCCGGAAAGAACGGGTTGCTCATTAATATTCTGTACTTTAACCTCAATAGCTTCTGCAAACGCTATACCGGTCACAAGTACCAGAAGAGCAAAAATTGTTATTACCTTATTCATCTTTTCTCCTTTCAAATCGTCACATTTATAAGACGTTGATTATTTAATGAATTGTTACTTTCATGGAACAAAAGTAGGTTGAGTCAAGTTTTTTAAACCTTACTATTTATATGGAATCTTTATTAATAATAATATACATATAAAAATAAATAAAAAGAAAGGGAAGAAGGCGAACCTTCTTCCCTTGATTTATATGAGTTTCAACGCGAGTTACTTCATCAAGATCATCTTTTTGAGGAAGGTCTTGTTATCAGTTTCAAGTCTGTAGAAGTAGATACCGTTTGCAAGCTTCTTACCGTTCGCAGTACCATTCCAAACAACAGGATGTTCAGCACAAGGATCGAGATCTTCATCAAGTATGATGTCAACCAACTGTCCTTTTACGTTGTAAACAGACAGTTTTACATGAGACCTCTCTCTCAGACTGAAGTTGAAGGTTGTGGAGTGAAGCATTGGGTTCGGGAAGTTAGCATACAGACTGGTTTCTGTAACAGGTATTTCACCATTTGAGACTGTATCAGAGACAAGAACGGTAACCGGTATGATCACAGTACCGACATCGGGATCAGATATGATCTCGATGTTAGCATAGAGTATCTCACCAATGGAGTAGTCAACTGTGTTAAGGAACACACACAGTGTTGAGGTTCCACCAGCGGGTACTACCTCGAATGTAGGATCAATTGTGATCCATGGCTGTGTTACATCACCAGGAATAGCCAGGACAGTTACCTCGTGACCAAGTGGACCTAATGGACCCACAACCGTCGTATTTCCAGTTGAAGTATCCGCAATACGTAACTCACCCGAAGTACCATAAGCGGCGAGTAATAAATTTCCACTTGCAGGATCCCAGGTTGCACTTTGAGCATAGTTTGCATCATATCCAAGAAGACCAACTTGTGTTCCGGCACCAGTTGTCTTGTCAATAGAAACAAGCACATCAAGAGCAATATCAACACCCCACATATTACCGGCACCATCTATTGCTGTTGCAATAATTCCATCAAAGCCGATAGGACCAATAAGTGTAGCTGTTACATTATCAGGATCAATTACATAAAGATTGGATTGATAAACATCTGTTTGGATACCATAAAGTGTTCCATCTGTAGGATCACGTGAGAAATCTGACCAAATCTGAGCACCAGTTGGTGGCAATGTTCCAGTCTGACTAAACGACCCATTAGAAACATCTAATGTGCCAAATAAGTTGGTTTCATAACACACAGTTGTAATAAAATCATTTACTCCTTCAAGAAAATCTCCTGCAAAGAATGATCCAGCTGTGATTGAACCAAGAGTCGTAAATGAAGCAGGAACATCAACATCGAACGATACAAGCTCATTGGCAGTAGCATCAACACCCCAAGCTGTAGAACCACGGAACTGAATCGGATTAGACGCGGAAGGAGTACCTGTAGGATCAGTGTCTTTTAGTAAGGAAATAGGATCTGTTCCGCGAGGATAATCCGGAGATGCTGGAGGTAATGAAATAGGGTTCTGACTAGGTATAATTATCATTGCATCCCATTCCAGAGGACCATCACCATCGTTATCGATCGTAATATCAACCTGTATCGGTGTGGCTGGATCAACTGATGTATTGATCACCAGAGGATTTACAGTCATAATAGGAGCTGTCAGTGCGAAGTCTTGTGTAGTTGTCTGATTAAGTAAGATCGGCACATCGACTGCTACTTGATAGTTATAACCATCAGCAGTACATTCGACCGTGTAGTAACCCACCAACATATCTTCAATTGTGTATACACCTAAAGCATTTGTGTAGGTTACATAGGCGTTCGCGGTGATCTCAGCACCTTCGATCAGTACTCCACCAGTTGCTGCAGTAACAGTACCGGTAAGATCACCATATTCAGGATTACCAACCATTAATGTAACAGGAACTGTCACAGAAGGTACGCCTTGAGCTGATTCAAAGACAATATCACAGGTATGAATTGTACCTGCAGGATCATCACAAGCGTCAAATGTGACTGTTACTTCTTCGAATCCTCCATAAGGAAGAACTGTGCCAGAAGTAGGATCGATAGTGATCCATGTTGCGAATGGAGCTAATTCATAAGCAACTATCAGGTTCGGATCCTGTTGAATATCAGCAAGAAGGATTAATTTGCCATCTGCACAGTAAGTTGCAGCACCGCCGGATATTCCTGCATTAAATCCAGGAGCATCAGAACAATCATGAGTTACGCCGGTAAGAGATTG
>Ga0075120_10002135_pt1 | contig 14580 bp, 8 predicted proteins | sample AntAceMetag02UKL_FD_69792 | JGI IMG/M metagenome (GOLD analysis project Ga0075120, IMG submission 69792) | Saline lake microbial communities from Ace Lake, Antarctica - Antarctic Ace Lake Metagenome 02UKL | ecosystem: Environmental > Aquatic > Non-marine Saline and Alkaline > Saline | place... | reverse complement strand
TCTTTACCAATCATCAGTGGTGTTTCGCCTTCGCCGGAATGTACTTCTTTCTCCGGGCGAGCGATTCGAGAAGATACCCTAATCTATGTCTGGGGTTAACGGCACTCTGTTTCTTTCTCCTCTGCTACTCCAACTACGAATATGTGCCATTCGTCGCTATCTTCTTTATTGGGATAAAATTTCTCAAAATAAGGAAGGTTCCCTGGTCCCGGGTTCTTCTCCTGCTGGGCGCTGGCCTATCCGCGGTGATTATCCATCAGTTCTGGGTCATCCAGGCAATAGGGGTTGACTACTGGTTGATCGACAAGGCTGAATCTCTCCTTCACCGCACGGGGTTGGGGATAACCCCATTGATGAAGGTCTATAATAGTATGCCCTGCCTGATGTGGGAGGAACAGGCTACCCTTCACGGCAATTCTACACTCGCGTTCTACTGGAAAAACTTCTACTTTCACCTGGAGAATCTCTTTGGTTTCGGCTGGACCATACTTCTGGCCGCGATCTGTTTTTTCCCCGGATGGTTTCTCCCGGGAGAAAAAGAGGGAAGAATCATTCTCCGCCGATCACTTCTCCTGTTCTTTCTAATGAGTACCTTCTGGTTTATCTCCTTCGTCCAGCACACATCCGATCATCAATGGGGTTCCACCATCCTTCTCTTCGCCCCCTTTGCCGCTTTTATTTCCGGCTCGGTATTGGCCGGTCTATACACAAATTTTGTCCGCCGCGGGAAAGAAGAGATATCCGCCTCCCGCCGCCTAAGAGCGTTTAAAAGAATTTCCGGCATCATCCTGCTGATCGCTGTTCTGCTCGGCTTGATCCTGGGCAGAGCCATGAACTGCCGTCGCTTTGAATCATATCCGGGGATCAAAGCACTGCAGAAATATCGGGGGAAATATTTCCTGACCAGTTCTATCCCTACCCTGGTCTCCGCCTATACCGGCACCCCCACCGGATGGTCAACCGGGAAACACCCAGCCCGGATATTCTCTCACTCCCGTTATCTGGTAAATCCCGGATGCGAACTTAACTTCCAACCGGATTATTTCTTTTCTCCCCGGCACCCCGAAGATCCGGAGTTCGCCCGGTCATTTGATAGCTGGCTTTCCTCCAATTTCGAGATAGAAGAAGGAGACAAGGATTTTACCATCTATAATCTTAATAAGCGCCTCCCGGCGTCAAATTCCGGGCTGCTCAACGTCGGGATTATGAAATATATCCGGCAACAACTGCCCAGGGCGGTATGGGCTCATCTGAAAAATGAAACTCAAGATCGGAGATATTCCAGCTCTCCTCCCGGGAAGAGAGAAGAGACCGGCTTCGCGAAAAAGATCGCGGAGAAGATACTCGAATTAACCGAAAGATCATCCGCAACGGATGTCGCCAGCAATTCGAAACCGATTCTTGTCCGGAGAACCGGAGACAATCTCTTTTCTACTCGATCTATAATTTTTGCCAGTTCCGCCATGGAGGATCAGCATCCGCCCGGCAGTTTATTTGACCCCGATCCCGCTAATTACTGGCATATCTCAGAAGACCGGATCGGTGAACCGGCCTGGATAGCGATTGATTTCGGAGAGGGCCGGGAAGAGATAGTTAATTTCATCCGGACCAGGCCCCGGCACGATATGCCGACTCAGTCGTTTAAGACTGCCGTCATTCAGGGAAGCCGAGCCCGCCAAAAATGGGACGAACTCGCCGCTGTTATCCAGGAGGATCTTCCGGATTCAACCAACTGGAAGGGATGGTTCTTCCGGAATGAGACCCCCTACCGTTTTTACCGTTTCTTAATAATTGATGGCCATGAGGCAGACGGAGCTTTTTATTCCCTGGGAACTATGGAGATGTATCATATAGAAAATTCCAAATAACAAATCCCAAATTCCAAATAAATTTCAAATCTCAATGACCAAAATTTCAAACTACAAGCACGGCCGGCAATAAGCTCTGGTCAGCCGGCTTCGCTAGGCTTAGCCAGGTAAAAGTTTAGGTCATTGTAATTTCGAATTTGTGATTTATTTGTAATTTGATGCTTGAGATGTGATTTACGACGAGTTAATTGCTATAGATTATTGTGAAAAATTTAAAAATATTTACTACTTTCTCCCCTTTTATCCTCATTGTCGTCTTCGTCGTCTTTGCCTACAGCAATGTTGTATTCCTCCGCCGGTCCCTCAACCCGATCCTCCTTATCCCACCGGATGATATCGGGCTCTCCACCGGTTATGCCGATATTACCGGCACGAATTCTACAACCCATGGCTGGCATGTTGACCTGGCCAATCCTGCCTATCTGGAATGGCCGGTCAACATATTCATCGGTAAATCATTTAAGGCGGGATATATTCCACTGGTGATGACCGATCAGAACCTGGGCGTGCCCCTGATCGGCCAGTTCTGCCATCGGGTGCTCTCCCCCTACCAGATGGTTGAGAACATCTTCTTCCCTCACGGCTATAATTTCTTTCTCATTCTCCGTCTGATTCTGGCCGGGATCTTTACCCTGTTCTTTATCCGCCCCCTCTGCCGGCGAACTGTATCCTCGATCCTGGCCGGTATCGGGTACGGCCTGGGAACCGTCATGGTTGTTTATTCCAATCATGAAGAAGTCTCGAACGTGGCTATGATGCTCCCCATGCTGATGTGGGCGGTCAGGGCCTTTTTCGACCGGCCCGGACTCGGACGGGCAGGCTGGCTAACCCTGGCGCTGGCCCTGGTCCATACCGCAGGGCAGCCGGAGATCCAGCTCTACCTCCTCTTCCTGGCCTTCATTTACGGACTGGCGCGTCTTTTCTCGCTTCCCAACGGAAGCCGACTGGCTCCATTATTATATAGCGTCTCCGCGATTATAATGAGCGGAGTCATAGCCGCACCACAGATATATCTATTCCTCAAATTCCACAGCGAGGCCTGGACCTTTCACCCTCCGGGCGGCAACCTGGGACTCCAGTCGCCGATGGAGTTGCCCCGTTTTCTCTTTGCCTTTCTCCCCAAGCTCCGCCAAACTCCCTGGGAGTGGTCGTACCGGACCATCAATCTTCTCTGGGATTGGATCGGTGGCTACTTCAGCCTAGGGCTTCTATTTCTGGCTGCCGCGGCTGCAGGAAGGCCGCGGCGAAACCGGAGAGATATTCTAATCTTCAGCGGCTATTTTCTATTTATCCTGGCGAAAAATCTTGGTTGGAGTCCCGCCCAGATGATAGGTGTCCTCCCCTTCTTTGACCAGACCTGGACACCTCGATGGTCGGCCACTACCTGGAGTTTCGCTCTGGCCGTGCTTGCCGGCCTGGGTCTGGACAATATACTGGACAGGACTCCGCCGCGTGAGGCCGCGGCAAAGCCCACCGGTAAAAGAATAATCCGGAGAGTGGATACCCTCCTGGCCAATCCTCTCTTCTCCTCCGGCCTCCTCCTTGCGGACATAATTTTGGTCATCGTATGCTGGCGGCAGGGAGTAATCCATTGGCAGGCGGAACACCTCAGGCAATTCGTAGTTTTCAACGGTATGCTTTTTCCCCTCCTGGCCGGGGGCGCGGTACTGATCTGGAATCTCCTCCCCCCCCCAGCCCGAAGCTATCTCTGCGATATCATCACCCTGATACGCCATGCTCTTGTCAGCAGGCAACTCATCATGACCGCTCTGCTATCCGCCGTTGCCGTGGGCAGCATGCGCCTGATCCCGTTGAAACATTACTTCCCCCTATTGGGATCCCGGATTCCCGATAGCTTCTATCTGACCGCGAACGCCGCCGCATTATCATATCTTTTCAGCATCCCTCTTTTCCTGGCCGCCATCTTCGGCCTCTTCTCCATGGCTGCATCACCATCCCGTCCCTGGACCGTCGTGTTTTCCGCGCTAGCCATTCCCTCGGTTATTATCAGCGGCTGGATTAAACTTCCGGCGGCGCCAATCCCGGCAATATACTGGTGTGTCTTCGGGCTGGCGATCGCCACGGTGTTTATATTCAAAGCCCGACCCCTTATCCTCAGGAGGATTATGCCCTGTCTTTCATTCCCACTCCTCTTCGGCCTGGTAGGCTATGTGCTTACAATGCCCCTGGTATCCGATCCCCGGTTCAGCTGGCTGATCCGCCTCCACGGGTACGCCGCTATAATTATGATTGCCGTATTATCAAGCCTGCGGTTATGGGCATCGCGGGGCGGCACAGGATGCGGCTGGTTCTTCCTGCTGCTGCTCTGGACGGAACTGACAATCTACATACCGAAGAACCATTCGGACCGGTACCTGCTGTTAGACAGCCTCCCATTTCTTGTTGCGGCTCTGCTTACGCTGGGATTCGCTTTCTGGTTCCGGCGAAGTCCGCTCTCCACCCGGAAGCGCGCGATCTATCTTTTAACCTGCATAGTATTCTGTGGCGGCGCCCTGGTCGTTATCGATAGATCCTCATCCGGACAACTACCCGGAGATTGCACACCGAAGAAACCACTTCCCTATGTTGAATACCTTCAGCGTAACAACAACCGGGGATCTATTGTCGGCTTCGGGAGGGTTCTGGCCCCCAATTTTGCCTCCGCTCACAATCTCCCCGACATGCGAGGATGCGTCTCCATGAATACCGCAGGATACCAGTTCTATCTCGAAAATATCCTTCAGGCTGTCCCCTCGGGAAGCAGTTATTCCCTCTGGTTCACCGGTGATAATCCTCCCCGGAGCGGGGGCAGTCCCTTCCGCAGCTGGAAGATACGACAGATCGCCGCCTTCAAAAAGGCGTTCCCTTTTTATCTGCTCGCGTCCGCGCGGTATGTTATCTCTCCGCCGGGAGCCCTGGACTTGGTAGGGGATGAGTACCACGAATTCATGCGGAAGGTTTACTCGGACGAGGCAGATATCTGGGAGATAGCCGCTCTGCCGCCCGCTTTCATCGCCCATCAAGCCGAGGTTATATCGATATTCAAAGAAACCATGCGCTGGGGACAGACCATGGTGAGTACGGAAGAGATCCTGAGGGGGAACCGCATCCTGCTGGAGGAAAAGCCTGAGCATATAATCCCGGAGGGAGAACCGGCTCCCACCGACCGGGCTGAGCTGCTGGTCGGGGATAACCCCAACCGCCTCCGGGTAAATTTTCACAGTACCAGCCCCGGTTATGTCGTCATCAACCGTGTCCATACCAACCTGCTGAGGGCCTATCTTGAGGGAGAAGAACTCCCCGTCTTAAAAGCCAACGGTCCCTTCATGGCCATTCCCGTCCCGGGCAGCCCAAAGGAGAGAGTACTTGAGCTGACTTATTTCTCTGCCGCTACTAAACTTTCCTTCGCTCTCAGCATCCTGGGGCTCCTGGCGGTGGTGGTGGGAATCATCTTCGGGAGGAAATGGTCACATGGGCAGTGGGGAGTAGGCAGTGGGAAGTAGAGAGACAGTGGTAAGGTACTATTTTTGCCGTGAACCGTCATCGATCAGCCTTTCCAGAATGGGCGCAAAGAAGAGGAAGATAACCCCAACTCCGATCTCCCCACGTTAAATTCCGTGAAAATGGTAAGTGACATACCCGCCTGTTGATAGAGCGCCCAGAAGACAATTGAAAATAGAATTAGAATATGTACGGCGATCAGCCGTTCCCTACTGATATCCCGATAAGAAAACGACCGACTAAAAGAATAGGCGAGGAATATTCCTCCTCCAACAAAAAGGAGAATAGATAATTCAAATGTTTCGCTGTCATTTTTTGGTGGTTAATAATAAATTTTACTACTTACACAATATGACTGAAAACCATTCAAATACACTTGCAATAACGCTAAAATACTGGCATACTGCCGTCTTTTAACCATTCCCCGAATTATCGATCGGGGAAATAATAACCAGGAGGTATTTATGATATCCAGGAGTTTAATCGGTGTCGCCGCGACAGCGGTTCTGATCAGTGGCTGCTCCGTCGGACAGCAGATAGTTACCAATAAAGAAGTCCAGGAGAAAGTCTCGGAGAAGGTCGTTGCCGCGCCGGAGACCTTCAATTATACCGAAAATCCTACTCTGGCAATGATCCCGGAAAAACCCGCCCAGGGTGAGTTTAACGGTCAGGCGTTCGAGGTTAAGACCGTTATATTCCAGCCCGGATATGACGGAAAATGGGAGCTTCTCCTTATGAAGAAGAAGATGGAAGATCCCACCGATGTCATGCGGGAAGGACAGTATTTCAATCTTGGTCTGAATGCCAAGCCCGGTTCCGGTGTAGTAATGACCCATAAGATGGAATTCGGCGGTGGATTATGCCAGATCAAGAAGATAGACAATCCTGAAGAAACCACCAGCTGGAATTCAGATAACGCCTGGGTCCTTCAAATCACCCAGTGGGATGTAAAACCCTGGGATCCGGAAGGAGATATTTTTCAGGTCGCCGGTACTGCCTCAGGTAGAGTCGCGGCCTGTTACAAAGGGACCTGCGGTTTCGTGGATTCCTGGGTTGCCGGCACCTTTTCCGGTGCGATTGTCCGTTATATGGGCGAGCCGGACTGGGTACAGAGTGGGGAATAGAGAAAAACAAGTTTTAAGTGCCTAAAGTGCGCTAAAGTGCCTAAAGTTGTTTGCTTTCGCCCGGCAGTTTAAGCATCCAGGACTTGAGATCTTCTTTGTCCGCTTTTAGCGAACGGTAAACGATCAAACCGCCTTCGGCGACCAAGCTTCCAGTTTATACGCCTTTAGCGGCCAGATTGGCCAAGGCCGAGGGAATATTTCTGCGATTTCGGCGCATTTTTGCGGCTAAATAAGAGGCTGGGGCAGAGGGAACTATCAGTGTAAATTCGTGTAATCCGTGGACTGAAAAGGGGCCGAGGTATAGGCTTTTTGGGGCTTTACTTCCCGGAAGATTTTACAAAATGAAGCAGGCGTTTGAGAATATTCTCCCGCTTCAGCGTCTCCACCATATTGTCCTTCTTCATCGCCGTCAATTTATCCAGTTCGGCGGCGTTCTCGGCGGCCCGGTCGGCCGCCACTTTTGACAATCTTTGAGGAATCTCCTCCCGGAGCGCGAGCAGACGGGTGAAGGCGGAGATCGTAATCCTTAAAAGCTCAACCTCTCCTCCCGCGATAACGGAAGCGGTCCGCGGCATCCCTGTTATCAGACTCATTTCGCCGAGGAGCGCGCCGGTGACAATCTCAAATTCCTGGGGAGGAATTCCGTCTCTATATTCGATCCGGCCCTGGAGTTTACCGCTGACCACTATGTAGCAGTCCTCTCCCCCATCACCCTGCTGGAAGAGCGTCTCTCCATCCGTGTATCGGACAAACTTCAATGCAGCGGCCAGATTACGGATCTCCGTATCACTTAGAAGTGGTTTCCCTTCCTGGTCTGTCAGGAATCTGGAGATGAGTTCGCTCTCCGACAGTACCCGGACTATCCGATCCACTTCCCCATCGTCCGGGGGGAGCTTCCGCTGCCGGTAAACAACGGCCATAAAATCATTCAGCAGCTTATCACTCATCGGAAAAGGGATTTCGATTCCCCGGCGTTTAAACTCATACCAGATCATACGAGAGACATCCCCGTCAATCGGCACCCGATCGTGATACCGCTTGGTCCAGTAACGGAGAACATAGTTAATTCCGTAGTCCTGAAACTCAGTCACGTAGGCAGTAGGTTTAGGTCTCTTCAATACCGCCTCCACAGATAGAGTAGCTTTGATCATGGCCTCAATAACATCACCCGGGGCGTCCGAGTAACTGGCCCCGACATTGATCTCATGCCGGCGCACCGGTGTTGGCGTGGTCAGATTCTGAATTACCTCCGACGCCACCAGGCTATTGGGAACCACAACCGTATGGCCTCCCACGGTTCTGAGCCTGGTCTCCCTCCAGTTAGTCTGTACTACCCTTCCCTCCTCATCCCCGACCGCTACCCAGTCCCCGGGCATTACCGATCGGGTCAAATGCAGCGACATTCCGGACAGGAGGTTCCCCAGTACTCCCTGGAGGGCGAATCCGATTACCGCGGTAAGAAGAGCCGTTGAAGCGAGTAGCGGCGAGATATCAACCTTGAGAGCGAACTTCAGGATCACGAATACGACTATCAGGAGAAATACGAACCGGAGAATATTTCGGAGCAGAGATGGGATGGGGAAAGAAAGGCCCCGGACAGAGTAGATCTGAAGCGAGAGAGCCTCGATAAAATTAAAGATAGAGAGTACGGCCCAGAAAGCCAGCCACCCCTGAAAATATATGTGGAAGCCGGGGGGCAATTGAAGCCCCACCACTGATTCGGTTAACCATAAGAAAGGTCGGCTGATAATCAGGATAACCAGGGGAATTGCCACCCGCCCAATCAGATATTTTAATCTCCTCACCATGCTCTCATCCCGGTCTTCTCTCCTCACCGACCAATGTCTCAGTGGGATAGTAATAAGAAAAGAGACGAAAATGGTAGCCAGGAAGAGGCCTACTGATACTATAACCGGCAGATATTCTTCCATAATAAAATTTTCCTCTGGAAATTTTTAGATTTATTTTTGGTCAACGCGTTTGGAATGAACTTAATAGTGATTTGTTTTTCCGGTGTTATTCGGCATGGTTATAGGACAAAGTTCATGCCATCCCGGAGCAGCCTTGCTTCCGGCTCAGTACGTTTTAATTGATTCTCGATCTCATTCAAAGCGGCGTCATCACTACCCGGGTCGTGGTGGGTAATTAGAAGTTTCTTCGCGTTTGCCTCCCGGCTCACTTCAACTCCCGTCTGCCACGCGCTATGACCCCAGCCACGAAATTTATCATAGTTCTTTCTTGAATACTGTCCGTCAAAGATCAGAATATCAGGAGGAGATGATTCCGCGCATAAGGCCAGGAATGCTTCCCTCTCCCGGGCGGATGACTCCTCCCATTCTATATCCGTGGCGAAGACAAACGAACCGCCGGTCGCCGGATCATCTATCCTGTAAGCCGTGGCGCCGCCGGGATGATGAATCGGCGCCCAGCGAATTTCCAATCCCCCGAATTTAAACGGACTGCGCGGAATCTCTCCCGAGAGGGTAACAAAATCAATCCGGGCCGGGAGCGTCTCGACCTGCAGCGGCCAGAACGGTTCGGCAAATACCCGCTCCAGAACTTCATCAACCGAACGACCATCCATGATCGGCGCCGCGGCGGTTAATCGCCAGTCTCCATTATATAGCGGTGAAAACGAAGGCAGGCCGGAGACATGGTCAAGATGATAATGGGTCATCAATAAGAGCAGCGACGGATCCGCTCCTTCCTTCAGCAACTGTTTTCCCATACTCCGCATACCTGTTCCGGCGTCAATGACCACCCTTCCCCCTCCCTCTCCTTCCACCAGAATGGAAGTAGTCTCACCGCCGTACTCCAGAAATTTCGGGCCGATCACGGGACTGGTTCCGCGAACACCGAAAAAAGTAATCTTCATGTTTATTTCTCCGTCAGATTCCAGGTTCCATCCCAGCTGCTCCCGGGAGTAGCGATTATCTCCCGGCATTTTTTCGCGTAAATCCGCGCGGCCGGATCATCGATAAGTTCTTCAAATACCGCCAGTGCCTTTTTCCACTCTCCTTGATAACAGAAGCCCACACCCTTCGCAAACTCTTTCCACCCGGCCGGCGGCGATTCCCCCTTCAATCCCCACGGTTCAAAGACAGTTACCGGGGTCTTCCGTCCAACTACCCGGATCATCCCCAGTTCCCGGCCTACAAAATTTCCCTCGGCCTGAGACCAGGTCTCCTCGGAGACCATCAGGTATGTGCCGAAGGCCTTGTTCGCTCCCTCCAGACGCGAAGCGAGATTCGCCGCGTCCCCCAGAACGGTATAATCAAAACGATCGCGCGAACCCATGTTTCCAACCACCACTTCCCCGGTATTGATTCCGATTCGCATGAATAGATCAACCTCCGCCCGCTGCTTGAACTCGGCACGCCTCTCCGCCAGCTTGCTCTGGCAGCGCAGTGCCGCGCGCACGGCCCGCACGGCGTGGTTATCCTGAGCAATAGGGGCATTCCAGAAAGCAACGATCGCATCACCGATATACTTGTCGAGCGTTCCTCCTTCCTCCAGGATACTGTCGGTCATGTCGGAGAGGAAGTCGTTGAGGAGGGCAGTTAGGGTGGGGGGGTCAAGTTTTTCGGAGAAGGTTGAAAATTTCTGAATGTCGGAAAAGAAAAGCGTGAGAACTTTCCGTTCACCCCCCAGTTGGAGCTGCGATGGATCGTCGATCAACCGGTCGATGACGTCGGGACTGAGATAATGCTTAAATGCCTGCTTGATAAACGCCTTCTGACGCCCCTCGGTGGCGTAATTATATACCAGTGTGCCGATCAGCGATAAAGCAAGAGCAGCATTGGAGGCGATAATCGGCCACCAGAATCCCGCCGGGTAAACGGCAAAGCCGATCAGCCAGGGGATGGGGAGGAGAATCAGTGAAATAATAACACTCTGCCATGCCTTCTTGACAAGAGAAAGCGCGATCCCGGCTATGAGGGAAAGAATGACAATAACAGCGATGGTGATGGCCAAAGGAACCACCCTGAGAAAATCATCGGAGAGGAGATTATCGAGTACCGTAGCATGGATCAAAACACCGGGGGCGACCGGACTCAGCGGCGTAGACCGGAGATCGAGCAGAGCGGGCGCGTTGAAACCAAATAATACATAACAATCCCGGAAGGTCTCGGGATCAATCGTGGCTTCTCCCCCTTCCTGGATTCGCAATTCAGACTGAATTACCGCGGCGGCGCTTAACGAATGATACATATCCGTTTTCCCTCGAAAACGGAGAATTGCCCGACCCGAATCATCAAGTGAGATAACCTTATCTCCCAGATGCAGAATTTCTCCTTCAACTGAAATAGGGGTATCTTCCTCGGTTAAAGGAGCCAGATAAAGGCCACAACCCAGAAGAGGAACAGCCTTGCCGGCAAAGATGGAGAAGAGTGCGACCCGGCGGAAGATTGAATCCGGATCCGGTTCGGCGGTAACGTTGCCTAGGACAATCGAATTCAGTCCCACCTCGGGGATCGGGAAGGTGGCCCATGGATAGACTAGCGTTTTCTCGCGGGTCGAATCCTTCAGCCAGTTATCAACTCCGGCAACGGTAATCCACCGGTCCGGATAATCCGGAGGCCAGAACGAACTTCCGGACTTATTCCGGCTTAGAGAGAGAGCGCCGACAAACGGAGGAGAACGCTTTATTGCCTCCCCCAATGCCAGATCCTGGGAGACGGCCTGGGAAGATGGTTCGGTATAGAGCACGTCAAAAGCCACCGCCCGGGCGCCCCCCCGTCGGCAGAAGTCGAGAAGCGGTCCGTATACTTCACGGGGCCATGGCCAGCCCAGGCCTAGCTCTTCCTTCCCCCAGTCCAGACTTTTCTGATCGAGCAGAATCAGCTTGATCTTATCGGTCTCCGGCCCCGGTCCGGCAAAATACTTAACCCGCCAGTCCCAGGTAGTATATTCCCATCGATGCATCAACCCGAGACGCCATAACCCCAGTACAACAAACGCCGAAAGAATACCGATCACCCCTCCGGCGAAAATTTTTCTTATATTCTTTTTTATTTGATCAGAGGTAACCATTCGGCCATCCGGGACTATATCCCCTGGACGTTTCGCTCAAATCGTTTCTGCCGTGCGGCGTTGCTGGCGACCGGAGTGGCTCTCCCGATCATCTCTTTAATATCGGCAATCCGGTCCTTCGGATCCGGATGGGTATCGGCGAAACCGCCACCGCCGGGTTTCAGCTCCCGATCCATATTCTCCAGCATCTCGACCAGACCGTACGGATTATACCCCACCCTCCTGATAATTATTATCGCCGACTCGTCAGCCTCGTGTTCCGCCGAACGGGCATAACCACTGTTCATCATGGTGGAAGTAATGTCTCCGATCGAATCCTCAAAAGCATCGGTTAACTCCGCCAGTTCCTTGCCTCCGAAGCTCTTGGCCCCTTCCGTGGCTAGAATAATAAGGGCGGAGTTAAGGCGACCTTTCTCAATCGCCTTTAAACCATGCAGATTCTGGACATGACCGACTTCATGGGCCAGAACCGCCGCCAAATCGTCTTCATTATCACAGAGTTTGATCATCCCCCGGGAAACAAAGATCAATCCGCCCGGCGCCGCGAAAGCGTTAATCTCGTCGGTATCCATCGCCAGGAAGTGATATCCTCCGAATGTCTCCGGCTTGTCGGAAGCCTGGGCCATCGTCTGCCCAAGGAGATTGAGATACCGGTTTAACTTATCGTTGTCATAAGGTTTATAAGTCTTAAGGACGGTGGCTCCGACCGCCCGACCGATATAATATTCTTGCTCCGGGGTGATGTCCGCGAATGTCTTGGCCACCGCTTTGCTGGCACGGCCAAGTGAATCAGCCTGATCCTGGGTCATGGTGCCGGTCGCGACTCCGACGGCGCCGCCGACTTCACCCAGTGATTCAATGGTCTTGCAGCCCGTGAAGAAGATCACGGACCAGATTATTACCGGCAATAACAGCACCGTGATCGAGGTGAACCTGTTTTTCTTAATCCATAAATTCATTCCTCACCTCCGTCCGGAACAGTAATCCCTCCCATCTTCAAAAATCCTTCCATCTGCTCGGGGGATATGATTATTTTCTCCATCAGATCGATCCAGGTGAAATCGATATCCGCATCCCTGGTCTTAAACTCAGCCTCCACATCGGAGTTAAACCCCTTGCCGGCCAGGGCCAGTTCATCGCTCGAGGCGACAGTCTCGGCATTACTGGTGCCGGAGGATAGCTCGACAAAATCATCGGTCAGGGCCGAGATGTGAATCCACCCCTGAGGAGAACCGGCTTTATTTGCCAGGACCCATTCAGACTCTTCCCGGATTACTGTAACCCTGTCCCCATAAGAGAGCGTGGCTACAATTTTTCCCAGAAAAGAGGGACGGGCCCGGACTTTCCCGGACTTCACCTGAACAGTCAGTTCATCCGCCCCGGAGACCGAGACCAGGACAGAAAATATAAAAAATATCATTATTATTCTTTTCATCTCTCCAACTCCTCCTAGAACTTAGCCCTCGCTACGCTCGGGCAACTTTGAAACATGTGATTAACATTCCTTATTACTGCACCCCAACCTCGGCCCCCTTTTTAGACAAGACGATTTTATGACAGGACGATTCGTCCCCAACCTCGCCCCCTTTAAATGAACAGACGATTGAATGTGATTGAATAGGATTAAAATACCTGTTGTTTAAAATAATACAATATAATCGATTTTACGGGATTTTCCCGGGCCTCAATAAATTACCCTATTGCCCATTCCCCATTCTCTATTCCCCCTCCCCTAATTAGAAGACATTCGGCCTGAATTATTCATTGTTTTCTACCGGAAGATCCGCCAGCGACCCCCGGATCTCATCGAATAACTCCCGGACCTCTTGCCGGAGTGATTCCTGAGCACAATCTCGGGATACTTCCATTGCGAAGCTCAGCATATTCAAGGATTCCACCATATCCTCCTGGGCAAACAGGCTCCGGGCGGCACGGAAGAATCTATTAAGAGATCTACAGTAAGCCCTACCGTCCCAATAAGCCTCTCCTGCTCTGCCCAGAGCAATGGCCATCGGCCGATAATGTGCTGTCTGACGGAGCAGGTCGGCTCGATGATCAAAGATACCTCCCGCTGCCATGAATTCTCTCTCCCTCACCAATAATTCGCCTTCCAATCGATCAGCCTCCGCGGTTAATGCGTCAACTCCTACTTCCCTCAGTTCATCCCGGAGATCACTTAACTCCAGCCGGGCCTTATCAGTCTCATCAAGCCTGAGAGCCAGATCTGCCCGAAGAAGCTTATACTGGACCATGATCTCCGGGGGAAGACTATCCCCTTTGCTGATCGACTCCAGTAACTCCTTCGCTTTTTCCAGGCTTCCCACCGCCAGAGCGGACTTTACTTCAAGTATCGATATTCCCTCCGGTACCACACCCGTACGCTGAAAGGCCGCCCGGGATTCTTCCAGGAGTTCCCGCGCCCGGTCATACTCCCTCAGCTCCATTGAGCAGGCAGCCAGATTATAAGCATTATTCCCAATCTCGACAGCATCGTCCATCACCCGGGCGCGATTCAGGGATCGCTGATAAAGCCGGGCCGCCTGTTCATACTGTCCATGACCGAAGGCCGTGCGGGCTGATTTGGCTGTCCGGTAGAGTTCCGGGTCAACCTGCCTGACCGGACCACTGCTGGAACAACTGGCCAGGATTAGAACCAGTGTCATTAAGACATAAATAAATAATCGTGCGCGGTGCATAATATTATTTAAAATGACGAAATCCGAATGACGAATGACGAAAGAATGCAAAAATCTCAATGTCAAAATAAGCCTGCATCGCTTTCGAGTGCCTATGGGCAGTGAGCGAAAGAGGTCCGGCGGAGGTTCTTCTGCATTTTGTCTTCGTCATTCTTTCGTCATTCCTAATTCGAGTTTCGTCATTCTATAAATTTGCTGTCAAATGCTTGCAAAATATTATTTTCCCGAAGGGGAAATAATAGATGATGCCGGAATCCGGATAGTCTCTTCTCCTTGATCAACATACCCGCTGATCAGCCAGTGTTTCTGGAGTGCCTCCAGCAAACGCTGGGTATCCCGGAGAGCCTCTCGGGATTG
>Ga0075120_10002134_pt1 | contig 14580 bp, 26 predicted proteins | sample AntAceMetag02UKL_FD_69792 | JGI IMG/M metagenome (GOLD analysis project Ga0075120, IMG submission 69792) | Saline lake microbial communities from Ace Lake, Antarctica - Antarctic Ace Lake Metagenome 02UKL | ecosystem: Environmental > Aquatic > Non-marine Saline and Alkaline > Saline | place... | reverse complement strand
ATATCAGACTAGGACAGTGAATACAACACCTTTCGAATCGGTGTTGACAAAGTTGTGTATTGTTGTTAGAATGGTTCAACCAACTAGCCAAGGAGGCAAACGATGGAAGACGCGATGACTCTCAAAACATCAGTCGGAGTCGTTCTTATTCAAGGGCGCGATGACGATCTGATTGAGGAAATGCGAAGCGCCAAAGCCAAGTCCGACAGAATGCGGGATCTCGCATTCAAGGGGCTCAGGTACGAGCAGGCTATCAAAGAACAGAGGGGTGGTGTGGAATGACAACTGAAGCAGCAGCAAGGCTGTATGAGGCAGAACACTTGCTACGCTGGCATGGACAGCCATGTGCCGTATTCAACCCGCATAATACGCCAGAGATGGATCTTCCCGTGATCTACGGATTCAACAATGGCGGTCAGTCTGGATTTATGGCCGCAGTTCTCATCGCAGAAGATGGAACGTGTCTTGGAAGCCATGCCTGTTCATCTGAGAACTACATGCCAGCAGATCTTGGAGTGCTGGAAGGCTCTCGACCAGATCGGCATGAGAATGATTTCCAGAAGCACTATCCAGATGGCTATCGAATGGAGTTCGTTGGATACGATAACATCGCTGGCCATAAGAAGTTGCATGCTGCGTTCACACTAAACAAGGAGGCAGACAATGACTGACGACAAGCAACAAGTAGTCGATGTTGATGTGGAGTATGTAGAGGCGACCGACGTGAAGCTCGTTGGCGACATGATGTCGAACGAGTTTTCTGTAGATGCGCTACTTGATATGGCAGAGAAGGCTCCGAAGATTGCTGCGGCAATGAGAGCCATCCAGCTCGCTAGCATTGCGGCCACAAACCCGCAGGACTGGGTAGACCAGGGCGGGAAGCCGTACCTGCAAAGCTCTGGCAGTGAGAAGACAGCAGCCCTCTGGGGCATCTCCTGGCAGATCATGAAGCAGGAGAAGACGACCAAGGCCGACTCGTACATCTGGTCAACCTTCCTTCGAATCATGGCCCCACGAATGGGACGCACGATCGAGATCTTGGGAACGCGCAGTTCGAACGATCCGTTCTTCGGAATGTCTCACAATCAAATCGTCCCTATCGAGCAGATAGATGAGGCGGCTGTTCGCAAGTCTTCCTACACCAACTCGTTGGCTCGTGGAGTACAGATCATGCTTGGGCTCCGCAACCTCACTTGGGCCGAGCTGGAAGCGCACGGGATCAAGAAGGGTGGAGTAAGCGCCATTCCTCGTGCGACCAAAGTGAAAGCGACTGAGGAAGAGGCCGGACAACGGACTGAGATGTGGAACATGCTACTTGAAATAAGCGGCGGTGACTCGAAACCCGCGCTGGCACTGCTTGAGGAAGTATCTGCGTTCGAAACCAAGGACGGGAAACAGATTCCTGGTGTCAAGAAACTCTCGCTCCTGAATGGCAAGCGGCTCAACGTCAACCTCGGCAAGGTGCGCGACATGCACAAGATCTTCCTGTCGGACATCGCACAAGGCGAGCAGGATGAGGAAACGAGCGACGAGACGGAGTCGTCTGATGGATAGCTTCTTTGTCACCGTCACAGCAATTGACATTCTCGATCTCGATAGGATCGTGAACTCTGCTCGCGCAGGGATGGGGCAATCGTGCCTCAGAGGAGAACTTGTCGGAGGGCCATTCCCGTTTGCGGGGATGGCCTGCCAATCATTGCTGATGGTCCCAGTTGAAGAGGAGACTGAACATGAAGATGAAAACATTCATAGCTAGATACTCTGCTCGCGCAATCAAATTAGCAGACGCACTTGATGAGATGTTTGATGGGACCCACATGTATACGGCAGTCAGCATGGAGTTAAGCTGCTTCCGAAACAATTCTCCCGCTGTACCAGATGTTGATGCGTGGGTCGAGGCAACAGGCAAGCATTATCATCTGGAGGATTTCAAAGACGTGCGGGCAATGATCTCGCAGATCAAGCATGACGTGAAGAAGAAGGAGACTGAACATGAAGCTAACAGTGGATGACCTGATTGACGACATCTATGCCGTCAAAACCGAAGGGCACGTACTACGCGGTATCGAGATTGGTATCGATGCGTGGGATACGCTTTATGCCGGTATGTTCCACACGGGGCTTATGGTCGACCATGCGGGGAATACCTTCATGCCTCCCGCACCTGGCACAAAACCAGCCCTGGGCTGTCGCTTGCTTGGGCTCCCGGTAACAGTCGTTGAGAGCCTCGGGGATAAGATCTTCTACCTCGTAGAACCGCGCAGCGTGGGGTTTGTATCGAGAGAATCGCTGCGTAAGGATGCTGAACATGCCAGTTAATATCCCGCAGAATGGGGTTATCTCCCAGCACGTAAGGGACGGAATCCTAGCCTCTCGCGAGGAGTGGCCAGTCCACTCTAACCGAGCTTCAGAGATCGGGAATCCTTGCCATCGCTACCTGTACTACATGCGAACGGCATACAAAGAACGACCGTTGCCTGACGTTGGCCTGCTTGAGATCTTCAAGGAAGGAAACTACCAGGAACGGGCTACTGTCGAACTGCTTTCCGAGCACGGGATTGAACTGAACCAACAACAACGATCGATCGACCTGAAAGCCTACGAGATCAGCGGGTCCATCGATGGCTCAGTACACCCCAGGCTCGCCTCAGATTTCCCTGACTGGCCTTTGGAGGACAACGGCTCCCAAATGTGGGTGCCTGCTGAGATTAAGTCGATGAGCCCGTGGATTTGGGAGTCGATCAACACCTACGAGGACATCATCAACTCTGACAAGCACTGGATCAGGAAGTATCCATCACAGCTTCAGGTCTACCTGTGGGGGATGGAGAAACCTGTCGGTGTTCTGATCCTGAAGAACAAGGTGTCGTGCCGACTCAAGGACATCTGGGTTCCTCTCGACTACGAACTCGGCAACGAGATCATGGAGAAGGCCAAGGCTGTGAACAAGGCTATTGCCAAGGGTGAGGCCCCTGAGCGCACTGAGTCCGCTGTGTGCCGACAATGCCCATTCAGCGTCATCTGCCAGCCTCTTATCGTCACCGGAGCAGGCGCAGAGATGTTCGATGACCCAGAGCTTGAAGAAGCCTTGGACCTCAGAGAGCTGCACGCCGTTGGAAAATCTGCCTACGACCGAGCTGATCGAGCCCTCAAGAAGATCATGAAGGATCGCGAAGCTCCCGAGATGTTCATCTGCGGTGACTGGTTTTCTCAAGGAACTGTCGTTGAGAAGAAGGCGTTTGAGGTCAAGGCGTCGTCTTACATCAAACGGAAGTTCTCAAGGATCAGCACTACGGTAGAGGAGGTTGAGGAGTGATGTCATTCCCTCTCATAGAGAAAGTAACGTGCAAAGCGTGCGGTGATAGCTGTACGCGGGAGGTTTATGACGAAATGCGTCCAGTTGATGCGTCGATTGGATGGTGTCCGTCATGCGGCGACGATGGAGAAGTAGAGGAGATCTAAATGTTTATCGTAATTTGGGCATTGTCAGGATGTTTGTGCGCGTTCATCGCAAGTCAGAAGGGTCGTAGCGCAGGATTATGGTTCCTTTCTGGATGTGCGTTCGGGATATTCGCAGTGATCGCTATCTGCGCTGTGCCGAAATTGGATTCTAGTGCGTAACGTGATACAATAGTCCAGTGGGGCGGCTTGTACCTAGGCTCTCTACGCGCCTGTCTTTGCGAGGACAGGCCGCACCCGCACACTCTTACGCAAAGAGGAGCTGGGATTCATGAGTGAACTCATCCGGCTTGAGCAGAAGCTAGACAAAGGATTCAAGACAATCTGCTTAGAGCCAATAGAAAACCCTAGCCTATCATGGCGAGCCAAGGGTCTTCACACATATCTAATCAGCCGCCCCCCTGGATGGAAGATCTGGTACACTGATCTTGAACAGAGGTCCGCCGAAGGGAAGGCTGCTATCAGAACAGCCGTCAAAGAACTGCAAGACGCTGGCTACCTTCGCATTGATCGTATTCCTGGAGAATCAGGGAAGATTGCTGGATCTCGTTGGATAATCGCGCAGACTCCAAGCCTGATGACATCTGATGATCAACCGCATACTGATTGTCCGTATACGGAGGAACCAGATACGGATAGTCCGCATCCGGCTGAACCGCATCCCGATTGTCCGCATCCGGCTGAACCGCATCCGGGCAATCCGCCCCATAATAAGAAGGTCTTTGTACTAAGTAACACTTCTAGTAAAGATAGAGACCTTCCTTCGGACAAGCCGAAGATTTCAAAAGAGGATCTCAATCTACTCACTGAACATTACGCTTCAATCAGAGAAGCACGACCACGAGGAAACGCATGGCTACCAATCCAGCAGGGATTCAAACAGATGGTAATAGAAGAGGGATATAAAGTTGAGCAAGTAATTGGGTGTATGGATCGTCTCAAATTTCTTGGATGGACATGGACGATCAATACGGTGAGGAAATGGATCGCTGACTATGTGGCTGGTGCTATGCCTGAGAATAACAGTGCAGGGTTGAAGTCGCGCAGCAATGGCGAGACACATAAGCGGGACGCAAACGAATACGAAGATGCGTTCAACAAGGAGACATCATGATTTACGGAACAATCGGCAAACGATTCGAGAATGCGACGATCGACAACTACAAATGCCCCCCAGGGTGCGAAGGGGCTAGGGCTGCGTGCAATGCTTTCATTGCCGGTTCTACTGAAGGTCTGCTGTTGATCGGGCCTGTAGGTACAGGCAAGACACATCTACTGTCTGCTGTCGCCAAGATATTCCACCAAGATGCTGATCCCAAGTTTGAGGATAGGGACGGGATAACGGTTGCTGTGTCGAAAGAGGTCAAGACCGTGGCATTCTATCCCATGCTGGATCTTGTAGCTGCGTTGCGTGATGACGTTCGCAACAACACAAGGCGTACCGTCAACCGATGCCTGTCTGCCGATCTGATGGTATTGGATGATCTCGGGGTAGAACGATCGACTGAGTTCATTGCCGAGGAGATTGCTCAGATTATCAACGGACGGTATGACGCCATGAAGCCGATCGCAGTATCGACAAACCTGACAGTGCAGGGGATCAAGGAACGATACACCGATCGTGCAATCTCGCGATGGGTTGAGACGTGTACGATGGTGGGGATGAATCAAGCTGACTATCGGCTGAGTCAGAGAAAATGACTGGCACTGAAGGGTGAGGACAGGAGGAAGGTGTGAACATGTATATCAATCCAGGTGTGATTGTTGGGATAGTTCCACTGATGCCTCAAGGGACGAACAGTACGATGTTCACGCAATGTTGCCAAGTGGCCATCTGCGATGACGAGGGATGTTGCCCCCGCTGTGGACGTGAAGTTATAGGATTCGATAAGTCACCAGATGAACGCCGAAGGATCAGGTGGGACAATGCAACGGCGCACTGGAAGAGACGATCAAAGGAGGGATGAACATGAACCACGTAGACGGACAAATCGCATTGACGAAAGACGTGCCTGATATTCACCTGTGTCGCAGGTGTGGCAGAAAGTTGACCTCGGCCAAGAGGATCAAGGCGGGGATAGGATATTGCTGCGCCAAGAATGAGGAGGATGACGGGATGAAGAATGACGCTGTGATTGAGCAGTGGGTATGTTCAAATGCGATGGGAGATACGCTAGATGGCGAACCACTGATCGTGCCTTACTCAACCGACGCAAACCTATGGTTTGGGCCTGACGGTCTGTTGACTCATGCTGCCAAAGCCTTCGGATCGACGTGGATCATCGCATCGCTGCGAATGAGTTGGGAGCAAGGGCCGCGCCTTTGGGCAGATACGCTCGCGAAGATGATTGAGGAGGCCGGGGATGACGATAGGTAGCGCGATTTGTGTCATTGGTCTATTCGTACTGTTGGCGCTGATTGATATGCCGCGAGGGTGCAACAAGAAAGAGCCTCCTTCTCGGAGACGGCCAGAACCACCACACGGGCAAGGAGGCTGCTGATGGCCGTTAGTGATAAAACCAGGAAGGAAGTAAAGGCGAGAGCTAACGGTTGCTGCCAAATCATGCACAGAACTGAGTATCGTGGGGAAGATGGCACTCCAATGGACATCATCCATCGCCATCATTCCGGCATGGGAGGCCAGTCGTCAGAGCACTGGACAAACGACAAGAAGAACCTCCTTTTCGGATGCCGCCGCTGTCATGACATGTTGCATCATCCGACCAAGGCCTTACAGATCGTCGACATGGACCCCGATCACGAAGAAGACGGTGTGCCGTATCCGGTCCTCAAGATCGTCGACCACAATGGCATAGAGATCCCGCAACGAAACATCTGGCTTTTCGCGAGAATCATCAAAGATCAGCTCGGGCAGCTTCTGACATCGGTGCGCGGGGACCGCATGTTCGAATCCGATCGGGCAAACGCCATGCTGCAGCTTTACGATGATTTCGACTTGATCACCCCCGATGCCGTATCGCCCGAGCAGATGCTTGCCGCCGAGGGATTCGACTCTGAGGTTGCTCTGAAGCAGGTGCAGGCCGCAGCGTGGATTGAACTCCACGGACTTGAGTGGCCACGAGGTCTTGTCGTGTCGAAGGTCAGCAAGTTCCGATCAGCGGCACAGAAACGATTGTGGGAGATCTGCAACAAGGAAACCGTTCAAATGATGCTTAATGCTGCGGTTGACCAGTCGAAGTCAGATATTGCCGAGACGTTTGCTGAGATGGGGATCACGATTAGCCAGCCGAGAATGTATGTTCTGATCTGGGCAAGCGGTGAGGTAACTCTGGCTCGAATCACAGACCTGCAAATACTGAAGGATCGCGTTGCAGGCAGATTCAGCCCGACATCGGAAGTCGATGAGAAGAAAAAGCACCTCGGGCCGATGGTGATTTCAGCGCAGAAATTTTGCCAAGGATTCATCGTGAAGAGAGGGAAGCTGAACTATTCGATCAAGGATCAACTTGGCAATGAGATTCCATACCTAACCGATGAAGACCTGTTGAAAGAAGAATTACCCGTGGCACTTTGGCGTGGAGGGGCAACTGAATGAAGCTGGCGGCTGATTGCTTCGACTTAGCTGCATAGGAGGCATGATTATGCCCGAAAACCATTCTGTTGATCTGACGACATCATGAACGACGACCTGATTAGAGCAAAAAGCGCCCTCAAGCTGCTGAAGAATAAGCATCGATGGGTTCGGTGGGATGATCTTGCTGCAGCAACTGGGGTATACGATCACGATAAGCTGGACGAACTCATGCAAACGACAAAGAAACTAACGGACTTGAACCTTGAGGAGAAGGACGGTCGGTGGAGGATCGCTCCGAAGGAGAGATCATGAAGATAGTGAAAGAAATAATCAGGGCACTGACAGATGATGGTTGCTTGATTACAGTGAGTGCTGAATCCATCATCGCCGCAAAGCTGGAGCCGGTTAGAGATGCGCTCGCAGGGCTGATAGGGACGGCGCAACGGATAGCATTTGAAGATGCGGGACTACATAATTCTGATTGGCAAGTAGATCCTCACGATGCGCTTCAATTAACGCTACCGGAAGCAGTCAAAGCCCTCGCCCTATTCGAGAAGGAGAAACCATGACACTATGGCAGCTTGAATTGATACGCAGGCTTCGCGCTCGCTTCTGGATGTCGAAATCGATGCGCACTGACGATGAGGTATTGAGCATGACCGAGGGATCGTTCGCTCGCGCCTTGATCTATTTTCAGATGAGCGTGGAATGTCTGTGGGCGGACATAACCAAGAAACATGCTCGGTGGATGGAGAAGTAATGGCAATAAGAGGGGTGTTCGTGCTACACTAACATCGCAGCAAGGAGGCCTACAATGGCAGACACCCCGATCGTGGCGGCAGCTCTCAGCAAGGATCTAGCAAATCTCCAGTCGAGAGAGGCCCGATTCCAGAAAGGAACGTATGTAGCGGACGACACGGATTACCATGCGATGAAGCTCAACCTTCATGGCAGGGCAGGATTCCTGATCCATGTCGACAACCCATCTGACCAAGACGTTCTTGTCAATCTCTACGGGATGCACGACGTAGATGCAGAAGTAGGAGACACTGGCGTTATCCAAATCGGAGCACTATTCACATCCCCCGCAGGCTCGGCTATCTCTCAATCGACCACAGACCCGTACCCCTTCTTTCTGATCAGATGCAATTCTGCTGTTGCTCCTGACGGAAGCACAGTCACGATCTACGTGAACTGCAAGGAGGCGTAGCATGTTGGGAGTATGGAATCAGAATCCAAGTGAGAGAGGGACAGACAGTGGAGCCCTAGCCGCTGTACTCGGCGCACTCAATACGGCGTCCTCAAGTGGTGCTATCTCTGACGCGAAGACTGCGATGGCGATGGTTAAACAGCTAGTTACCAACTCCGAGGCTGTTGTTGCCCTGAACGTGCATGACACGGAGATCTTCCCAGCCTCTTCTGAGTTGGATTGCGTGCTTGCGGCCCACGCCTCTGCCAACACATTCACTACATGGGCTGAGATCGTAGACACAACTGGGACGCCGGTAACGCTGTCGTCCGTGTTCGCCGCTTGCGATGGGCACATCACTGCGATGATTGCAGAAATCGCCAATCAGGACAATGCAATTTACATGGTTGAGATTTCCTATGGCTCTGCCAAAACCCCGATAAGCTCGTGGCGCATAATCTCGAAAAGCAGTTTTGTGTCCCCCACTGGAGTATCGGCATGTCGCGGAGAGCACATCCCACTTGGAGAAACTGTCTATTACAGAATGATGTGTGAGACGGCTGGAGCTAAGACGCTTAAAGTCCACTTCCGGTACTTCTGTCACGCATAAGGAGACAATGAATGGAGACAACAGCCACTGTAACTGAACGTGACTGGACTGACGACATGAAACACGAGAGCGGGCACTACGAGAACCTGTGCCGATCATGCAAGAAAACGTTCGTCGGGTACAAGCGACGGTTCATCTGCCGCAAGTGCGCCATCGGGAAGAATGAGTAAATCAGACCTGGAAAGGTCGTTCGAATACTACGCTCGCATTGCCAAGCTACCAACTTGGGAATGCGAGTTTGTTTTTCACCCTACGAGAAAGTGGAGATTTGATGTTTGCTGGCCAGAGGTTCTCTTCTACGTTGAACTTGAGGGTGGAGTATACAGCGGAGGCAGGCACGTCAGAGGCTCTGGCTACACGAAGGACTGTGAGAAGTACAATGCCGCTGTGATGCTTTCATGGACTGGCCTGAGGTTTACCACAGAGATGCTGAAGAAAGACCCAATGGGGTGCATGGAGCAGATCAAACGTGTACTGATAGCAAGGCAGGAATGCGAACAAAGGTCAACAGTAGCGACAAGCAAACGAGTGACCTCGAAAGACCCAGCGGCCTCGAAAGAGGTAGGCAGCTCTTAGGCTTGTCACCTGCCGCAATAACAGCTCGAAAATGAGAAGAGGGAGCGCGTAGGCTCCCTCTCTTGCAAGCTACCATCCGGTGTGGGCTACTTCTTCCCTTTCTCTGCACGATCCAAAAACTCCACGATCGCCTCGCAGACCAAATAGTTCACGCTGCGGTCTCGCTTCTCCCCGAGAGCCATCAATCGCTCTACGGGCTTCAGCTCGATCTTCGACTGAGGGATGTAAATTGATAGCTTCCCCATAAGTTCTTTAGTTGCCATAGTTTCTCACCTCCAGGTTCAGTTTCATCAACAGCGGAAGTATATCACACTTGCGCGTATCCTGTCAAGTCCGCTCCTAAGCGATGGGCGTGAGAAGCACCGCCTTGACTGACAGTTTTGTATTCGTCTTCTTCAAAAGCGTGATGGCATCAACAACCCGACTGTCACGCTTGGCCTGAGCTGCGCTATCTGCCAATACGTTGATTGCCGAAAGGGCCTTCCCTTTCGCCAAGATCGAGACTGTCCACATCGCCTTCTTCTGACCGCCCTGATATGTATCCTGTTTCTTTTCCATCTGACTTCCTCCTAGTTGAACCCGGTGGAAACATCTGTGTTGTAGTAAACAACCCGCCTTGCTGCCTAACTAGTTCAGAATATGCAAACGCATGTGCGAAATGGTCCGCTCCATCCTTCTCCCAAGTAGCATAGGTCTTATCGTCCTCTTCGACAACAACCCTTGTCAGAGCCATCACATGTCTCCAGAACTCTGCGGGGGTGTCCTCTGGCATGATCTCTTCCATCGACAGGAACCTGCTCATCCCTTTGTCGAGGACTTCTGTGCGAGCAGCATTGAGTTTCCGCAGCCTCCCGCCGTCATCGTCTTTCTCTTCAGCCTCATCGATTCCAGTGGCAGTCGAGCTTGGTTTGTACCTAACGAGCACTACCTTTCCCATGAAGTCAGCCGCAAACGCTTTCGCAGCTCTCGTCTCTGGGGCTATGTCGATAGCACAATGAGCGACGTTGTGGGTGTGCATCAACCTGCTAAGAATCTCGAATGTGCAGGTGCCGATCCATACCGTTCTGCCCTCCATCGTTCTGATGACCACATGCAAAGTAGCACCAACGTCAACGCCCATACAGCAGGGGCCTATGTGAGCTGGCTGCATGACATCCATTCTACGGAGCTGCTTGATGAGTTCCAGGGTGATGCGCGAGCCTTCTGGAGCATAAGGGAGCCCGAGCACCATGTTGTAGAATGTCTGCAGTTCTGCTATCTTCCCTTGAGCCTCAATCCACTGCTGCATGATCTCCCAAGGTTTGACAGTTGGGGAAATGAGCTGGCTCATGTGGAACGATCGATACCTACCCTCAGTGGGGTTGTTCGCCAACCACCTCATCTTCTTTTGATCCCATCGTTCACGCAAATTGAGTGGAGTCTTGCAGTCCGGGCAAACGATTGTCATAGGGAACTTCTCACTGTAGCTATCCGGCCACACTGGAGGGGATTCAAGGTCGCAATGCGGACATGTGATGACTATCTCCTCCTGAGTGCCCATCATGAACCTACCGTAGATTCCTTTCTCTGACGGGAATTTGGGATTGCTCAGATCGTAGGTCCACTTCCAGCGGCTTGCTCCCAGACGGCTCGTGGCTACCGCAGCTCCATCCTTGTCCATCTCTTCGTACTCATCTCGAACGAGGAGGCCAACGGGGATCTCTCGCAGCTTGGATTTAGCCTTGGCACCACGTAGGTACATCGGCTGTCCGAATGCGAGCTTGAGCCCAACGTTGTCTGCGCTGCTGAATGCAGCCTGCAGAGCTGGTGAGTTCTTGAGGATAGGAGTAATGCGAGCCTGTGAGAAGTCTCCGAGCTGTGACTCAGTAGGGAGCATGTAGAGCACTCCCTCTCCTTTGGTGGCCATGAACCACAGCGCCAGGTTCAGCGCCGTCTCTGTCCATCCTGTCTGAGCACACTTCATCACAGCTACAGCCCCAGACACGCCGAGAGTTCGAAGGGCCTCATAGACTGCCCACAGGTAGGGGTAGAATCGAAGCTCACTGAAAATGCCATATTGAACACCGTTGGGCATGATCCTATACGCTCTTGCGAAGTGGTACGGACCATGCCCGGCTCTAGCTTTTACCTGCTCTAGCAGGCTAGATACGCTGCTAACCGATTGGGAGCTCATCTATCTCGATGTTAATCTCTCCTTCAAACCGTCCTCCTATGACCGCAGAGGCAGAGTCGTCGTCTGTTGGGTCGGACTGTAGCTGTAACGATACTAGACACCGCCCTGGCTTCATCGTGAGTATCACGCCGACCACATGCTCCGCTATGTCTTTCCCATCAAGATGGATTGTCGGAACTTCGTCCGGCATCACTGCTATCTGAATCTTTGGCATCTACGCCTCCTTGCTTGTTGAATTCAATGTGGAACACGTTGTCCGTAACAGGATACTCGCCAATGTATTCCCACTTACCGTGAGGACACCAATGAATAGACACGATAGCTTCTTCCTTGCCAACCTTCTCTCGATCTGCCCAAAGGAACAGAGCAACGCCCTGAACTCCAGGCATGTACTTATTGGCAAACGCTAGTGCGTCATGGCCTGCTAGTGCTATCTCGATCTCGTCGAGAGGCCCATTGATGATCAATCCCTGGACTCGCGCACGTTTCCTATTGGCATACGAGATGTCGTCATGGCGAAGGATCTGCCATTTGTCTTGTTTCTTCTTAGGCATCAGTAGCACCCCGTAGGGAGTAGACGATACAGGAACGTCGCTGTATTCCTCGACCCGCAAGAGTCCTCGGTCGTGATCTTCACGTAGTAGTTCTGCTCTGGATATTCACCAACGCTGCATTCGTAGCAGTAGCTGACTGCGTTGTATCCGGGCACACCGCCAACTGGGGCCTTCAGTATCTGTGTCTCTGTGTCGATGATCTGCGGCCACGAAGGGATAATCAGGAAAGAATTGGGATGGCGTTTGAACTTGTAGACACCCTCTCCGCTGTATGGAACAGATGCAAATACAGCGTCGGCATAGTCCTCTCCGGCCTCTTCGTACCAGGCAACAACTTCGACAATGCGCCACTCGTCGCCGTCTGGATCGTAGAATCCCCAGTCAAGCGGGATGTCTCCAGGCCAGAATGCTTCTCCAGCATCTCGCTCGCAGAGGAAGACTTCGTAAGAGAGTGGAGATAGGAAGTGATCGCCTGATGGGCTCTGATGCTTCGGGGTTATGAGGCTGTCAAACGGGCTGAGTGCCATACTGAGCGTGTTTGGAAGGGTTCCGCCCTGTACATGCCCATAGCTTGCGACAAAGGGTCTGTCGTCCATGTTGACTGGTTCGTTGATCAGGTCGATGAAGATCTCTCCGGTCTGAGTTTCTCCGCCGTAGTGACCAGTTACCGTAACGACAGCAGGAAGTTCGTAGAACGTGATCTCCACTTCGTTAGTCCCGTTGCGGAACGTCCGCACATCGGTATCGAAAGCAAATGACCAACCTGGGGCAAGATCTGCCCGGATGGTAATCGTTGCCGGTGGATGAGCAGCCAGTCTGTCAGCAGTCACAACAAGTGCGGGTTCGTCGAGTTGCGTGCATCCCCCGAGGATCACCGCCAAGCAAAGCAAAAGAATTAGTTTCAGTTTCATCGTCCACCCCTTAGTGCTCAACATGCCATAGCCCGCTCGGAGGCGGAGTGTATGTAGCAGAAGCTCCATCGTCATCGAATGCCGTCACTGACAGTGAGTACCACCCAGAGCCAGGGAATTGGTATCGGATGACTTCTGACTTCTCTAGCCGTTCAGGATCGTTCCCTACTCGGAACGTCTCGCCATTGATTCGGATAACCCACAGTACGATCTCTCCGTCAAGGTCGTAGCCATTGCCACGGACATCCCACTCGAACGGCTGATGCTGCTCTACTCCGTTCGGGGATTGATATGCCCAGGCTGTGATAGCTGGTGCCTCGTTCATTTGTTCATCAATCGTTGCAATCGGCACTGGCCCGATACATGCTGTCAGTGCGAACAAAACAGCTACTAGCAATACAATCAGTTTCAGTTTCATGATCAACCTCCAGTGTTGATTTCTACTTCACGCGAACAGTTCGCGTTGTAGAGTCCTGGTTGCCGTCGTAGTCCCGGACTGTCAGCGTCACGGTGTAGCGGCCAGCCACGTCGAATCGGTGGGCAACCTCTCTCTTCACAGAGACTTGCTCCCATACATACTTGCCATCTTTCCAGACCTGAATTGTCTCAGTCCAGATGCCCTCGATAATAGTCCCATCGCCAAAGCTCCACTTGCCCCACATGATCTCATCGTCAGGATCGTATGACGCAGACCCGTCGAACAGAACTTTCGAATGTGTCTGCACCGGATATTCAGGTGGGTAAAACGAGAACGCAGCCACTGGCAGTGTGAGGACTGGTGGAGCAGGATCGACTGGGTCGTCAGGGTCAACTACATCCGGCAGCATACATCCAGCAAGCGCGAGTGCAGCAATCAGCAAGATGCCGATCGACATCAGTTTGATTCGTTTCATGGTTCCTCCTTTTGAAAAGGGGCCTCCGTAGAGACCCCTTATCGTCAATCAGTTGGCTCTACGGTTGTCGCACGTCACCGACAACTGTGCCTTGAGATTTCTTCGTTAGTCAAAGATCGACTTCAAAGCCGAACTCGGCGTCGAGTGCAAGTATGCCGCCAATTACGCCAAGATTCGCCGATGCGAACAAGTCCCATGTGAGTGTTTCGTTATCGAGGACGTGTATCGTCATATCGCCGTAGAATCCAGATGATTTCAATCCAAAGGTAGGCCACGAGGAAAGACGCTTGGACTCAATGTATGCGCCAACCTCAACGTCGAGAGGGTCAGATTTGCCAACGTAGACAGCTTCGAAACCAAGGAATGGCCCTCTAGCCGACCCCATCTGTGCCCACGCATCAGCAAGGTATGCATCTATGTTGAAGTTCGATGTGTCTTCACCGAACTCAAACCCAGCAAACAGCTTGCCGTCGTTGTCAGGCACCCCATGTGTGTACCCAAATCCGAAGAACGCCATCGCTGGTAACGTAACTACCAGCGCCATCACTACCGCAAACGCTAAAACCAATGCTCGTTTCATGCTAAACCTCCGTTGTGTGTTCGAATTCCCCAGTCTCGTTCTTGACGGCGACAACCTTGTCGACGAGCAAGCTCGCGCACCAGAGTATGAACGCTTTGAT
>Ga0075120_10002124_pt1 | contig 14630 bp, 12 predicted proteins | sample AntAceMetag02UKL_FD_69792 | JGI IMG/M metagenome (GOLD analysis project Ga0075120, IMG submission 69792) | Saline lake microbial communities from Ace Lake, Antarctica - Antarctic Ace Lake Metagenome 02UKL | ecosystem: Environmental > Aquatic > Non-marine Saline and Alkaline > Saline | place... | reverse complement strand
TTATTATCATTGATAAGACAAGTATTTTAAATTCTAATCATTTGAATTATTATTTGAATTTACATGCCTTTTGATACCATTAGAATAATTTGAAAGCCATATTTCAAATTTTGAATGTTACATAGAAATGACTGAGTCTTGTAACAATAAAAAATGGCAATAATTATTTCAGCCCTACTCTGATATTAATACAAGCGGGCACTGGCTGAATTTATATTACTGGCACATCTATTTAACGGAAATTCGTACTATGGAAAATACTTATGATCGTTTGCAGGCACTAACCAGGGGACAAATTGCGTTAATACATGAAAAATCCGTTGAGCTCCTGGAAAAAACAGGGTTCTGGTTCGACTCTGAAAGGGCCAGAAGTATTTTCAAGAAACACGGATTCAAAGTTGACTGTGAGATTGTCTATATCAAAAGCCCGGATATTGAAAAAGCACTTGAAACGGTTCCTGAAGAATTCACTATTAAGGCTCGAAACCCGGAAAATGATATTAGGGTAGGAGGCGAACATTTTTCTTTTTCCAACAATGCCGGTGCTCCTTTTATTGTGGATTTTAATGGGGGTATACGAACCAGTTCCAGTAAAGACTTTAAAAATTTCCTTAAATTGAATCAGCAGCTGGAGCCCATAGGATATACAAGGGAGCTGATTGCCTCAAGCCAGGATATCCCCGCGGAAAATACGCTCCTGTACGAACTTATCTGGCAATTAAAACTTACAGATAAACCTGTAAACTGTGTCTTTGGTGGGGGTGCACCCTTACTTGCCATTACATTTGGTATTAATAAAAAAAAGATGAACCATGACTCCCTTGAAGGAATTTCCTATGGTATCGGAAACTATAATCCAAGGTCTCCCCTTACCCTTGAAAACAGTCAATGCGACAGGTGTATCGACCTGGCAGAATGGGGAATTGCGTCTTGTATCAGTCCCATGCCCATGGGTGGAATGACCGGGCCGGTTACCCTGCCCGGGCTTATCGTGTTGCAGAACACTGAGGTGCTTGCTCCTCTTGTGCTTTCCCAGCTTGTTTCCCCGGGTGCGCCGGTTATCTATGGTATCCTGGCTACAATTGCGGACATGAAAACTGCTGTTTCAGCAACCTCTGCTCCGGAAGTAGGCATTGTCATGCGTGCCTGTACCCAGATGGCGAAGTTTTACGGCCTCCCGACCAGAGGTGATGTAGGTCTCTCTGATTCATGCTGTGTTGACTTTCAGGCCGGTGCGGAATCTGCGTATCATTTTGTCAATGCCATCAGTTGCGGTGTTAATCTCCTTCCCGGACTTGGAAGTTTGCAAAGCCGCGGTATCGGCTCCTTTGAAAAACTTGTGCTTGATGCAGAAATTGCCACTCAGGTAAAAAGAATGCTCAGACCCATGGAGTTCACTGAGGATAGCCTTGCTATGGAAACGATTATGAATGTGGGGCAAAAAGGTAATTACCTGACTCAAGAGCATACTTTCAAACATTTCAGGACAGAAATTTACAATCCTCAAATATTTACCCGCACTTCATATCTTAACTGGGAAAAAAATGGATTAAAAGATGCCTATACCCGGGCTAATGAAAAAGTCAAGCAGATGCTTGAGAACTATGAGCAACCTGCCTTGGGACAGTCTCTGGAAAAGGATATGGATGCTTTTGCCCAGGCCCATTATCCAGTACCAATGAAAAATGAATAAGAATGCCTGCTAAAGTTCTGAATTTAATTGTTCTCAGAACTTGATATACAAACCCAATATTTCAAGGAGGTAAAAAGTGAAGGTAAAAATGAGTATCCAGAAAGCTGTGATCACAATAATTGCATTGTTGTTGATCATACCGATTTCAGCGTCGGCAAAAAGCAAGGAAGAACTCAAGATCGCTACCTGGGAGGACGTTAACACAATGGATCCCGGTTGGCTCACCAGTGTCGAACGGGAATTTACAATCATGAACTGCATTTATAATGGACTGGTGAAATATAAGGAGGGAACATGGGATGTCGTTCCTGATCTTGCGGAATCCTATGACATGTCAGCGGATGGTAAACAAATTACGTTTCAATTGCGTAAAGGGGTCAATTTTCACAAAGGGTATGGTGAAATGACAGCCGAGGATGTGAAGTTTTCATTTGAACGGATTATTGATCCTGAGGCAAAATCTCCTGAAAAGGGTGCCTGGGATAAGTTGGACCATGTGGAAGTTGTGGATAAATATACCGTAAGACTGGTACTTAAAGACAGAATGGCCCAGCTGTTCACATCAACTCTTCCCTTGAATGCCGGTATGATTGTCAGTAAAAAAGCCGTTACTGAGATGGGTAATAAGAAATTTGCGGCCAATCCCATCGGCACAGGCCCCTATGAGTTTGATAGCTGGGAACCCAAAGGGTATGTTAAACTGGTCATATACAAAAACTATTGGGGAGAAAAAGGAAAAATCAATCAGCTCACTTTTCTACCAATCGTTGAAGACACGACTGTTGAAATTGCATTAAAGACAGGTGAAATAGACATCGGCCGGTGTTCTCTTCCCAGTCTGCCGTCCATTAAGAAAAACAAGAAACTGAGTGTATATACTAAACCGGCCCTGCTATACTGGTGGTTGGGATTTACTGTTAACAAACCGCCTTTTGATAATCTTAAGCTTCGACAGGCAGTCCGTTATGCTGTTGATATGGATAAAATCCTTGAAGCCGCTTTTTTCGGCACAGTTAAAAGGGCAAACAGCATGCTGCCGCCCGGAATGCTCGGAGAGTGGAAAGAAGCTCCAGTATATGGGGTTGATTTAAAAAAGGCAAAAGAGCTGCTGAAAGAAGGCGGCAAGCCTGATGGATTCGAAGTCACCCTGCTGGTATGGACCGATGATCGAGCCAAGATTGCTGCTGAGGTCATAAAAGCGAATCTGTCCGAGATCGGAGTGAAAGTGAACATTCAGATCAAAGAAGTCGGTGCATTTAACGAAGCATCAAACAAAGGTGAACCCAACCTGTACATTCAGTATTTTACCACGACGATTGATCCGGGGTATGCGACCAGCTGGTTTACAACAGGAAATGGCTGGAATCCTAGCCAATGGAGCAACAAAAGATATGATGACCTCATGAATGCCGGCATGAGTGAAATTGATACCGGGAAACGGGCACAGATTTACATTGATGCTCAAAAGGAGATTGATAAGGATTGCTGGGCCATATGGCTTACCCACGGATCTAAAATAAGAGTGGCCCAGGAAAATATTGATATCGGACCGCTTTACCCCAACGGCCGCATGGCACCTTGGGCTATAAGTTTCAAGTAAATTTATTTGACAAAAACATATTGTTTTTTGTTGATTGATTTCTTCAGGGGGTTGGTAATCCACATTGCCGGCTCCCTGATCAATAAAGTTTATTTATCAATTCAGGAGAAAAAATGGAGTTCTGCTATGTTAGCAAATCATTTCAATGCTCAAATTAGACCCCGGTTACAGATTCTTAACCAGGATCAAATAAAACAGATCCACCTTGCTTCACTTGAAATCCTGAAAAGAACCGGGGTTCAGGTTATGCTGCCGGAAGCGCTTGATCTTTTGGAAAAAGCAGGCGCATGTATCCTTTCCGATAACATGGTAAAAATACCCTTTCACCTTGTGGAGGAAGCACTTCGATCCGCTCCTTCACGGATTACCATTTATGATCGGAACGGCAATCCCGCAATGAGGTTCGAAGGCCTCAACGCCCATTTCGGCCCGGGTACCGACACCACATTCGTCATGGACATAGAAACCGGCGAGAGGCGGCCTACAAAAGGCCAGGACGTAGCCCGTGTGGCCCGATTGTGTGATGCACTGCCCAATATCGATTTTGTTGCTTCAATGGGCGGGGTTTCACCGAAAGAGTGCGATCCAAACCTTTCAGACCGCCACAATTTTGCTCTCATGTTAAACAACACAACAAAGCCGATTCTCTTTACCGCATGGAGCCTGGAGGGGCTCAAGGATATTCATCGCATGGCCTCAGTTGTATGTGGAAGCAAAAAAGCCTTGGAACAAAAACCCTTTTTAATCCATTATGCAGAACCGATCACACCGCTGCAACATGCCCCTGAATCCCTGCAGAAATTGTTGTTTTGTGCAGAAAATTTTATCCCGTGCGCTTATGTCAGCGCGCCGATCATGGGTGCAACATCTCCGGTAACAGTAGCCGGGACCCTTGCCCTCCAAACGGCTGAATTCCTCAGCGGTCTTGTCATTTCACAGCTCAAGCGCAAGGGAGCTCCTATCCTGTATGGCGGTGGAGGCACTCCCATGGATATGAAAACCTCGGTCAATGTTTACAGTGGCCCAGAAGCTTTTCTGGTTCATGTGGCCGGCAAGGAGATGGCAACATATTACGGCCTGCCGGACTTTAACACCGGCGGATGTTCTGATGCCAAGGTTCTTGACCAGCAGGCCGCAGCCGAAGCTTCCGTTTCGCTGATGCAGGCCGGCATGGCAGGCAGCAGCATGGTCCATGATGTGGGATATCTCGAATCCGGTCTTACCGCGTCTTACGAAATGCTTGTCCTTTCAGATGAACTAATCGACATGCTCAAGTATATTTTAAAGGGGGTCACAGTGGATGCGGAGAGTCTTGCCACGAATATAATCAACAAAGTCGGCCCAAGGGGAAATTATCTTCAGGAAAAACACACCATGCAGCATTTCAGAAATATCTGGTACCCAAAGCTGTTCAACCGTGCCAATCATGAAAGGTGGAAGGAAGGCGGAGAAAAAGACCTGTGGAAGGTGCTGAACGAACGTGTTAAAACGATTTTGGGAGAGCATAAGCCGGAACCTTTGGCCAAAAATGTGATGGAAACCATAGAGGGAATACTCGCATCAAAGATGAAGTGATAGGAACTTGCTTTTTGTCAAGGAAAGTATGAAAAATTATTAAAGCGTTGAAATATGCACCCAGCCGGGCCGGGTGTAAATAATTCTTAAATTTTTAAAATTGATGAAAAAACATCAAATTTTGGCTGATTTCAAACATAGCTCACCAGCAATTCCACAACTTAATTTTACGTGTGACCTTCAGGTTAAAACTTCATACTGGAAAGCCCACCCTATGTCTTCCAGCATAAAGCCGAATGCCGTGCAAAAATTGCCATTTGCATCAACGAAAAAGATGTGGACTTCATGTTGGAGACCCTGGATTTATAAAGCCTTGACAGCAACTATATGGGCAGTAAAGGGGATGACAAAACCATCACCTCTTTCATAGGCACCAACGGATTTTTCAATATGTTCTTTTATCGCTGCAAGGGCTTCTGGTTTTTGAGCGGCCAGAATGGCAGCAATTCGAACACCGGCATCCCGTTCAGATTCAAAAATGAACGAAACCGATGGAACCTTCCATTCAACAGTCACTGATCGAAAAACAAGTGACAACGGATCAAAGCCTGCCTCACCCAGGGCATTGCGGCAGTCATCTGGATTTCCATAAGCAAAATAATCAGGACCTTCTGGTAATTGAACATCAAAACTGGCACAGGCCTTTACAGCTTCTGCAACAATCCTGTTTCCCGGACTTTTATCTGGACTTGCCCAAATAGTAAAACCATACCACCCTCCAGGTCGAAGCACCCGGAAGGCTTCAGAAAAAGCAGCCTCCGGCCTTGACAGATGAAGCAATCCAAAGTTCATAACAACGCTATCAAAAGAATCTTCTTCAAAATCCAGGTCCTGGGCATCGCCTTCATGGAACTGGATCAAAGGATTCCGGTCTCTTGCGATGCGAACCATTTCAGAGGAAAAGTCCAGGCCAGTGGGTATTGCCCCGAGAGCAAATGCCATTTCCCCGACATATCCAGGCCCGCAAGCCACATCAAGCAGGCGGGTGCCGGATTTTACCTTTGCAGCCTCAAGCAGATGATGGGTGAAAGGTCGGACAAGCCCGCTCCAGGCCAGATCATATCTATGGGCAATGCGCTGCCAGCCCTCTTGTTGAAACTGGTGGAAATTGTTATCTTTTAAAATCATCAAGCTTCCTTTAATTTCTTCATTTTTTAAGCACATTTCCCAGACCCAATTACCATGGCCAAAAAATTTTCTTTCACGTCTGCATTGATATTTGCTCTAGTTGAACAGATACTTTTTTCTGACAATCAGCAACGCCATTAAGGGAACGAAATTGAAGACAAGCCAGAAAATTTTATACCCTGCAAAGAACAAATAAATTGCCACGTTAATAGTTTCCTATTTGACGATATCCTTCCTTCACACCGTGAAGGTCCATTCCTGTCTCATTATCAGGCACAGCTAAAGATAAATAGCCGGGATCTGGATGATATTATCTGCCACAATTTCAATTTTTTCGGAATTGTTAACCACGATACCAAACTTTGCCCCTGTTTCCTTAAGAAAGGATTTTAAAGGCCCAAGCATACGCTGAGTTAGTTTGGTGCCCAATTTAATCTCAATGGGAATACACCCAAATGGGCCATCAATAATCAAGTCTATCTCTGCTTTGTCACGGGTTCGATAAAAATTAAAATCGATTCCATGCTTTAAAGTACTTTGAAACCCCCTGATAATCTCTTCTATGGCAAAGGACTCAAAAGAAGTGCCGGCCACGGGATGGATGAGAAGCCGGTCAATCTCGTCCACCTTGAGTAGATGATGGAGAATACCCTGGTCCCGAAAAAACCCCTTAGGCATTTTTTGAATTTTTTTCAGGCTGTTTTTTTCAAAACTGCGTAAGTTCCGCCAAATAAATGTGTTGTGGAGTATCTCCAGGTATTCCCTGGCTGTCACAGAACTCACTTCCAAAGCTCTTGCAATGGAGGATTGATTAATAATCGTGCCGGAATGATAAGACAGACTTCTAATAAAAAGTCTGAAATTGTGGGTATTGAGACGTGGAAAAAGGCGTTGGATATCACGGCGGATATAGTCTGTGAAATATTCATCCATCCAGAGCCCGTAAAAAAGCGGGTTTGTTTTTCCCTTTATCCTGGGTTCTGGATAGCCACCCAGTAGCCAGTGCTCATAGAGTTGATTAATGGTGATAGACGTCTTCAGATCAACCAGGTCAGCAAGGCAAGTCGAACTCTCTATCAAACACTCATAAATGCTCGGCAGCGGTTTCTCGTAAAACTCCCCCATCTTGAACGGCCAAAGCTCAATAGTGGCAATCCGTCCGGCAAGGCTCTCGGACAATCCCCTGACGATTTCGGGAGAGCTTGAACCGGTCAGCAGAAAACGGCCACAAGCTTTCCTGTCCTGATCAATAATTCCGCGCAGGACTTTGAACAGGTCCGGAAACTGCTGGGCTTCATCAATAATGGTTTTATCGCGCTGCCGGGTAAAAAAACCCAGAGGGTCACCCGTAATAAGCTGGTAATCATCAGGCCGCTCTAAATCATAATACTTCCAGTCCGGATACAAAGCCCTTACCAGTGTTGATTTTCCACATTGCCTGGGACCGATCACTGCCACACAGGGAAACATTCCCATGAGTGTCTCGATTTTATGAGCTAAAAATCTTTTTTTATCCATCATTTTTAAACACTACCTTTAAAAAATCCGGGTGTCAATATAAAATATTTTTTTGTCAAAATTTCATTTTTAGGTTGCCGGGTTATTCTTTTTCAAATCCCTGGCAAAAAATAATTCCAGTAAGTTTTTCGATTTCATCAGATAAAGAATTTATACGGATTTTGTTTCCCTATAATCAAAGTTCTTCTGATAATACCCAGGGTTCTTTTGTTCTGCATTTTGCTTACCATATTTGCAGTAAGCCTTTCCATGAAGGAACGTCGGTTAATAAAATCAGATCATTGTTCAGAAAAGACCGCCATTCCAAGGGTTTCGGCAGCGCTTATTCTTCTTGCCTGAAGATCATCTACGATGGCGATCTTTGCCTGGATATTCATCATATCCGTGTAATCTTTAATGGCCCGGAGCCTTCGTTCTCCTGCAATAAGCTGAAACTTGCCTTTTTTTTGAGGCCTAACGATAATGGGTTCAATCAATCCATCCCGTACAATACTTACCAAGTTCTCTTAAACTGTTTTCATCAAAGTATTTGCGGTGTTGATAGGAAGAAGGATCAATCTTTGTAATGTCAATCATAGAAAAAGAAAAAGGATAATTTTTATGGTCTGTTATTGGCATGATCCAAATCCCCTATAAAAAAATTTTATCGCACTGGTTTAAAAGTATAGATGTTTTTATAAAAAATATTATCAAAAAAGTAAAACCAAATGACATTTGCTGTTTCTGAAAAAAGAACAATTATTCTATTTCCATGTCCCACTTCAGGTGTCCAAAATCAAACAGGGTAAAAAGATGTCAGGACTGGAAATTTGGACGATAGAGCGGTTTTTTTGCAGTTAATTGCGGGCCGGATTTTATATATATAAAAATTACTTTGAAGGAATGGTTTGTGACAGCGGTTGTAGGTCAGTTGAATCAAAATTTTAATGATAAAAAATCGTGATATACCATATATGGGGTTGCCAATAATCTATCTGGACTGTGCCCTATGAATACAAGTCCGAGTATTTTATTTGTTTATTTGGGATGCTTTTACTTTGACCTTCAAAAATTTGAATAAGGCCAACATTCTTCATTTAAATTTTTCTAATTGAAAAAATCTCATATACCACATGTGATAATATCCAATTTTCCAAAGCCTACACTCTATGAATATCATTGAACGCTTTCTGATCCTTTAACCGTTTTACCCTTTATTCCCTCAACAATGTCCTGACACATTTGATAAAAGAGAAGTTGATCCACAGAATAAAGTATTATTTTTACACCTGAATCGAGTACTTTTTTAGCACATTCAGGAGTGTGTTCTGGTCTGGGCATGTCCATAAGAGGAATTCCCGTTCTTTTGGAGATTGCCATCACCTTTTCGAACGCCTTTTCCATATAGGGGTGGTTCCATGTTACTTTTTCCCCTGGAAGGGTTATGGACTGTGAAAGATCGCCCCGTGCAAGACCAGCTGCATCTAGTCCCGGCTTCAATTCCGCAAAAATCTCCTCCGCATTTTCTACCGCCTCCTTGTCCTCAAGCAGTAGAATCACCATATTCTGCCTTTTCGCCTGCTCCAGGTATTCGTTCCAATCCGCAATAGAGTATTGGGCTGCCCTAATGGCAGGGCATATTCCACACTCTCCTTCTGGTGGATAACGAACAGAAGCGACTGCCTTTTTGGCATCTTCGCGTGTTTTTATATGAGGAATGACAATTCCCTGTGCACCGGCTTCGATGCAGTGTCGAATGATACTGGGGTCATTTTCCGGCACACGAACAATTGTTGTAATGCCTGCTGCATCCGCAGCACGTACACAGTGCTCTATTCTTTCGATTCCCATATGACCGTGTTCCAGGCAGAGCATGTAAAAGTCGAATCCGGTATACCCTAGAATCTCAACCAAAGAAGGGTCACCAGTGTTGAATTGCATACCCAATGGAACTTCACCTTTCTTTAGTGTCGTCAAAATACGGTTTTCTTTTTGTTTGAATGACATTATTTATCTCCAATAATCAATTTTTATTTAAGTAACAGCCCAGGTTCAAAAACAGTGATAATAAAATACTTTTAAAAATTTCCATGAGAAATTGTAACTAATCCAAAAGCAGCTCAGGCAACCATAGGCTGAGTTGGGGAAATATTATAAGAGCACCAAGCAGCAGAAATAGAGCCCCTAAAAAAGGGATTAATTCTTTGAAAACATGATGAGCTGGTGCTTCGGCCTGAGCGGATGTTAAGAAAACCAGCATGCCGACTGGTGGTGTAATCAGACCAAGCATGGTTGATAATACGGCAACAACACCCATATGGGTATAATTTATTCCTACTGCAGCAGCAGTAGGAACCATTATTGGAACAAAAACAGCAAAAAGCGTCACTGGATCCATAACGGCTCCGCCGATAAGCAAAACTACTGCCATTAAAGCCAAAACTAGTGTTGGGTCTGATGTGATGGAACCAATCCAGGTTGACAGTACACGCGCAACCCCCATGTTACCAATTATCCATATAAAAAGACCAGCGATTGAGACAATGATCAATATTTTGGCCGCATCAATTCCAACTTTGCAGAATATCTGCCAAAGCTTACCTATATTCAACTCGCGGTATATCAACATGCTTACAATCAAGGCATAGGCTGCAGCTATTGCACCCACCTCAGTAACAGTAGCAATCCCGCCAACCAGACCAACTATAATTATCAATGGCATAATTAGAGCCACGAGTGATCCCAGCATTGATTTAGCTAGTTCATTAAAGCCTACCCAGGCAGTAGCAGGATATTTTCTTGCCCGGCTGATAAGGTAGGATGTAATTAAAAGAAAAACCCCCATTAAAATTCCTGGTATGACGCCTGCTATAAATAATCGGCTAATGGGGGTCATAGCAAAAAGCCCAAACAAAACCAGTGGGATTGAGGGTGGAATTACCGGCCCGATAGTTGCCGAAGCTGCTGTCACCGCTGCGGCGTAAGCACCTGAATAACCTTCGCGTTTCATAGCCGGAACCATAATAGCACCGATGGCGGAAGCGTCAGCCATTGAAGACCCTGAAACCCCCGCAAAAACCATACTTGCTAATATGTTAACATGGCTGAGTCCTCCATGGATATGTCCAAAGCAAGCACGTGTGAAACGTAAGAGACGCTTAGTGATTCCCCCGGAATTCATTATTTCACCGGCCAGAAAAAAGAAAACAATGGCAGCAAAGTGATAATTATTTAAACCCAGAACAAATCCTTGTGCAACAACCATCAATGGAACCTTCGGCCAGAAGGCTGCGATATAAGCAATTTCAGCTATAGCCATACAAAAAAAAACAGGGACTCCAGCGACCATGAAGATCAGCATGGTACCAAAAAGTACGCTAAGTTCGTTAATCATTTTCAGCATCCTTGTTTAAATGGCGATGCCAAAGATTAAGGAGCGCCGCCAGCCCCAAACCAACAGCACCTACTGGAATTGGATAGTATTTCACTGACAAATCAATCGTCATGGTGTCAAGTTCTAGACCAGTTAGAGTACGTAAAGTTTCAAGCGAAACAAATAGTAAGGTGCCACCTGCAACAATGACAAGAACATCAATTATGGAAGCCAATGTTTTTTGTATACTAATAGAAAATTGTTTGGTGAGCATATCGACCTGGATGTGGCTTTGGGTCAGCCATAAAAATATGGTTCCCATCCAGGTCATCCAAAGCATAAGCATCACCGATAGTTCCTCTATCCATATCAACGGTGAATTGAAAATATAACGTAAAACTACTTGCAACACTGCCAACCCAGCCATTGATATTACACATAGACCAAGAATAAAAATCAGTGTTTTAGAAAAAAAATACCGCAGATGTTTTTCCACGACTAAATCTCCAATCCGATAAGCACTTTAATTACAAGACTACATAATATTTAATTCATTGCTGTCGATGTCAAAAACAAATCCACACTGTTTGTGGACTACTTTATATCTTGTATTTTTTGATAGAGACCTTCTGGCCAAAATTTTCCGTCAAATTCTGCTATAACATTTTTAGCAGGAACCTTGAATTTTTCTATTTCCGGTTCGACTATGGTCACTCCCTTGGCTTTTAGCCTGTCCAGATAAAACGTCATCATTTCAGAATAGGGTTTTTGGTTTTTATCTACCATCGTAGCGGCTTCAACAGCAAGTTTTTGCTGAGATTCAGACAGCTTTTCCCATGCATAACTACTCATGTAGATACCCAGACCTGAATGAACATAATTGATGGGAGTATGATATTTTAGCACCTCTAAAAGACCACGTTCGTATTGATTTACAATACCGTTATCATCACCATCAACCATGCCGCTTTGTAATGCCTGATAAATATCTGCTCCTCGAACAGGTGTAGGACTAGCTCCCCAGACTTTCCAAACGTCAGCCACAAAGGGAAGTCCTGGTACTCGCATTTTCAATCCCTTCATTTCATCAGGTGATTTGATCGGTCGTTTGACAGTTGAAAGTCCACGAGGCGATCGGTCTCCGACTATACCGAGGTATTTGATACCGAGTTTTTGTTCAGCATCACTCATCATTTCCCTAAATACATTGCTATTTAAAAATCTGCGATAGTGCCCTTGATCTCTGAAAAGAAAAGGAGCGAATAGAACTGAAAACTGCTTTGCTTCCTTTGCAAAAAAAAGAGCATTAATATCCATGAACCAAAGGTCAAGTTTCCCCGCACGCAGTTGTGCTAACTGTTGTTTGGGGTTGCCAAGCACTCCGCCTCCGATGACTTCTGTTTGAATTTTTCTATCAGATAATTTTTCAAGATTATCTGCAAATTTCTCAGCCCATTGATGATGAATACTGGTTACCGGGGCAGGATGGCCAAGTCGTAAATTAACATCTGCTGACAAAATTGAAGGCAGTAAAAAAGGTATCATTGACAATATTCCAAAAATAAAAATAATTCTTCGTAACATTTTTAATCTCCTTTTTTTAATATTTAATTTTTCTTTTCTTGTTCAAGTCAATTTGTTTTTTAATCCTTTTTTCTTTTGAGAATAGCATTTAGTATTCTTTCCCGAGCTTTTTCCACATGCTCTTGCATCAATCGATCAGCTTCTGAAGCGTCCTCTTTTAAAATCGATCGGGAAATTAAAATGTGTTCGTCGATAATTGCAGTAATATCTTCTTGCACAGTGCTGATTCCCCAAAGCCTTATCCTTTCCTCTTGTACTAAAAGAGATTCATTGATTTTAAGAAGAAGATTATTTTCTCCGGCTTCCATAATGAAAGTATGAAATTTTTTTGATATGCATTTTAGTTTTTCTTTGTCAGTAGTGTTTCTTGCTGTTTCAGATTCTTTAATAATTGAGGTTATTTCCTTTTTCTTCTTTTCATCCATATTTCTCACAGCCAAACTAACAGCTGCACTCATAAGGAATTTCAATACAATATATATTTCTTCAACCTCCCTAACAGAAAGTATTTTGACAAAAGTACCTCTTCGATCGATTGTTTCGACAAAGTTTTGAGATTCCAACACTCTTATAGCTTCTCTAACCGGAGACCTACTAACACCCAGTTTTGAAGCTATCAATACTTCATTTAGCTTTTCCCCTGGTTCAAGCTCACCTTTGACGATGGCATTTCTTAAAAAAACTAATACTCTTTGCCAAAGGGACGTCGGTTGTTCGAAAGTCTGTATCTCTTTTGTTTTAAAAAATGATTGCATAATGTCGACAATATACATTCAAAATTGCTTTGTCAAGAAAAAAATTACCAACCCTTGATAAGGGCTAAAACACTTTTAACTCGAACATTTGAGGGCCGGTTTTTGGGCAATTTCTTGAAAACCCTTTATTATTAATGTTTCGAGTCATCAAGCAACAATTTTTAAATTTTTATTAAGATGCATTTTATAACAAAATTTTTGGTGAGCTATTCTGGCTAAAAGATTGGCGTTCAAGGTGAGGTGGACCCCAATGTCAAGACAGATTTTTGCTCAATTTAAGCGTCATGTTCAGATGAATTATCCGAACGAATGTACGCTAATTTTTAAATCCGATTTTTAACCTCCATTTTTTAATTTTCAATAGTTATTTGCTTGTAATTTTGATCGATTTTGATACTATGCCCTTGTCAGTTAGGAAGACAAGACTCTGCTGGGAAGCAACCTGAGCGCCGAAATTGGTGACGGAAGCATGTGGCAGTGTCTGGGATCATTCTTTTAAGTGGCTTTCCCAGAATTGAAATCGCTTTTTATTTGTTTTTTTAAATTGTTCAGACATCGTCCAAGCCTCCTTTAATTTTAAAGTTGGCTCAATATGCCATGGCCCGGAGAAAATTATAAAATGGGGTTTGCTAACCACTTACCCCATACCGGTATTTGGGAACCCAAACGATATGATATTGGCAATGCCATATCGTTTGTGATAACTTTCGAAATCGGCTCATTTGTTACTCCCTGATCCTTTGTTGTGACGACAACTTGATCATTGAGTAACATTGAGTCATACAGATGGCAAAACCTCTGCACTCTGACCTGGCCCTGAGGGCCAGGGTTTCTACGTTGGACTAAAAGCCTCAACTATTTCATTAATCCATTTGTGGCTTTTTGTATCTGTTTTAGATCATATTGTTTTAAAATGGACATACTCTCTTCACCTGAAATACCTGAATATCCGAGAGAAAATATGGCTGAATTGGTTTCAGTTTCTCCAAGCAGAACCAGGACATTGCCTTCATTTTCATTGCTGTCATGGGTGTGCATTATCTTGAATCCATCCATTTCAGAACTTTCAATTTTAATCCCACCCTGGGACATGTTCATTCCCTGGAATGAGGCCATTCCCATTTGCTGGGAAGTAACCATTATCGCCGCATCAATGGTATTGTCTCCCTTTTCATAGGATCGGGTAGCATTTAACATTTTTACACCATTCATGTTCATATCCATATCCATAGCAGGTTCAGCATCCCAGCCCGAGATATCAATGAGAGGGGCTTTCAATGCTTCCACCGCGAATAGTGATGAAGTAAATACAAAAAGAAAAACAGTTAGAGAATAAAATACGATTTTTGGATATGATTTCAAAATAATCTCCTAATTATGGATTATGGTGATTGCTATAAACCAAATAAATTATACATCTATACC
>Ga0075120_10002123_pt1 | contig 14631 bp, 12 predicted proteins | sample AntAceMetag02UKL_FD_69792 | JGI IMG/M metagenome (GOLD analysis project Ga0075120, IMG submission 69792) | Saline lake microbial communities from Ace Lake, Antarctica - Antarctic Ace Lake Metagenome 02UKL | ecosystem: Environmental > Aquatic > Non-marine Saline and Alkaline > Saline | place... | reverse complement strand
CCATTAGAATATTGGATTAAAAAATATTCTAACAAAAAGTGCCAAATGTATGAACACATTACATTTTTCTATTGACAAAAAACTATTTCGTGATATAATTTAAAGCTAAATTGAAGATTTAAAAGAAACTAAAAAAATGAGCTATTCTTTTAAATTATTGGATATTTTAGAAAATAGTTCGTTGAAAATTAATTTAAAAAGAGGGAGAAACGAAATGAAAAAATTTTTTATTGCAATATTAATAATAGGATTGATTTTTTTTAGCATGAACAATGGAACCGCCCAGGCGATCGTAGGATCGAACCTTTACGCTGGATTGCTAAAAAACATGGAAGGAGGTGATCCTTCTTCAAAAATGATTTTTGGCGTGATGGCCAAAAAAATAAGTGGAGACACTTACTTTATAGAAATTTTAGAAAAAACATCAACAGGGGTAATCATCAACACCGCGCCAGTTCAAATGGACATTCCGGATTGGAAAAATCTACTTGAACAATTCATGGGTTCCTGGGATATTGCTGCGATTTGGTATGTCGAGTCAACAGAACTTGCCACGAAAAAAAATCCGGTCCCTCCTTCCATTTCAATCGTTAATTTACATAGCGGCTTGAAAGAAGAGATGGGTCAGAACAGCACCGCTAAAAATGTTAACGGTGTATTCGCTTACTGCGGTCCCTACTCTACCGGAGGAAAGTTGGATGAATATAAAATCATCCAATTCCAGAAAGGACCGACCGGAGACGTTATGAGCAGCTCATTTTTCTTAGGAGATTGGTCAAAAATTCAGACGACTTTAAGTCTCTCTGAAAATTTGGAAATTGCCCTTTTAATGACAACTCCAATAACGCCAGCGCCACCTGCTCCACCACCGCCAACCGTCATCAATCCAGATTGGCTTTCTGGCTCAACGAACAATCCCTGGGAAGCTAAATGGGATTGGGCAACAGTTCCTGCTGATGCTTTTGCCGTTGAAGTTCCTATTTCAACAACAGGAACAGTAAGTAAATGGAAATTGGTAAAGCGAATTGGGGGACAAATTATTCCCCAATATGAAGTTCCGGCAATTTATAAGCCGGCTAATTCTCAGGAGCTGAAAGATCAATTCCAGCTCAACTCTGCCACTTCTCAGGGGAAATTTGTTATTTTAGGAAAATTTAATGATAAAGAAATTTGGATCTATCAACAATAGATCCAGATAAGATAAAAACCGGTTAATCACAACTAAAGATTAACCGGTTTTTAATATTCAAAAATTCTATAAAAAACTAAAAATATTTACGCCTACTACATAATTAGAAAAAAACATCATCGCATATTGGACTATTACACTAAAAACTCCGGAAAATAAATAGAGGAATAAAAGCAAAAAAACAAAGCCGTATTGCTCCAATAATTGTTTAGTGTGTTCTGAGATAGGCAAAAAAGTAAATAATAACTTAGAACCATCCAAAGGAGGAATCGGTAATAAATTAAAAATCATTAGCAAAATATTGATCTGAATAAATAGCGCTAAAACAATAAAAATAAAAGCTGAAGAACTGACTCCCATCACTAAAAATAATCTCATTAAAATTCCAGCGAATAAAGCCAATAATAGATTAGACAAAGGTCCTGCCACTCCCACTAAAGCTGGTCCATATTTTTGATCTCTAAGGTTATAAGGATTATAAGGAACTGGCTTAGCCCAACCAAAAATAATTCCCACTCCCGAAATAATCAAGAAGAGGGGGACAATAAAAGAACCCCAGGGATCTAGATGTTTTAACGGATTCAAAGTTAATCTTCCCGCTTGTTGAGCAGTCCAATCTCCTTGCCACAAAGCCGCCAATCCATGAGCAATTTCGTGAATCATTATTGAAAAAATCAAAACTGCAATTAAAACTACTATTAATGTTAAGTTCATTGTTCTGGCTTAAATTATTGACATAATTGAATAAAATTGATATTATCTTTAAGTATCAAAGAAAAACCTCAATTTATTTTAGAATACTTTTCATAAAATTTCAACTAAATACTATGGCTCGATGTCAAATCTGCAATAAAAAAGCTCAAACTGGAAACAAGAGATCTCATTCCAATGTTGCTACTAAAAGAAAATTTAAAGTCAACATTCAAACCAAAAAAATTGATGGAAAAAAGCAGAAAATTTGTACCGCTTGTATAAGAACAATCAACAAAGTTAAATAATTTAAAGCCCTCCGGGGCTTTTTTTATTTAACTTTGAAATTCCAAAGTTCAAATTATTCCAAATCAATTTCAAAAACTAAAATCCAAATATCCGCCCAGAGGGCGGTTTTTGGCAATTTGACATTAGGATTTGATTTGAGCAATTTGAAATAATTTGGATTTTGAAATAATTTATTAAGCTATTCTTTATTTATCTCACTTTCCAAATCTCCCTTTATTTCTTCAAACTTATTCTTCGCTTTTTTTAATTGCCCATGGCAATTTTTTATTATCTTTGAACCTTCTTCGAATAAAGTTAGACTTTCTTCCAGTCCAACTTGTTGTCCTTCTAATTTATTAATAATTTTTTCTAATTTTTGAAAATCATCTTGAATGGTTTTTTGAGTCATTGTTTTTAATTATTTTTTAGACAGTTTCTCAGTTTCTAGTTTCTACTCTTTTTTTAATACCTTCCCAATCTATTTCTTCCGATTCTTCATCAAAATATTCTCTCAGTATTTGCTCAGTAGCGGGAGTAGCCCAATCATGTCCCTCTCCTCCTGATTCTACCAAAACAACGATTGCAATTTCGGGATTATCGAAGGGAGCAAAAGCCGTAAACCAAGAATGAGTTTTATCTTGAACTCCAAATTGGGCAGTTCCTGTTTTCCCGGCTACTTCAACTTTCATATCATTTAAACTTGCGCCAGAACCACTTACTATTGTTTCTCTCATAGCAGTTTTAACTTTCTTAAAATTATCTTTCGAAATAAAATTGCTTCTAATTATTTCGGCTTCAATTTTTCGCTCTTGCCCATTAGGATCAACTATCTTGTCAACTATTTCGGGTCGATATAAAATTCCTTCATTAGCAATTACCGCCGTGGCGGCTGCCATTTGCAAAGGAGTAACCGCACTATATCCCTGACCAATTGCCATATGATAACTATCTCCAATATACCATTTTTCACCAATCTCTTTGAACTTCCATTCCGCGTCAGGAATTGTTCCTGTCATTTCTGACGGTATATCAATTCCCAAAATGTTTCCTAACCCAAAATATTTAGAATATTTACTCATCTTATCAGCTCCCAAACCATTCACATTATCCCAACCACCACCCACAGCATAAAAATAAATATTGCAACTTTCGGCAATGGCCTTATTTAAGTTCGTTAATCCATGAGTTTTCCAATCTCTAAAAGACCAAGCTCCCACAGAAATAACTCCCGGACAATTTAAAGTAGTGTCCGAATTGATTACGCCTTCCTCTAACCCCATAGCCGCTAAGAGTGGTTTATAAATTGATCCTGGCGGATATTCTCCGCTAATAGCTCTGTTCAACATTGGTTTTAGAGGATCCTCTAAAATTTCCTGATATTTTTCAGTACTAATCCCATTGGCAAACAAATTATTATCATAACTTGGCAAAGAATTCAAAGCCAAAATCGAACCATCTCGAGGATCAACCGCCACCATAGCAGCTCCCTTGGCTTCTTTGTTAAACTCTAATATAGACTTCAAAACTTCAAAACTTTTTTCTTGAAGTCCGGAGTCAATATTTAAAACTAATTTACTTCCACTAACAGGAGGTTTTATTCCCAACTCTTCTTTAATACTACCGTTAGAATCGACCTCCATTCTTAATTTACCATGCTGACCTTTGAGCCATTTCTCATAAGTATATTCCAATCCATTTTTTCCAATATAATCAGTTATCGAATAATCAGCCATAATTGCCAATTCTTCTTCGGTTATTTTTCCCGCATAACCTAAAATAAATGAGAAAGCTTCTCCTTTTTCATATTTCCTCCGAGCCGTTTTTTCTAAATAAATTCCTGGAAAACTCTGTAATTTTTCTATTAAAATTAAAGCTTTTTCATAATCAAGTCCTTCTTTAATTAAATATTTTTTCTGATTTTTTAAACCGACTCTCTCAACTGTAGTTTCTATAGTAGACTCATCCAATCCACATTCCTCAGCTAAATCAGCATACATTTTTTTTCTATCCTGATAACTTTCAGGCAATTCGCTGTAAATAAAGACAATGTCAAAACTGGGAATATTACTAGCTAAAATTTTGCCAGCGTTGTCAACAATCAAACCTCGTGGAGCTCTAACTTCGACATCTCGAATTCGATTATTTTCAGCAATCATTTGATAATAACCTCCCCTTAAAATTTGCAAATAAAAAACTCTTCCGACGATTATCAACAGAACAATATTTAAAGCAAACCAAAAAATGAAGAGATTAGATTTAATAATATTTTTTTGGTTATTAAGATCTTCACTTTGACCAGCGATAGAAGAAAACGCGATTGGATTTTCAATCTCCGTTCCTGATTTAAATTTTTTCTTTCTAGCCATAATTATTTATCACTAAGAAATTTTTTATAAATGATAGTCACCGAAACTCCAATTAAAACAAAAATTATTGTTTCTTCAAAATATTTAACTGATAAAAAAAATCTGGATTCACCTTCGTTGATTTTCTGCAACAAATTCCACAATGTTAGCAACACGCTATAAGATAAATCCCAAGCAACCTTAATTAAAAACCAAAATAGAATTTCAATTAAAATATTGTATTCTTTATTTAAAATAATATTTCTAAAAAACCAAATAAACGAACCAATCAAGACAAAAAGGATTAGATTGAATCCAAAAAATTCAATTGAAAAAATTTCGAAAATAAAACCAACCAATAGAAACCAACCAATATTTTCCATTAAAGTTTTCCGAATACCCAAAACCGTAACTATAATTAAAATTAAGTTAGGAATTTGAATATTCCAACTCAACATTGGTAAAAAAGAAAATTGGATCAGAAAAGCTAAGAATACTAGAAATAAATAGATTTTTTTCATCTGGTACTTTTAATAATCCAAACCATTCTCAAATTCTTAAATTGAGCAGGAAGATCCAGGGAAGCTTTTTGAAAAAGTTGATCTACTGTCATGCTCACATCTTTTACATAACCGATCAAAAGTCCTCTGGGATAAGCCCCTCCCAAACCAGAAGTAATTACCGTTTGCCCCATTTTAATTTCTGCTACTTGAGGAATCATGTCCATAGTAGCCGAGGTTCCATATTCCCCCTGAACAATTCCTTTAATCTCATTTTCTTGAATTTCAGCATTAATTTTATTATTTCGATCCAAAACCAATATTGCTTCAGAGCTAAAACTATAAACTTTTTTAATTTTTCCAATTAAAATTCCTTCTCCAATTACCACTGGCATCCCTTCTTCAATTCCATTTTTAGAACCTTTATCTAAATAAATAATCTGTCGATCTTTTGAAAGAGTCTTGCCTAAAATTAAGCTAGCCTCAGTATCGAAATCAGTCCGAACTGCTAATTCTATCTGTTCTCTTAAAACTTTATTTTCATTTTCAATTTCCTTTAATTGAGTCAAATTAAATTTTAATTTTAGATTTTCATTAAAAAGTTTCTCATTTTCATTTTTCAATTCACCGATACTGGAAATAAAATTAATTTTCTCATTAAACCAAAAACCAGTTCCGGAAAAAATTTTAGTAAAAGGTTTTGAAATAGTATTGAAAAATGATTGAAAAGGTTTATCTGTTTTGGAGTTAAAAAATAAAATTAGCGAAATTACTAATAAACCTATCGCCAACCAATTATTTATTTTCTTATTTTTATTCATGGAGTTAAATTAGTTTCTATCGTAATGATTTTCCATCGGGTATATCCACTAAAACTTCTTTCAAACTTTCTAGATCTTCCAAAACGATTCCTGTTCCCCGAACCACCGCCGTCAAAGGATCATCCATCCTATGAACTGGCATTTCAGTATACTCTGCTACCAATTTGTCTAAACCTCTAATCAAAGTTCCTCCACCCGCCAATATAATTCCTCGACTCATAATATCTCCCACTAATTCCGGAGGAGTTTCTTCAATAGTAGCTTTAATAGCATTCACAATTAATTTGATAGACCTAGATAGCGCTTCTCTAGTTTGAGAACTGGTAATTTGGACTTCTTTGGGTAATCCGCTGATTAAATCTCTTCCTCGCATCACCATTTTTAATTCCTTATCTTCAACGTGAGAACTCCCAACGGCGATTTTTACATTTTCAGCCGTTCTTTCTCCAATTAATAAATTAGCCTCATCTCGAGCAAAACGCATAATATCTTCGTTCATTCCATCCCCCGCTACCCGCAAACTTCGACAAGATACTACTCCACCTAAAGAAATTACTGCAATTTCAGTCGTGCCTCCTCCAATATCAACAATCATATTTCCAGCCGCTTCTTGCACTGGAATTCGAGCTCCAATGGCCGCAGCCATCGGCTCATCAATTAAATAAACTTCTCGAGCACCAGCATTAGTGGCCGCATCAATCACGGCCCGTCTTTCTACTTCGGTTACTCCTGAAGGAATTCCAATTACTACTCTTGGCCGCGGCAAAAAGGTAAACGAATCTTGATGAACTCTGTCAATAAAATATTTCAACATTTGCTCAGTAGTTTCAAAATCTGAAATTACTCCGTCCACCAAAGGTCGAGATGCCACAATATGAGAAGGAGTTTTTCCTACCATATTTTTGGCTTTTTTCCCGATAGCCAAAATCTGTCCAGTGTTCTTATTAACAGCCACCACTGAAGGCTCGTTAATAACAATTCCTTTATCCTTAACATAAACCAAAGTATTAGCAGTTCCCAAATCAATTCCAATATCTTTGGATATTTTTCCTAAAAGCCTATTAAGCATAAAATTAAATCTCTTAAATATTTTTTAGATTTTCCACAATAATAAAACTATCCGCAAAAACGCTTTCAATTTCAAAGCTCAAATTATTCCAAATTACTCAAATCAAACTCAAATGACAAATTTCAAAATCTAAGACTTTTCGATATTCAGATTTTGGATTTGATTTGAAATAATTTGGAATAATTTTGATTTTGGAATAATTTTTAAAAAATTAGAATATCCTCTTCTCTTCTAATTTTTTCAATAATTCTTCCTCACTCAAAAAATCCACTTCTTCCTCACTTCTTTTTTTAACTTCTAATTTTCCTTTCTCCAAAGTCTTGCTACTGATAACCACTCGATAAGGGCAACCAATTAAATCAGCTTCCGCAAATTTATTTCCAGGAGAAATGTCTCGATCATCAAACAAAACTTCAACCCCAACGGCTTGTAATTTTTCATAAATTTTTTGGGCTTTCTCATTTTCTCCAATTGAAATCAAATGAACCTTGAAAGGTGCAACCGCTTCTGGCCAAATAATTCCTCGCTCATCGTGAAGTTTTTCTACAATCGCCGCCATCGTTCGCCCCAATCCAATTCCGTAACAACCCATGTAATATTTTTCTTTCTTGCCATCTTGAGCAGTAAATTCCGCCCCTTTCATTAGATCAGTATAATGACGCCCTAACTGAAAAATATTTCCCACCTCAATTCCCTTTTTCTCTTCCAATTTTCCATGCTCTTTGGTTTCAGCTCCTTCGAAAGCCATAGCAACATCCACCAACATTTCACATTCAAAATCTCGCCCATAATTAACATTAAGCGTATCAGTCTCATCTTCTTTCTGGCCTCCTACAAAATTCTTAATAGTAGTCAAAGATAAATCTCCAATATATCGACCCTTATCATGACCCCAGGAATGAACATAACCGTGCTTAGTTCCCAATTCTTTCAAATCATCTTCCGTAGCTTCATTTAATTGACCAACGGCCTGCAAAACTTTTTCCAATTTAGTTTTATTGACCTCTAGATCACCTCGAATAACTACTACGATAATTTCTTTATTGGTAACATTTCGATAGACTACATTTTTCAAAAACCTAGCTTTGGGCAATTTATAATTTTTAATATTATCTTCCATGGTTTTAACCCACTCCGGTTGATCTACCACTTCCATTGGTTTTTCTGCTTCATCAAAATTGATTAAAGCTCTTTCAAATTCAGCCACATCTTCGTGAGCAATATATTTTCCATCCTCCGAAACAAAATAGCGTCCTTCGCCAATTTCTGATTCAACCTGAAATTCATGGCAATATTCTCCTCCGATATAACCATTATCAGCCAGCACAATATCAGTTTTCAAACCCATTTTTTTATAAATTCGAGTATAAGCCTCTTCCATTTCTTTATAAGTTTTCTTGAAACTCTCTTCGTCTTTATCAAAAGAATAAGCATCTTTCATAATAAATTCTCGCACTCGCAAAAGTCCACCTCGTGCTCGTAATTCATCTCTAAACTTAGTTGAAAATTGATAAATATTAAAAGGTAAATCTCGATAAGAAATTTCCATTCCTCTCACTAAATCTACCATCATCTCCTCAGCCGTTCCTCCTAAAGCGAAACTTCCTCCTCTTCGATCTTTGACTTTCATTAATTCAAATCCAGTTGTAGAAGTTCGATTAGTTTCTTGCCAAAGCTCTAAAGGATGCAAAACTGGAGTAATCAATTCCTGCGCACCACTATTATCCATCTCTTTTTTAATAATGCTTTTTATTTTTTCATGCACTCTCCAGCCCAATGGCAAAAAATAGTATCTTCCGGCAGTAGATTCAGCAATATAACCACCTCTAATTAAAAGCCTATGACTTTCTGTCTTGATCTGCGAAGAAACATTTTTCAAAGCCTTTCCAAATAATTTCGATTGCAACATGAAAATTAATTTACTTTTTAGTAATTTATCTAATCCTAACGCATATTAGAGGCAATGTCAAAGTGAAAAAAGAGACCTGATATTTAGTATTTAGTACCTAGCATTTAAATATTCAATACGCATTCTAGCAGCCAATTTAATGTACACGATGATATACATTTTAGCGACTTCTATAGAAACCACTATTTTAAAAGTAAAAACTCCAAACCTCTTTCTTTAAAATCTACCTTCGAACTTCATCTTAATGCTTAAATATAATATATTTGATATTTTTAATAAAAACCTTTGACAAAGATCTTTTTTTAAGCTATTCTAGTTTCATTAATACATTATTAAACGTCCCATTAGACTTCATCGCTTAAACTTTCAGTTTAAGACTAATGATGTCGAATTCCACCTTTGGTTTGATTACTAAAAATCTCCGAGGTGGTATTGTCGTTGTAAAAATGTTATAATTTAACTAATTAAACTGAATCGTTATGATTTATGAAATCAATTTTCTGGTTTTGCAATCAAAAACTGCTGAATTAGAAAAAATCAGAAAAGAGTCAAAGGAATTTATTGAATCTTATGGAGCTAAGATCGTTGAAGAAAAAGAATATTTGAAACGAAAATTGGCTTATGAAATTAAACACGAAAACTACGGATTTTTCACCGTTTTACGATTCGAATTCAAAGGAGCCAAAAATCTAGATGAATTGAAAGTTAAGCTTAATCAAACTTCCGATATCGCTCGATACATTATCGTTCAAGCTGAAGGTCTGGCTTCTCTTAAAGAACAAGATGCCAAGGAATTAGAAAAAGTTCAAGGCGAAAAAGACTCCATTAAATCAGAGGATGTTGAAAAAGTTTTAATTGAACAAAGAAAGGCCGAGGCCGCTAAAAAGGAAGTTAAAATTGAGAGAAAAGAAAATTTATCAACTGAAGAGGCTGAAACAGTAGCAGCTAAGGAAATTGAAATCAAAGAAGAAGAAAATTTATCCACCGAAGAGGTGGAAGAAAAAATCGTCGAAAAGACGAAACCTAAGAAAAAAGTAGTAGCCAAGAAAAAGAATTTATCCACCGAAGAGGTGGAAGCAGTTGTTAAGAAAAAAGAGGTTGAAGAAATAATTGAAGAAGATGACAAGGAAGCTGAAGAAAAAGAAGCTGGCGAAGAAGTTTCCTTGGATGAATTAGACAAGAAGTTAGATGAAATTTTAAATAGTTAACAATAATTACATGTTTAGCGCATTTCTTCGTCAAGCTCTCCGCGACTCACTCCATGTATCGCTCAATACACTCCGTTGCGTTGCTTGAGCTCTCCTCGAACTGCATCTAAACAAGAAATTATTAATAAATATTAAAAAAATAAAATGGATTTAAACAAAGTTATGATCATCGGTCGCTTAACCAACGATCCCCAAATGAGATCAACTCAAACTGGTCAAAATGTTACTTCTTTCAGTATTGCTACCAACCGACGTTGGAATAATAAAAGTACTGGACAACAACAAGAGGATGTTCAATTTCACAACATCGTCGCTTGGGGAAAAGTAGCTGAAATTTGTTCTCAATATTTAAAAAAAGGAGCTCGGATTTATGCCGAAGGACGACTTCAGACTCAATCTTGGGATGATGCCAAAACTGGAGAGAAAAAATACCGAACTGAAATCAATCTTGAAAATATGATTATGTTGGATTCTAAGGGACAAAACACTGGAGGAGGAAATAATAACTTTCAACAACAGCAACCAGCGGCTCCTCAGAATAATGCCGGATCACAGAATGTTGATATTCCAGCAGCCAATGAAATTCCGACAATTAATGTGGATGAGGATAAGAATGATGATATAAACATTGAAGACATCCCGTTTTAGGTTAAAACTTAACCATTTGGAACATTTCTTTGTCAAAGCTTCTGCGACTCGCTCCATGTATGTTTTTACACTCCGCTCGTTGCTCAGCTTTTCCTCAAACTGTCCTCAAATGTCTAAGTTTTGAATCTGTTATATGAGCTTAACCTTAGGATCGAATTTAAATATTTGAACTTATAGGTTATATAAGTCTCTACGAAAATTTACTTATTATTAATATTTACCCAAATGAAAATGATGATGAAAACCGATAACAGCAAAAAGGTTTGTTATTTTTGTTCTAACGATATAAAAACTATCGATTACAAAAGCGTTATTTTGTTACGAAAATATATCAACACCGTTGGAAAAATTTTACCAAGAAAAAAATCTGGTAATTGTTCCAAGCATCAAAGAATGGTGTCTCAGGCAATTAAGAGAGCTAGGATAGTAGCCCTTCTCCCCTTCGTCGCCAAATAAAACACCGACATTTAGCAGATTTTTTCGTTGAAATTTGCGCTTTGTCATTCCCGCGGAGGCGGGAATCCAGCCTACTCTCGTAAAAGCAGAGATTAAATTAAATACAAGTAAAGCCTGTCATTGTAGATTTTTTAAATTAAAAATTAATTCATTGTAAATTGTTGATTAAAACTGTTTTTTGTTTTTAAGGAAATCTTATTTATCTAAATTAAGAAACATTAATATTTAAATGCAGTTCGCGAAAGATTTGAGCACCGAGCGAAATGGACTTACCGGTCCTTTGAGCGAGTGGCGGAAATAGGGATTAAGTTCGAATGCAGTTTCGTAGTAAAATTTAAAATTTTTGAGATAAATTATTCAAACAATTTTTGAAGCACTGGCCATAGTCAATGTAAGAAAATTTTTGTATAATTTAGCCAAAAATTTTAGATTGAGTAGAAAGAGTATTTGAATTTAGTCCCAAGACAAAGAAATGCTTTAAATATTGATGTTTCGACACTACTATGATTGGAATTACAGGAATTAAAAAAGGCTCTAAAATCATCTATCAAAACGAACCCTTCGAAGTAATTTTTGAACAACACTCTAAAACTGGACGAGCTGGAGCAGTTTTACGAACTAAACTCAAAAATCTAATCACTGGAGCCGTTATTAATAAAACTTTTCAAGGCTCTGACAAAATTGAGCCGCTGGAAATAGAAAATCGCAAAGCTCAATTCCTTTATTCTGCTGACACGATTTACTATTTTATGGATAGTGAAAATTATGAACAATTCGAGCTAAATCAAGAAGTGATTGGTGAATCAGCCAAATTTTTGAAAGACGGTTATGAATTAGATGTTTTCTATTTTAAAGATCAACCAGTCAATATAAATTTGCCCATTAAAATGGCTTTTGAAGTAATTGATGCTCCACCTGGAATTAAAGGCAACACTGCTGATGGCGGAAGTAAACAAGTAATAATCGAGACTGGCGCCAAAATAAATACTCCTCTTTTCATCAAAACAGGAGACACCATTAATGTTAACACTGAAACTAGAGAATACGCTGGAAAATCCAATAAGTAAAATTAAATAATTAATCATAAAATTAATACTATGATTAAATCTATGATTAAATATTGAGAAGATTTGAAAAAATTAATTATTGTTATAAACAAAAACCACTTTTAAATTAGTGGTTTTTGTTTGAAATTTTAATTTTGTAATTTGTTAACCTGTCTGCCGAAAGACAGACTTTTGACTTTACAAAATTTAAACTTTATAAATTTTCTAACTTTATTTACCCTGTTAAATAATTTAATCTTATATTAGGCAAAGCCTATTTAACTGGGTAAAAAATTAAAAATTTATTTATTATTAATTATTAATTGTTAATTATTAATTGTTGTTATTGATACTGATACCTCACAATCACTATTCCTGAGCCGCCGGCGGCTGATGAAGTACCAGTATTATATGCGGCACCTCCACCACCACCAGTATTTGTCTCACCGGGAGTACCATTACTAGCATTCCTACCACCTAGTCCACCCCCACCAAGGGCAGCTACATCGGTAGTTCCACCACCATCGCCACCACCTCCACCACCGCCTCTATAAATAGATGTGCCAGTTATTGCCGATGCCAGTCCATTACCACCATCGCCACCATTATCGCTTGTTGCATTTCCACCTATAGCACCAGCACCTCCTCCTCCTCCTCCATTATTGGCTGCTGACGCGTTACCTCCATTATAACCCTGCCCAGAAGTGGCGACACCACCTGTGCCGTAGCTGTTACCGCCGCCGCCGCCACAACCACCAGAGTTACCTGGAATATCTGATGCACCACCGCCACCGCCACCGCCACCTAGTGATGTTATCGAACCAAATACAGAATTTTCGCCATTATAACCAAGTCTAGCAGCAGTTCCTGCTCCCCCTCCACCGGCACCGACAGTAACAGTGTATGCTTCAGCAGATAAAGATAACTGTGATTCCGCTGAGGTATTACCACCAGATGATTCGCCGACAACAGAGGATCGATATCCACCTGCGCCACCACCACCACCACCTCCAACAACCAAATGTTCTACTGTTCCAACAACACCTAGATTTGTTACCGTGAAAGTACCGTCTGAAGTAAATGAATGAATTTTATAATCTCCATCAGTAGTTATAGTTCCTCCTGTGGCTGTCATGTAAGTTCCTGTAGTCACACTCCAACTATCACTGCCTGTTCCTACTACCATTGAAGCTGAGTTGGCTGTAGAAGTTGCAGCATTAGAGGTCAATCTAAGTTGTAAGTATTCGTTGTTGTCTATGGAGCCTGCTGAAGTACTCCAATCGTGTGTGACTGTGCCACAATCTGAAGCTGAACAGATTCTGTAGGCTGGTGTTCCGTCTCCTGAGATTGAGACTACTGTTGTAGAAGCTGTGAGTCCTGTTATTTGTAAGATGTTGGATTCTGTGAGAGTGCTTGGAACTACATTTGTTTGATCAGTGTATTCAAAGGCTACTGGAGTAGTGTCTCCTGTCGTCACACTCCAACTATCACTGCCTTCACCTACTACGATTGAAGCTGAGTTGGCTGTAGAATCTGAAGCATTAGAGGTTAATCTCAGTTGTAAGTATTCGTTGTTGTCTATTGATCCTACTGAAGTAGACCAATCGTGTGTGACTGTGCCACAATCTGAAGCTGAACAGATTCTGTAGGCTGGTGCTCCGTCTCCTGAGATTGAGACTGCTGTTGCCATTGTGAGTCCTGTGATTTGTAAGATGTTGGATTCTGTCAAAGCAGATACTCCGACGAGGGTTTGATCAGTGTAATCGAAGCTGGTTGGAGCTACATCTCCAGTGGTGACACTCCAGCTGTCATTACCTGAACCAACTGCTAGTGCGGCAGTATTGGCTGTAGATCCTGCAGCGTTACTGGTTAAGCGAAGTTGTAGATATTGACTTGCATCTATATTTTGATTACTTGAACCCCAACCGTGGTCTACTACGGAACAAGAGCTGTCGTTACAGATACGGAAAGCTGGAGTTCCGTCGCCTGAGATTGTGACTGCTGCTGCTACGTCTATTCCTACTATTTGTAGGATGTTGGATTCAGTGAGAGTACTGAGCGCGACGAGGGTTTGATCAGTGAAGGAGAAAGAATCTGGGACAGTGTCTGGACATTTATAATATGGTTTACCACTCGCTACATTCCAATATATTTTCATTTCTTGTTCGCTTGAACAACCATCAGAAGAAAAATCTAAAAATTTCTCCACAATATACTCCTGCCCCGCAAACAAACTCCCACTCATACTCGCCGCATCCGAACTTTGTCCAATTCTGCTGAGGATGGTAGTTTGGTTAGCAACAGTAGCATCTCCAAAAGCACTTGAGTCATAACCATCTAACAAATCTGCATTAAGACCAGAACCAATTCCGTCATTGGTGTCATTCCAGATATTAGAAACTCCCCAGATAGTAGCTACTTCTGATTCAGTGTTCCATTCTGAGTCTAGAGTAACAGTACTT
>Ga0075120_10002120_pt1 | contig 14647 bp, 12 predicted proteins | sample AntAceMetag02UKL_FD_69792 | JGI IMG/M metagenome (GOLD analysis project Ga0075120, IMG submission 69792) | Saline lake microbial communities from Ace Lake, Antarctica - Antarctic Ace Lake Metagenome 02UKL | ecosystem: Environmental > Aquatic > Non-marine Saline and Alkaline > Saline | place... | reverse complement strand
CGTGGCGCTCGGAGAGCACCACGCAACCAATACGCACAGTCTGCAAACGGCTCAAGTTTTCACCTCACCCATTCACAAAAAAAAGGGCGGGGAAATCCCTGCCCTTTTCAGTATTGAAAAACGACTGCCTGCGTCAAACGAGGTCAATCAGGTCACTGACATCCTCAGAATCATTTCTGGGAGGACGTGAGGAAACCTTTTCTTCCGTCGACTGCACAGAGGCTTCATCCTCTTCGCGATTGGGCCTGCGATCCGGTCCGCGGTCCGATCCATCGCCCTGTCCGCCCGAACGCGGAGGGCGGCGCGGCCCAGAAGGACCCGAACGACCACCTCGGCGGCCCGAAGAGCGATCGCGATTCGAAGAACGATCCCCGCCCACGAACGAACCTCCGCCATCCGATTCCAGCGCCTTCCTGAAAGTAGAGCAGTGCATCAGCAGTGCCCCTTTCTGCTGTGCGGCCTTTTCCACCACCTTGTCCGAGGTAATCACCAGCGTTCCGCCAGCCTTTCCACCTGCGCACATTTTGGCGATGGTCTGAGGCACATCCTCCGCCCGCGCCGCATAGCAAACCGTTACATCCATATACTTTTTGCCGTCAGGCGCATCCCGCAACTCTTTGCCGTCAAACACCGCCCACAGATCGACCTGCTCTTTTTTGACAAAGCGCGAAAGCCGCCGAAGCAGGTCTAATTGATTGCGCGGACCCATGCGCGTCCGTTCCCCCTTGGAGGATTCCATCATCGCACAATCCACAATATAACACTTTTTGCCGCGACCGGACGAGCCGCCGCCATTCTTCTTTCCAATTCCGAATAAGCCGAAGAAACTCATGTAGTCTCCTGTGATCTCCTGGTTAATGTATACCCCGGGCGGCGTGCCGGCCCGGCAAGGACGCACACCCCACCCATGCAAATGCGTTCTCCTTCCGGCACCGGGATACTTTACCGGCCTGAACGAATGTTCCCGAAAAAAAACGGCACCTGCCCGAATGAACGTGGCAAGCTACCCCAACGCCCCGGCAACTTCAAGGAGATAGCATACTTTCTTCCATTCTGCTATTGATCCACCTCTTTTCACCCTCTACTATCCCACGCATGTCTCAACTAAAAACATATCCGATCGCCTGTCCCAAGTGCAACCACCCCCAGGAGGTGGAGCTCTATGACGCCATCAATACCATTGAAAACCCGGACCTTCGAAGCGAGCTGATAAGCAATAAATTGAATGCCGTAACCTGCGAAAAATGCGCCTTTGCCTTCTCCGTAGACAAGCCTCTGCTCTATCACGACCCCGAACTGGACATTATGATCTACTGGATGCCCCTGAACGGCCAGAGCCTCGAAGAAGGCCAGCAGCAATTCCGGGATTTCATTACCACCCTGACACGCGCCCTGCCCCAAGACATTCCCGCACCCCAGGTGCATCTGGTCTTCACCCGTTCCGAACTCGCCGAACGCCTCTTCATTCTCGAGGCCGAACTCGATGAACGCATCATCGAATATATGAAATACATGATCTATGCCCGGAACCTCGAAAAAGTCCACCCCGCCAAAAAAACCGTTCTCTTTAATTCACACGACTCTACCGAAGATCAACTCGCCTTCATCATTCAGGACATCGAATCCCGAAAAATCGAGGGTCTCCTGCAATACGACCGCGCCGCCTACGATTCGCTCGATGAAATGTTCGACGACGACGAGCAGACGCCCGACCTCTTTGAATTTTTCCCCGGCCCCTATATCAGCGCCCGTGAACTCATGCTCAACGAACTCACGCGCGAACCCTAGCAATCCGTCGGGCTTTGGGTGTTTCTATACCCCACCGAGCAACTCAACGATGCTAGTTCCGTCACACCACGGGGCGACATGACGGATTGCTCAAGGCAAACGGTAGTTTGCCGGGGATTTGGGAGGGACATTGTCCCCAATGTCCTTTTATTTTCCCCCAGCTCATTCCTTTTTCTCTTTCTCTATTCGTTGGGGAAAATCATGGCGATATCCAGCAGGGAAAGATACTGCACGGCCCAACGGCGCGCCAGTTCCGGGCGATCCAGCCCGGCATAGGTAATCGCAAGCACCCCGCAGGTCTGAATCAACCCCTCGCGATCATCCGCCGCAAAGGCCTCTCCATACTGCTCTTGCAACAGATCCAGGAATGAATCCAACTCTAATTTCATCCCGAAGGGTGATTGAAAAACGGGCGCTTTCATACGCCTCTTATCGGGTGTATCGCCTGACAACTTAAGAATCATCGCCGATAAATGGCGGAACCCACCGCCTTCAAATCCGCCCGAGCCAGTGTGCCTGCCAGACTTTCCGCATGCCCCACTATCAGATAGCCCCCCGGCCTGAGCAGTCGCACAAATTCACGTATCACTTTTTGCCGCATGGTATTATCAAAATATATCATCACGTTTCGACAAAAAATTACATCCAGTGGCCCCTTCAGCGGATACGGCGTTTCCGCCAGATTCAGCCGCGAAAATTGTATCAGTCGCCGGAGAGAAGAATTTGCCTGCCAGGACAACGCATCTGCCGTTTTGCTGCGCGTGAAATAGCGGTCGAGCAGCACCTTCTGCACATTCGATACCCGGTTTTCCGGATACACCCCAAGACGTGCCGAAGCCAAAACTTTTGTCGAGATGTCCGTTGCCAGAATCTTCACCTCCGACACCTCCCGAAGCGCCTCGCAAGCCGTCATGGCAATCGAATACGGTTCTTCTCCCGTCGACGACGCCGCGCACCAGATACGAATCCGCTTCTGGCCGGCCCGCTCCAAGTCCTGAAGCACCTCAGCCAGCACCCGAAAATGCTCTGATTCACGGAAGAAATGCGTCACATTCGTCGAGATCACATCCAGCAGCTCCACCAATTCCGTGCCGGTTGTGTCCTGATTCACCCGCTGCAGATACTCCTTAAAACTAGAAAGCCCCAGCTTCCGCATTCGCTTGATCAGTCGCGCCTGAAGCAGTGAACGCTTCTGCTCGTTGATCACGATCCCGCTCAACTCATAAATGAGTTTCGCAAAACGCTGGAAGGTCTTCTCGTCGATCGCATCATCATACTTGACCATCTTAAAATCCGTCGCGTCGATTTTCATAGGAAGGCGGATTATCCCTCCCTCCCCCGCGCTTGGCAATCACATACTCTTTCAATCCAAGCCGCCCGCGCATCTCCACCCCCATGCCGCTGCATGTTGAGGCCCCAGGATAATTTTCAACAACATGTTGTGTTTTTTCTTGTCGCATGAGCGTAACCCGTGCTATCAAATCAACCATTGGATCGCACAAAAGCACGGCGTGATGCAACGGTATAAACTCTGGACGTATACGGCAGCACTATGATCTATCTGGAAACCTGCGAAATTCTCTCGGAAGTCAACATTGACAACGACTGGTTCAAAGTCACCCTAAGCCCCGCCCACGAAGGGGCCTGCATACTCTGGTTCAAAGACGGACGCGTCAGCACCCGCTTCAAAGCACTCGGGCGCTTTTCCTACTTCGACAAAGTCAAGGTCCTGCAATTCATCGTCCGCTATGCCACCAGCGATTCCCTTCGCCGCGAAATTGAAACCCGCAAATTTGAGACCCGCCTACAACTGCTCAATCCTGTGGACTTCGGGCAATTCGAAAAAATGAACGGCTACCGCAAACAACGCGCCTACCGGGAACTTTTCGATCTCGATGACTACTTCGACAAAAAAGACCTCATCCGCCGACGCAAGCTCATGGCCAAAAAATTTCATCCCGACTGCGGCGGCGATCCGCGCGCCATGTCGGTGATCAATCAGGCCTATGAATACCTCCTTCCACACGCCCTGAACGGCTAGCAGACTGTCGTGCTTTGGCCCGCCATCCTGCTAGTAAACAACAGCGACTACGCTGTTGTGCCTTGGCAGCATCGAATGAAGACAAATAGACAGAATAACCGCATAACGCATCATGGACCTCCTGTCCGCGACCTTCTTTAAAGAACATTTTCCAAACACTATTTTGGATAATGACCCGTTATGGTGTACTGTGCCGCAAAGAAAAAACCCATGGATCATGACTTGCGAAATTGTATGATGGTGTCTGCATTTAAATCCGTTTTCCTCCGCTTGGTGGCGGGCGTTTTCGCCCTGCTGCTGACCGGGTGCGCCTTGTTCACTCCGAGTGTGGATGAGCCAGCAGATGTCACGTCCGTTCCGGCAGCCTTCCGCGCTGGCTCCGGCGGTGCCCTGCCGATGAGCAACCGCTGGTGGGAGGTGTTTGGCGACGCGGAGCTGAACCGCCTCATTGAAGTGGCCCTGACCAACAATACCACCATCGCCCAGGCGGAGGCGCGCCTGCGTCAGGCCAATGCCACCGCGCGCAAGCAACGCGCCTCGCTCTACCCTGTCCTGAATCTCGGCGCTTCCGCCGCTGAAAAACAACAGCACACGCAAAACGATGCCGGCGATTCCAGCACAACCACCATCGAAACATACGGACTCAACCTGGCTGGCAGCTATGAGCTGGACCTCTGGGGCCGACTCCGTGCCGAGCGTCAGTCCGCTGCGCTCGATGCCCTCGCCACCGCCGCCGACCGCGATACCGTGGCTATCACGCTCTCCGCCGAAGTGGCCCTGCGTTACTACGAACTCATCATCCGCCAAGAAGCCATTCGCTTGCTGGAACATCAACTCGCCTCGAATCAAAGCACGCTGGACCTGCTCGATCTGCGTTTTCGCAGGGGACAAGCCACCGCGCTGGATGTGTTGCAGCAGCGGCAGGTGGTCGCCGACAATGCCGCACTCATTCCGCTGCAACGAGGCGTGCGCGCCAGCGTCTCCGATGAGCTGGCCATTCTGTTGGGCCGGATGCCGTCCGACTCCTATCAGCCCCGCTCCGCCGTTCTCCCCGAACTACCGCCCCTGCCGGATGCCGGACTGCCCGCCGACCTGCTTGAGCGCCGACCCGATGTCCAGTCGGCCTGGCTTGCCCTCTCGTCGGCGGCCTGGAATGTCGAGGCCTCACGCGCAAATCGTCTACCCGCCCTGAGCATTACCGCTGCTGCCTCGACCGAGGGCGATGCGGTTTCCACGCTGTTCGATAACTGGTTGCTGAATCTGGCGGGCAACCTGGCCGCTCCGTTGGTGGACGGCGGACGCCGTTCGGCAGAAGTGGAACGCACCCGGGCCGTACTCGATGCCGCCGTGGCGGCCTATCGTGGCACCGCCATGCGGGCCGTAGCGGAGGTGCAGCAGGCCCTGCGCATGGAAAGCGCACAACAGGAAAATCTCGATGCGCTGTCGGTCGGCCTGGAGGCAGCCCGGCAATCCCGCGAACAAGCGCTGCTGCGCTACGGGCGAGGTGCCGAGACGTATCTGCGCGTGATAAGCGCCATCCTCAGCGAAAACAAGCTGGAACGTTCGACGCTCGATGCCCGCTATCAGGTGCTCGCTTACCGTGTTCAACTCTACCGCTCGTTAAGCGGGGACTGGAATCAACCGCAGGAAATGACCCGTCCATCCGAAGAATCAACCGGGGAACCGAAATGACGACAAATCAAACACCGACCCAAATCACCGCCGGAGAAAAACGCCCCGCGAAAGGCCGGGCCACCGTAATCGGATTGCTTATTCTGGCGGCGGCTATCGGCGCGGCGGTCTGGATGGTCCGCACCAAACCCAAGGCGAAACCCGCCGAGTTCAAAGCTGAAATACCGCTCGTCGAGGCGGCGTATCCGGTCTCCACCAACGCACAGGTTTTACTCGAGGCCATGGGCGTGGTGATTGCTAAAGACGTGGTGACGCTTCAGGCCGAGGTCAGCGGCGTGGTCACCGGTATCCATCCCGAGCTGGTGGCAGGCGGTCTCGTCCGCCGGGGCGATGTGCTCATTCAACTGGACGACCGCAATTACCGTTATGCCCTGCAACAAAAACAGGCCGCCCTCGACACGGCCAAAAGCAATCTGCGCATGGAAATGGGGCAGCAGGACATCGCACTGGTGGAATGGAAGCTGATTGCTGGCGAAGGAGAATCGCCCGAGCTTGATCGCGAACTCGCCCTGCGCGAACCGCAGCGTCTGGCCAAAGAGGCCGACGTAACCGCCGCCCAGGCCGCCCGTGACCGCGCCGAACTAGATATGGAACGCACAGCGATCACCGTCCCGTTCAATGCCGTCGTCACCGCAGCAGGAGCTTCCGTTGGCGATCAGGCCAACGCCGGTTCCATCCTCGCGCAACTCGTGGAGACCGATGTCTTCCGGATCAAGGTTGCCGTGCGGCTGGATTCCCTGCGCTGGATTCTTTTTCCCGATGCGACGGCCGGGCAGCCCGGCTCAGAGGTGATCATTTATACGGGAGAGGGTGGCGTTCGGCATGGGCGCGTGTTCAAGCGGCTGGCCGAGCTGGACCCGACCAGTCACATGGCGCAGCTTCTCGTAACCGTCGAGGATCCGCTCAATCTCGCAGGCTCGCCCGAAACACCACCCCTGCTGCTGAATCAATATGTCCGCGTGGAACTCATTGGTCGACTGGCCGAAGACGTATGCCGTATCCCGCGTTCCGCCCTGCACGACGGCGCCACCCTCTGGATGCTCGACGAAAACAGCCGCCTTCAAATGCGCCCCGCACAGATTCGCTGGAGCGCACGCGATGAGGTCTACCTAGGCAACACCTTCGACAGCGGGTGGCGCATCGTGCTTTCGAATCTGGGCGCACCGGTGGAAGGTATGGAGCTGGCCGTGGAAGGAGAGAGCCCATGAGTCTCGGCGTCCACGGAAAGACACCTCGCGGCCCAATCGGCTGGATGGCTCAGAACAGCGTGGCGGCGAACCTCCTGATGCTGTTCTTCCTGATCGGCGGCCTTTTTGCCTTCTCGAAAATCACGCAGGAAGTTTTTCCAGACCTGGATTTAAACATGGTGAACATCTCGGTCTCCTATCCGGGGGCGAGTCCCGAGGAAGTCGAACAGGGTATTGTACTGGCCGTGGAAGAGGCGCTCACCGGCATTGCCGATATCGAGGAAATCAACTCCACCGCGGGCGAGGGGTCCGCCTCCATTCGGGTCACCCTGCTGGAAAATGCCGACAGCGCCCAAGCGTATCAGGACATCCAAAGCGAGATCGACCGGATACGCACGTTCCCGGAAAATGCCGAACGCCCCGAAGTGACCCTGGTAGCCCGTCGGCGCGAGGTTCTTTCCCTCGTACTTTACGGCGATGCCCCCGATACCGCGCTTAAAAAACTTGCAGAGAGGGCGCGCGACGTCCTGCTCGAAAATCCGGACATCACGCAGGTGGACGTCACCGGCACGCGCGGACTAGAAATCGCCATATCCATCCCTTTGGAGAACCTGCGCCGCTACCAACTCTCACTCGCGGACATCGCCACACGACTTGGCAGCGCCTCCGTGGACCTGCCCGGCGGCGGACTCAAAACCGAGGGCGGCGAAATTCTCGTGCGCGTCAATGAACGGCGTGACTATGGCGATGAATTCGGGCGCATCCCGATCATCACCGGCCCGGAAGGTACGCAGGTGCTGCTCGAAGAGGTGGCCATCATCGAGGATGGCATGGAGGATTCCGATGTATCTGCCGTCTATAACGGCCAGCCCTCCGTCCTGCTTGAGGTCTATCGCGTAGGCGATCAAACACCCATTCAAGTGGCCGACGCCGTCAAGGCCTGCATGCCGGGAATCACCCGCATTCTTCCCGAGGGCATCGACCTCTCCATTCAACGCAACATGGCCGACACCTATTGGCAGCGTGCATCCCTCCTCCTGAAAAACGGCGCGCTCGGGCTGGTGCTCGTCTTTCTCCTGCTGGGTTCCTTTCTCGAGTTACGCCTGGCCTTCTGGGTGATGATGGGCATTCCCATTTCCTTTCTCGGCTCGCTGCTGCTCATGCCGCTGCTCGGTCTATCCATTAATATGATGACGATGTTCGCCTACCTCCTGTCACTCGGCATTGTGGTGGATGATGCCATCGTTGTCGGAGAAAACATCTACCGCCGCCATCAAGAGGGCGAACCCTTTCTGACCGCCGCCATACGCGGCACCGGCGAAGTCGCCATGCCCGTGGCCTTCAGCATCCTGACCAACATGGTCGCCTTCGTGCCCCTCATGTTGCTGCCCGGTGTGATGGGGCGCATCATGGGCATGGTGCCAATCGTCGTCATCTCCGTCTTTCTGATCTCCTGGATCGAATGCCTCTTCGTCCTCCCGTCGCACCTCGGCCATCACCGCGAACGCTCCCTCGGCGGATGGGCCACACGCCTGCACCGCGCCCAAAAACGCTTCAGCGACTGGTTCACGCGCTGGGTGCGCAACGACTACGCTCCCTTTCTCGAAAAATGCCTTCACCACCGCTACCTCGTGGTCGCCGTTGCCTGCTCCATCCTGATTCTGACTATCGGCTACATGGCCAGCGGACGCCTCGGATTTGAAACCTTTCCGCGTGCCGAAAGCGACTACGCCTATGCCGAAATCGTTCTGCCCTACGGCTCACCCGTCGAGCGCACCGAGGCCGTCGTCCACCGTCTCGAAGAGGCCGCCCAGCAAGTCCTCGAAGAATGCGGCCACCCCGAACTCGTCACCGGCATCTTCTCGCACATCGGAAACTCCGGCGGACACTCCGCCGACATCCGCGTCTACCTCGCCGATCCCGAAATCCGTAAAAAAATCATGGGCACCCAGGAATTTGTGAATCGCTGGCGCAAAGCCATGGGAACCATCAAAGGCGTGGAATACATTCGCCTGCAATCGGACCGGGGCGGCCCAGGCAGTGGCTCGGCCCTGACCATCGAACTCACCCATGCCAACGCCCAGGTCCTGGAGAGCGCCGCCACCGAACTCGCGAAGGCCCTCGCCGCCTACCCACAGGTCAGCGACATCGACGACGGATTCCAGCGGGGCAAAGAACAGCTCAGCTTTGAAATTCTCCCGCTCGGACGCAGCCTCGGCCTATCCGCCACAGCCATCGCCCGCCAGATACGCGGTGCCTACGAAGGCGTCGAAGTGGTGCGGCAACTGCGCGGACGCGACGAAGTAAAAATCAAAGTGCGCCTCCCGAAAGAAGAACGTATCAGCGAGGGACGCCTCAACGAATTGATCCTGAAAACGCCCTCCGGCGGTGAAGCGCCGCTCTTCGACGTCGCCCAGGTCACGCGCGGGCGCGCCTTCACCTCCATCACCCACCGTAACGGACGGCGCACCATGAGCGTCACCGCCGATGTACGCCCGCGTCCCGAAGCAGGCCGCATCATGCAGGCGCTCGATAAGGATGTACTACCCACCCTCAAACGCCGCCATCCCGGATTGAATTACAGCTATCAGGGACGGCAGGCTGAGGACCGAAAAAGCATGCGCAGCCTCGCCATGACCATCCCCATGGTGCTGATCGCCATCTACGCCCTGCTGGCCGTACCCTTCCGAAGCTACGCCCAGCCGCTGATCGTCATGATGAGCATCCCCTTTGGACTCGTCGGTGCCGTGATCGGGCATATCATCATGGGCTTCAGCCTGACCATGATCGGCCTGATCGGCGTAGTCGCCCTCTCCGGCGTGGTGGTGAATGATGCCCTGGTGCTTATTGATTTCATCAACTGCCGCCGACGCGAAGGACTCTCTGCGCACGACGCCGTCGTGCTCGCCGGCGTCCAGCGCTTCCGTCCCATTCTACTGACCACGCTCACCACCTTCGGCGGCCTCGCCCCCATGATCTTCGAGACCTCCCGCCAAGCCCGCTTCCTCATTCCGATGGCCCTCTCCCTTGGCTACGGGCTCCTCTTCGCCACCATGATCACCCTGCTGCTCATCCCCAGCCTCTACATGATTTTCGAAGACTTCCACCGACCCAGGAGCTGATCGATATCCTGTTTTTTTTCGGAATCGCTATCGGGATATAAATCGGCCTTGGGCTTCGATGGCGAAAGTGATGTTCACCTCCCGGGAGGGACGTTGTCCCCAACGTCCTTTTATTTTTCCCCTGCTCATTCCATATTTTCTTTCTCACTCCCCCCACTGCGCTTACTCTACGCGCTCACTCTCCGCACGGCCCGTGGGGACACGGACCCTCCCGGGAGGGACGTTGTCCCCAACGTCTTATTATTTTTCCCCAGCTCATTCCTTATTGTTTGGCCGGTCTTATTCTTCTTCCTCTTCTTCGAATGAGGGATATTGCTCGGGCTTCAGTCCTTCCTCCTCGACGATCCGGGGATACTTCACTCCAGAAACCGAAAACGCATCCTTTCCTTTTTTCAGAATCTCGAATATTCAGTCGAGGGGAATGTCCCACAACGGTTCGCTGGTAAAGTTATCAACACGTTCTTCATACTCCCCCGACTCCGTGAACCAAACCTTTTTTCCTCCGGACGTGTTGGCCTTGTAAAACGTGGCCATGTTTTCCAATCGTTGGAAGAACATTCGGGGCACCTATTCCTCTTCGTCTTTGAAGCTCTCGACCACCCACGCGGAAATTTCGCGTTCGGAATTTTCCACGAGCTTGCGATTAAGCGTAAAGGCCTTTTTTTCCGAGCGCTGCGCGATGAGCTTCAGGGCATAGAGCAAGTCTTTGAAGCGTTCCTCGCAGTAGCCGCGTATCGTTTTCCCGCACTCCTGGCTGCGGACCAGGACGAGGTCAAGGGCTTCTTCGTCAAAGCAAATTTCAAAGCCGTCTTCGCGTCCAAGTTGTTCGGCGAAGCGGCGGGCGTCTTCGCGCCAGAGGGCTTCCTGTTCGTGCCGTGATTCCTGAAGAAGCCCATCGAGCGTTTCACGGGGTTCGGTCACGGCACCCTCCGTCAGATGCAGGGTCTTCACCGTGGTGGAAGGCAGCTCGAATTTATAGTCGCGGAAAATGGTTTCGAGCACGGTCATCAGGCCGCGTGCGCCGGTCTTTTCCTTCGAGGCCCGTTCGGCAATGTGACCGACGGCCTCTTTAGCGATTTCCATAGAAATGCCGTAGCCCCGGAAATCGGCACGATATTGATCCAACAGGCTGTCTTCGGATTTGAGCAAGACCTGCTCAAGGTCGTCACGCGTAAGTTGATCGCAGGCCACACGCACCGGCAGCCGCCCAATGAATTCGGGCTCGAAACCGTAGTCGATGAAATCGCGCGTGGCGGATTGACTCAGATATTCGGTGGCGTCGCGCCCGATGTGCCCGGAATCGGGCACGAATCCGATCGTGGTCTTTTCCACGCGCTTGCGGACCTGCTCGGCGAGTTGGTCAAAGGCACCGCTGACAATGAAGAGCATGTGCCGCGTGTTGATGGTGCGTTTCTGTTCCTTGCCGCGCTGCATTTCCATCATGGCGCGCATCTGGCCGATGATGTCGGTTTGGCTGAAGAGATTGACATCGGATTCCTCCATCAGCTTGAGGAGATTGACCTGTACGCCCCGCCCGCTCACATCCTTGCCACCGCCGGGACCGGACCGATTGGCGATTTTGTCGATTTCATCAATGTAGATGATGCCGTATTGAGCCACCTCGGTATTGCCATCGGACAGCTTCACGAGGTCCCGAACGATATCCTCCACGTCATAGCCCACGTAGCCGGTCTCGGAAAATTTGGTAATGTCGGCCTTCACAAACGGCACGCCGATGAGGCGTGCGATGCAGCGCATCAGATAGGTCTTGCCCACGCCGGTGGGGCCCATGAGCAGAATGTTTGATTTGATGTGATTACGATCGGCCTGCTCGGGGTGTTCCAGGCATTCGCGCACATAGTTGTAGTGATCGCAGATGGCCACGGAGAGCACTTTTTTGGCATCATTCTGCTTGATGACAAACCGATCGAGATAGTCCTTCACTTCGCGGGGTTTGAGATTGAATTCGCGCACGCGCTTGAGCAGGTCATCGGCATCGGGTTCGGGCTCGGCGGCTGGTTTTTCAGCCTGGGGCTTTCGGGTCTCTCCTCCGAAAGGAATAAACTGTATGTTGGCACCCTTGAGCATCTCCTGCAGTTGGGCGAGAGCATCGCGCAGGGGTTCTTTTCCGGGTTGTTCGCCTTCAGGCTCTTCGTGCGCAGCGGCGGCTTCGTCGTTTTCAGGTTCGCGTGGATCTTCCGTCGTCATGATCACCTCAATGGATAAACAGAGAATAGGCAGGCATCATACCGGGGAAGGCTTCGGCTGGCAAATTAAATGCCGTCCGGCGAAATCCGTTGCCGGGTGGAAAATGTTATGCGCCCCTATGTGGAGGCGTTGACGGGATGAAGAATCCCGGAGATTCGATCGCTCAATCCGTGCATAACCGACTAAAAATGATCGCGCATGAACGCAAACAGGACTTCAACGCGCTGTTGACGAGATACGGCAACGAGTGGTTTCTATGGACTTGCAAGCGTCGTGAAACACGACTGTAGAAAAGGGCGTAGAAAAGGGGTCGGTCCTATAAATTAATGATTTGAATGCGGCGACTCACAGCATAGCCCCAATCGTCTTTGCCTGCCTGCTCGATCCGGCGCATGTCATCGGAGAGATTGGTTCCTATTCCCATTCTCGATCGCACTTTGATCCAATGGCCCTAGGTCGGCAGGCCTTGAGGGCAATATCCGTTACCTCGGGGCGCTCGGCGAGCACCCCGCTACCCAAGCACAAAAACTACGCACACACCCGGTGTAACCTTATCCGGGAGCGGCATCGGCCCGATGCCATTAGTGCCTTAGGGACTCATAATAATTCGCGGTGTTTTCTTGATTTTCCCGTCTGATCTTCCAAATCGCTATAGCGATTTTAACCAAATCGGGTTGGAACCCGGCGATCAACCGGGAATCAGACCATGGCAGAATCAACCGACGTCAATTGGGTTGCGGGAAACCCGCTTTGGGAATCTACACGCGCGTGCGCGCGGTATACTTCGTGTGCAGGATGTGATGCGACACCTTGCCCAGCGGAACGCCGAGGTATTCCTCGTAGAGTTTCTTCACCGCTGGATTGTCGTGTGACTTGCGCAGCGTCTTGTGTTCATCCTCTTCGTAGATGGCCTTGATGCGGGCCAGGCGTACAGAATCATCCGTGAGGCGCGGTTGACCGCCCCCGCCGATGCACCCGCCGGGGCACGTCATCACTTCCACAAAGTGATACGCCGCCTCGCCGCTCTTGATGCGCTGAATCACCTTGCGCGCGTTGGCCAGTCCGTGCGCCACCGCCACGTTCATCGTGACGCCTTCGAGAAAACTCCAATCTGGTGCCGCGCCTTCAATCTTGATCGACGCCTCTTTCACTCCATCGAGTCCGGCTACCGGCGTCACGTGCAGATTGCCGAAGGGCAACTCACGGCCCGTGACAATTTCATACGCCGTGCGCAGGGCCGCTTCCATGACGCCACCCGTGTTCGCAAAGATGTCCGCCGCGCCCGTGGAAATCCCCAGCGGCGCGTCCATCACGGTCTCGGGAAGTGACCGGAAATCAATGCCTGCCTGGGTAATCATGCGGCCCAGCTCGCGCGTGGTCAGCACAATGTCCACATCCTGCGCGCCGCTGTCGTCCATCTCATCGCGGGCGGCTTCATATTTTTTCGCCGTGCAGGGCATGATCGAAACCATGCAAATGTCCTCGGGTTTCTTTCCGATCTTCTCCGCATAGTACGTCTTCACCACCGCGCCCATCATCTGCTGCGGCGATTTGCAGGTGGAGAGATTCGCCAACATCTCCGGATAGAAATGCTCCATGTAACTGATCCAGCCGGGCGAACAGCTCGTGAACATCGGCAACGCCACCGAGGCATCTTTGTCCACCAGCGCCTTCTTGAGTCGCGTCAGCAGTTCCGTGCCCTCTTCCATGATCGTCAGGTCCGCCGCAAAATCCGTATCAAACACATCGTCGAATCCAAGCCGCTTGAGGGCGGAGACCATCTGGCCGGTCACCCGGGTACCCGGCGGGTAGCCGAAGCACTCACCGAGCGCCGCACGAATGGCCGGTGCCGTCTGTACGATGCAGTATTTGTTCGGATCTTCCAGTGCCGCCCAGACGTCCTCGATCTGATCCTTCTCGTAAATGGCGCCCACAGGACACACGGCGGCGCACTGCCCGCACTGTACGCACGTCACTTCGCCAAGCTGCCGCGTAAAGGCCGGGCCGATCACCGTCTTGAATCCGCGCTTCTGCGGAAAGAGCGCGCCGACACCCTGAATCTCGTTGCACACGGTCACGCACCGGCGACACATCACGCACTTGCCTGAATCACGCACCAGACCAAACGTACTCGTATCCATCGTGGCATTCGTCTTTTCGCCCTCGTAAGAAATACCCGAAATGCCCAGCTCACGGGCCAGCGCCTGTAACTCGCAGTTGTCGTTGCGGATGCAGGTCTGACATTCGCCATCGTGCTCCGAGAGCATCAGCTCGACCACCATGCGGCGCGCCTCGCGGACGCGGCGCGTATTCGTTTTCACCTTCATGCCTTCGCCGGCGGGCATCACGCACGAGGCCGCCATGTCACGCTGTCCATCCACTTCCACCAGACACACGCGGCACGCGCCGACGCTGTGTACTCCGGGCAAATGACAAAAAGTGGGAATCTTCACCCCTGCAAGCCGTGCGGCCTCCAGGATGGTCGCGCCTTCCGGCGCTTCAACAGGTATATTGTTTACAGTCAGTTTCATGCTCTCTCCTCCTTTAGCGGGCGCAAGGTTGTTTGCCGTAATCGCAACGCAGACACCGCGTCGCCTGACGCACGGCGG
>Ga0075120_10002116_pt1 | contig 14681 bp, 19 predicted proteins | sample AntAceMetag02UKL_FD_69792 | JGI IMG/M metagenome (GOLD analysis project Ga0075120, IMG submission 69792) | Saline lake microbial communities from Ace Lake, Antarctica - Antarctic Ace Lake Metagenome 02UKL | ecosystem: Environmental > Aquatic > Non-marine Saline and Alkaline > Saline | place... | reverse complement strand
TTCTGAAGGACTGACTAAGGCTGAGATTCAACAGAAGAATTATGATGTTCAAGGACGCTTTTTGCCCGACTGGCAACTTAGGCAACAAATACTACCAATGCTTGAGACAGCTGGGCTTATAAGAATTGAGTCTGATCCTAAAGATAGAAGAAAAATATTGATTTATCCTATTATTTAACTTACTAGATCTGGAAAACAAAACAATAGTGAGTCACACGGTAGGTTAGAAAATAAAGATAGGAAATAAATAAGGCTTAAGTTAATATTACTTGACATTACTTTATATATTATTTAAACTAAAACCATGAGGAGCATTTTATTTTGCAGAGTTTCAAACAAGGAACAAGAAGACGAAGGCTATAGTCTACCCTCTCAAGAAAAATTGCTTAAAGATTATGCAGAAAAGAATCATTTAGAGATAGTTAAGGTATTTTCAATATCTGAAACTGGAAGTAAAAGTGATCAGAGAAAAACCTTCAAAGAGATGTTAGATTTTATAAAGAAAAATGATATTAAAGTTTTAGTGTGTGAAAAAACAGATAGGTTGCTTAGGAATAAAAAGGATGCAGTAAAAATAGATGAATGGATGAATGATAATGCAGATAGAAGTGTCCATTTCGTAAAAGAAAGCTCCGTTTTGCATAGAGACTCAAAATCCCACGAAAAGTTTATATGGAATATACGAGTGAGCGTTGCACAGTTTTATACAGATAATCTTTCGGAAGATGTTAAAAAAGGTCAGGTAGAAAAAATAGCTCAAGGTTGGCTTCCAACAAAACCGCCAACAGGCTACAAAACCATTGGAGAAAAAGGACATAGAATTCACGTAACAAATGAGGACGTTTCTCCTCTTGTAATCAAAATGTTCCAGCTCTATGAGTCTGGAGAATATTCAGTTAAAAGACTTACTGATAAAATGTTTGAACTTGGCTTAAAAAATCTTAATGGTAATAAGATATGTAAAAGTAGGATTCATATCTTGTTACAAGAAATTTTCTATATAGGAAAAATAAAGTGGAATCGCCAGATATATCAAGGAGAACATAAACCCATAATAGATAGAGACTTGTTTGATTGTGTTCAAAAACGGCTCAAAGGCAAAACTACTTCTCGTTATCAAAAACACAACCACTTATTTACTGGTCTAATGAAATGCTTTGAATGTGGCGGTAGTGAATCTTGGGAAATTCATAAAGGAATTGTTTATGGACACTGCAATCATTACAGAAATTGTACCCAGAAGGTATGGGTAAGAGAAGATAAAGTAGAAAATCAGATTATTGCTGTATTGGATAAGCTTAAAATAATAAATCAAAGAATAACCGAATGGATTAAAAAAGCACTATTAGAACATCATAAGAAAAATATTGAATGTCGGGACAGCTCGGTTGAACAGCTTAATAGTAGAGTTAAACAGATTCAAATTAAGTTAGATAATTTATATGACGATAAAGTCTCTATCCAGATAACTAAAGAGTTTTATAATAAAAAATTTCAACAATATTCAGATGAGCTTGATAAAGCTGAGAGACAACTAAGTAAACAGTCAAAAAACAATATGCAATATTACCAGCTTGGCATAAATTACTTTGATCTTGCTCAAAAGGGCTCTCTAATTTATAAAAGAGCAAAAAAAGAACAAAAAAGACTTCTTCTTAAGCTTGTATTCAAGAATATGCAACTTAATGAAGGATTTTTATCCTTTAAGCTAACTAGAGCTTTTGAGATACTTTCTGAAATCGCAAAAGAGGTTAATAGTTCGAAAGTGCTTATAAAAGTTAAAGATCCTAATAGTATTTCCGAACTTGATAGAAAGATTAATACAACAAGCCAAATGATACAATATTTTGCTCTTCGTCCAGCCCTGCTCCCCCGAGTGGATTCGAACCACCAACCTTGAAGTTAACAGCTTCCTGCTCTACCGTTGAGCTACAGGGGATATGTATATTATACAATCCCTTAAATCCTTTTTCATGATAAAATATATGTATATGCCTAAAGTATTTAATAGACCTTCATGGGATGAATACTTCATTCAAATAGCACATGTAGTTAAAAAAAGAGGAAATTGTATAAGAAGAAAAGTGGGCGCTTTAATAGTAAAAGACAAACAAATTATTGCAACAGGATATAATGGAACTCCTACTGGAATAAAAAATTGTTTTGAAGGAGGATGTGAAAGATGTATGAAAAGAGAAAAAGGAATATTAAAATCAGGGGAAGAAAAAGGAAAATGCATTTGTATATGTGCAGAACAAAATGCACTTCTTCAAGCAGCACGCCATGGTACATCAACAAATAACGCAACAATGTATATTACTGATTCACCGTGTCTGTCTTGTTGTAAAATGATAATTAATTCTGGAATAAGTAAGGTTATTGCTGAAAATATTCATCATGATACTGCAGGATTAAATCTTTTAAAAAAAGCAGGAATAGAATTCAAAATATTAAAAAGGTAAAGTAAGCGGAACATTATTATTTTCATTTTCTCTTTCCAAATATTTCTTCCAATTAACGGGAATTGGTGTTTTCCCATGTTCTGTAAGATAAAAGATTTCTAGGTTTTCTACTCCATATTCAAATAGCTCTTTTGTAAGTAGAGTGTCATCTAAACAATATTTCTTTAGCTTATCCCATTCTCCATTTTTATAATACTCAATTGCCAGCAGTCCATGACCAGTTTTTTGTTTCCCAAGTGTTGCAGTAATACAATCATTTAATGATACTCTTCTTCCTATCTTCTCTTTAATGTCCGCCAATATATCAAATTGAGAAAAGCTAGATATCTTTCCAGGATAATATGCCTGCAAAACAGGAAGGTCAAAACTTATACTATTATATCCAATAATATATGAGCTGTTTTCTAATATTGGAAACAGATTATTTAGTTCTTTTTCAGTAAAAACCTTAGATTTATGCTCTTTATAATCATAAATTGCAACAACTGAAATACCTAATTTCTCAGGATCTTTGTATTCTCGAAAAGTATGTTTAGTCTCCAAATCCAAAACTACTGGGTACTTTTTCATAAAGTCTAATTTATGATTTTTTTCTTAGGATGTTCTCTTATTATCTCCATAGAAGTAACTGAATCTTTTTTTGAAAAATATCCATCCTTTAAATTAATCTTATTCAACTGCTGTTGAAAACGCATATGAATATTATGAAATGCATTTATTACAATGTCTTTTTGTTTTTTAGGAGTTTTATTTATTTCTCTTTGAAAAAAGTCATCAAGCTTTCCTAATTTCCATAGTATCTCAATAAACCTGCTGTCATTTATGTGAATTAATGAAAAATCTCCCTTTAACGGCCTCATTTTATAATTCATCATTCTTACTTCTTTAGTCATAGCCTCTTTAGAAGGTTTGTTATTTAAAATAGAATTTAACTTTGAAAGCATTTCAACAATATCTTTACTATTGTCTTTCTTCATAGGTTATAATTATGGAATGTTAAAGCAAAAATTGCAAGCGGAATATTTACAATCACTTAAAGCTGGCGACAAAGATAAGGTACAAATATTAAGATATTTTTTGGCTAAAGTAAAAAATGAGGAGATTGACAAGGAAGAGGACCTAACAGATGAGGAAGTTATTTCTCTTCTTAAAAAACAAAAAAAGGAACTACTTGAGTCAATAGAATCTTTTGAAAAAGGAAAGCGGAAAGATTTGGAAATTGAAAGCAAAAAACAATTAGAAATAATACTGGAATTTATCCCTCCTGAAATATCTGATGAAGAATTAAACCAAGAAATTGAAAAAATAATAGAGGATAATAAAGATATTTTTAATAAAAATCCAAAGATACTTATTGGAATATGTATAAAGGCTTTAAAATCAAAAGCAGAAAGTTCAAGAATAATAAAAATCTTAAAACAAAAATCTTAAAAAAATCTTGCTTCTTGGTCTTTTGATATAATTTATATATATGAAGATAATAAAGAAAATTGCCTTTATACTTCTTCTTGTTTTCTGTGCTTCAACTTTAATAAAATCTTTTCTTGATTACCGAAATAAAATAAGTTTTTATGAAGATTATAGGCAAAAATATGAAAAGGAAAAGGAAATAAATAATTCTTTAAAAGCACAAGTTATTAAAAACAAAGATTTAAACCAAATAGAAAAAACAATACGAGACAATTTAAATCTTAGTAAAAATAATGAGGTAATAATAATTATTCCTAGTCCTACTCCAGTTATTAATCAGATAACTCCTGCCTCTCTTCCAAATTGGAAGCAATGGATACGGGTTTTTGTAAAGGCTGAAATTTGATATTTTCATTTTTTTTTAGTACAATTAAGCATAATTTACGGGGTAGTGTACGGCCGCACAGGAGGCTCATAATCTCCTAGACAAAGTTCGACTCTTTGCCCCGTAACAAAATTTTTTGAAAATAAGCTATTATTATTTAAACACATGAATACTTTTTTACTTTCCGTAGTAATTCCTGTTTTCAACGAAGAAAAAAATATAGATCCTCTTTTTAAGAGATTGCTTCCAATTATTCAAAAATATAATTATGAAATAATCTTTGTAGATGATGGATCAAATGACGATACTTCCAAAGAAATAAAAATCCAAGCCAAGAATAATAACTGCATTAAGCTTATTACTTTTCTTAGAAACTTTGGTCATCAAATGGCTCTTACATGCGCGTACACATATGCAAAGGGAGACTGCATATTATCTCTTGATTCAGATCTGCAAGACCCTCCAGAAATTATTCCTGAAATGATAGAAAAATGGAAAGATGGAAAGCAAGTTGTCTATGCAAAACGTAAAAAAAGAAATGTTGATGGTTTTTTTAAAAAAAAAACTGCGTGCCTTTTTTACAAATTCATAAATATGTTATCTGATACCCCTATTCCTAAAGATGTAGGAGACTACAGACTTCTTGATAAAAAAGTCGTATTTTTTTTAAATAAATTACCGGAACACTCAAGATTTTTAAGAGGACTTGTCTCATGGGGAGGATTTTCAACAGATTATGTAACTTTTGAACGTGAAAAAAGACACTCTGGAGAAACACATTATACGTTTTCAAAAATGCTAAACTTTGCATTAGAAGGAATAACCTCATTTTCAATAAAGCCTTTAAGGCTTGCGATATTTTTTGGATTTACAACAGGACTTATTGGCTTTTTGGGAATAATATATGCAATAATTGGAAAATTCTTTTATTCACAGAACTTTATTGTAGGGTGGACAGGTCTTTTTGTAGGTATTATGTTTATTGGTGGCGTACAGCTTATTACTATTGGAATTATTGGTGAATATATTGGGAAAATTTATAAAGAAATTCAAAACAGACCAAAATATCTCATTAAAGAAAAAATGCATATATGAAGAAAGTTATTTTTCTAATATTTTTTTCTCTTTTAGTCGCGATTATAATCTTTATTATCTACCAAAGAATACAAGAAAAAAACCGTTTTGTCTCTCCTATTCCTGAACAAAAAGGAATAAAAGTTATAATTGTAACACCGTCAAAATAAAAGAATAAAGCCTTAAGGAGTACTTCCTAAATTAAGTTTAAATATGCTTCCCTCTCCTCCTAAAAACAATACATCAATAATACTTAAAATAAGATATGAGCAGAGAAATAAGATAAATCCAATAATGGCAAATTTCAGTGTCCCTTGTGCTTTTTTAATTTTTTCAGGATCCCCAAAAGAAGTAAGATAATAAAATCCTCCAATAATAAGCATGATAAATAAAACAAGAATAATAAGTGCAGATGCTGCAAAAAGAATATTTCCAAAAACAATTTCTAAACACTGCAAAGTAGGAACTCCGTCTACTATACAGCTACTAGTACCAGCTGTGGCAGTATCCCAGTCTTGTATTTGTGCATTAACTACGAAGTTTGAAAATAATTTCATTTTAAAAAGAAAGAATTATTTATTTTTAAGGTTATTCTTGTAACAAAGTACCAAACTGTGTTATATCTATTGGACAGGTAAATCCTAAACAAATTTTTTCTGCAAAAACAACCTGTTCAAGAACTGCAACCAAAGATACAACCGCAACTAATACTATTAAGCCAACAACGGCAGCTTGAATTTTTTTCTGAGCAGCTTCTACTTTTTCTTTATCTCCTGATGACGTAACCCATGAAAGAGCGCCTAATATTAAAAATATCAATGCTGCTAAGCCTGCAATAAAGAAAAAGAACCTTACAAGAAAAGTTACTATTTGTTGAAAAGTAGGAATGCCAAGTTCATCTATGATTCCTTGTGCATAAACATCTTTAACTAATAATGAATTTACTGCTTGAAAGAAAGAGTTTAGTAATTTCATATCTTCTTATTCTAAAGTAATAATTGGCTATTTGTCAATAGGAAAAGGAAGAGTCAATAATTAGCTTGATATATCAAGCTCCTTTTTTGCCTTATTTTAATATAATAATGTAAATAGTATTAATAATTGAAAATTTGTTTAGATTACCCTATATTATTATATATGCATAAAAAGAATTCCGTGTTAATGGTAATTATGATATTCTTTCTTCTTTTTGTATTTTCAAAGAATATATTTGCCACAACCTATGATCTTTATTTACCTGAAGGACCATATAATCGTGGTGATGAATTTCAATTAACAATAAGTGTAGACACTGAAGGAAATTCAATTGAATCTGCTGAGATAGGATCAACATATGATACAGAGTTTCTGGAATTTTTAACAGTAACTCCTGGAGATACATTTTCAACTGTTACCGCAACGCCTCTTGGAGGAGGTGAATTAATGATTTCTGCGTCAAACACATCAGGATTTTCAGGCCAAGGTACATTTGCATATATTAATTTTAAAATAATTGCTTCTGCTCCTGGTGCAACAGAAATATGTACCCTTTGGGAGCCTTCTCCAACAACACCTCCAGGTCAACCAACAACACAACCAAGAACACCTCCAGGTCAACCAACAACGCCTCCTCAGCCAACGCCTGGAAATGAAAAGCCATTTCTATATATAGCTATTGGAGGATTACTCTTTGTTCTTACTGCCTCAGGTGCGTTTGCTTTTTTAAATTCAAAAAGGAATAATTCTTAATAAGTTTTAAAAAAAATCATTTAATATCCCAAATTATTATATATAATGAAATATATATAAAGATAAATTAAAACATATCAAATGAAAAGAATTATTATTCTTACAAGTATCGCTGTTATTGTATTATTGTCGTTTTTCTCCTTTATTCCAAAAAATGTATTATCCCAAACGCCAGATACATCTCCATATATACCATGTAATCCATGGATAAATGATGATGAAGGATATCTTGATTCAACAGAACATCAGTGTCCTATAGGTTCACCGTTAGAAAACTGCGCCTCATCTTATGAAGAATGGAAAAAAAACCCATATATGGATTTTTGGGTTGCTGACCCAGAAGTAACGGCATTAGGAAAAGGAGGACAACGCTCATTACAATTTCTATATTGGAACCTTACACACAGCTCTATTATAACTCCGGTTTTATCTCAAATCTGGTCTACCTCACGAATGGTTGCAATAATTCTTCTTACTATTGTAGTTGCAATAATTGGCGTTGGGATAATCGTTGGAAAAAAATATAGTTTTGGATTTAAAATTGATGTCTCTTCCTATCTTATTAAGCTTATCCTTTCCGTTCTATATATATTCTTTTCTTTTCTAATTGTTGTTACTTTAATTGAGATTTCAGAATATATTATGAAGTTTTTTACTGAGACCTTAGGAGTAATGGATTTATTTAATATTCATTTCATTCCAACTACTGATTCTGATAAAGTTCTTAAAACTTCTGAGAAGGGGTATACAATATTTCGCGGATGCTCTAATCTTAATATTGACGCTGTAGAATCAGTAAAAACATCTAAATTTCTTGTAAATATTACCAACCTTACATATTATCTTTTAGGAATTATGCTTATTTTAAGAAAAGTAATTCTTTGGTTTTTGCTGTTTGTTTCTCCATTTTTAGCAATATTAATGCAGTTTACCTTTATCCGAAACATTGGATGGATATGGATAGGAGTATTTTTTCAATGGCTAATGTATGGACCATTATTCTCTCTGTTTTTGGGAGCTGTTTCAAAAATATGGAACTCAGTAAATCATATCCCATATATTTTTGACTTTACAAGAGCTAAGGTTCAAGAAACTCTTTATCCTACCGCTACAAACCTGACCTACGGAGGCCCTGCTCAAACTTTAGGTTTTGGAAACACTTCAAGCTATATAGACACACTTGCAGAATACATAATTTCTCTTATTATGCTGTGGGCAGTTGTATTTTTTCCATGGTGGCTTCTTAGAATATTTAGAGACTATTGCTGTGATGGAATATATGCTATGAAAAATATTCTTCTTTCAATGTACGATCAGGCAAGGTCTAATAAGCCACCTCCAACTCCCCCAGGATTATCACAAACACCTCATACTCCAAGCACAACAGGAACTGCTATGAAAATACCAACTGAACAAGCAGTTACAGCAAAGGTTAAATTAGAAACAGTTCAGGAAATAAAACAAGCAAGAACAGAAGAAATTAGAAAATCAATGGATCTTTCAGTTAATAAACTTACTGATATTGCAAGAGTTGAAACAAATAAAACAACTAATGAAACAGTAAAAAGAAATCTTGAAAATTTGGCCAATCCAACAAAAGCAAGCACCCCTCAAGAAAGACAGAAGTTTATGAATATAAGGACGGAATTGTTTAATAGAGCAATTAAAAAAGATGTTGCAGCAAAACAAATGCTGTCATCAATTTCTTCATCTAAAACAGAACAAATTCAAAAAAGAGATGAAATAATAAAAACCATACCACAAGTTCAAAGGCAACCTGTTACTAATATTATCTCTATAAAAGTAAAAATTCCAACAGAAAAAGTTTCATCTATAAGCAGTTCTCTTCTTAATAATATATCGACAAATAACAATATTATAAATTCAGTTTCTCAAACATCAGGCGCTCCTCCACAACAAATACAGCAAGTATTAATGGCTTTTAAACGTAATATTGAAAATAACGAAAAACCTGAAAAAATAATTGAAAATGTTTCAAAAAAAACAAATGTACAAAAAGAAAATATAATTAAAATACTGCAGGCTGCTTCAAAGACCGTAAAGGAAAATGAAGCAGTAAAGCAAGAAATTGCCAAGCAAGAAAATATTAATCCTGAACAGGTTGAAAAAGTACTAAAAGAACAAGTGTCAGTCGCAATTTTACCAGGACAAAACATTGAACAGACAATTTCAATTCCTCCAACAGTTTCAATACAGGATTATGAAGAAGTAAAAAAAATGTGGGTAAAACAATACGAAAAAGGAGAGGTGCCTGTTACAGAAAATATTAAAACAAGAGAAGAATGGGTTGATACAGACATTATATTTGTTACAAATACACTTAATAAGCTTGTAGCAACTGATAATACTTTAAAACAAGAGGGAATAGATGATCTTGGCTATATACTTCCAGTATTTATGATAAATAATCTTAAAGGAGAAGAGATTGTTGTATATCTTAAGGCAAAAATAGAAGCTGCAAAAACAATAAAAGCTCAAATTGAAAAGGAAAAAGAAATTACAAACAAACTAAAAGATGCATCAAAAGAAGAAGAATTTGTTGATATAAAAAAGCAAACAAAAGAAACACCAAAAACAATGGAAATGAAAAGAGAGATGAAAATAGAAGATGATAAAAAAGATAATAAAGGAACACAAAACCCCAACCAACAAGACATAATATCAGACATTCAAAAACAACATGATAATAAGCAAGAAAATAATAAAGTTCAAACAAATCCTCAAGAAAATAAGGACGAAGGAAGCCAAAGCGTGGTATAATAACCTTCAATGAATTATTACAAAATAAAACAGATAATTGCTAAAGTAGATAAAAAAGATAATATTATTGGAAAAGTTGACAAACTAAATGCACATAAGAAAGGAGTTTTTCATCGAGGATACACTATTTGTCTCACTTTCCAAAATCAAATAATTCTTCAACACAGGAAACATCCTGCATTTGATGGATATTTTGATTTTACATGCTCGTCTCATCAAATATATGAAAAGAATACACTTCAAGATAATAATACATCCATATACAAAGCCTTAAAAAGAGAATGGAATATTTCAAAAAAAGATTTGTTAAATAAACCAAGGCTTGTTGGATATGTAATTTATAAGGCAAAAGATGACAAAAGCAAACTTATTGAAAATGAATTATGCTATTTCTTTACGGCAAAAATAAAAAGAATACCCTATCCAAATATGGATTATGCATATGGATTTTCTCTTATTAAAAAAAGTTCATTAAACAAAAACAATAAAATCTATACTCTCCTTGCCCCATGGGCAAAGAAAATAATTGAAAAAGAAATGTTAGAAACAATATAATATTGAAAATAATAAAAAGATATTTATAATAGCTTATATTAAGCTAAATACTTATATGAGCAATCAAACAATAGAATCAGGTCAAAGAACTATTGCTACAAGACAAATAAGCATGCTTATGGAAGAACAAATGGATATTCCTAAAGAACTCTTTGACATATATGGGGATGCCTTAGTGCGCCTTATTGTAATAAATCCTTTTGATGGAAAAGAAGTATCAGATACTTTATATGACCCAAAAGATTATACCCCAACAGATCAATAAAGAATGTGAACAAGCTAGGAAGATTTTATACCTTTAGCCAACGAGGTGTTTTTTTACAATATTCAGTATAGGAACTTCCAAATCTTCTTCTTAAGCTGGGCTCTTCATAGAGAACTATGAATAAATAATAAAACATAAATGCTAAAAGCGTATAGATATATAACAGTAAATGTCCAAATATTAAGGATATACCAAGAAAAATTAACGTATCACCAATATATATCGGATTTCGGGAATGCTTATATAATCCTGATGTTACAAATTCTTTTGGTGGCTCTATGGGAACTGGCGTTCCCTTACCAATCTTGAAGAATAATAAAATACAATAAAGTATCATTACTATTCCACTTGAAAAAATTATTAAACCTAATATTTGCGTTAATGAATTTGTTATCTGTAATAAGTTTAAATTAGTATTTAAGGTTATGGCAGCTAATGGAAAAACAATAAACACAATAGATATGTATACAAAACTAAGAAATAAAGAAGTCAATTTCATATATAAATTATACCAAAAAGTTCTAGCTATCTAATAGGGGTTATAGGATTTAGATTGTAATAGAAGCTTATTTGTGGACAAGCTGGAGAATAGTTTAAACCAAGTTGAAGAGTATGTTTGGAAATGGTATCCAGTGCTCAAAGATAGGATTATGGGCACAAATAAACAGAGTGTTTATTTATCACATGAAGGCATTTAAACAATATCAGCACAAAATTTAATATTAAAGAATAATATAATAGGGATGCATCTTGCTGTTTTTGAAAAAAAGGTAATGAAGTATGATCTGCTAAGAATTACTGCTTTCGTAGTATTTTTAGAAATCTACGCCCTTAACTTTAATGTCTAGTGTCGGATATAGTATTTGGTCAACCTTTTTTTTTAACGGAGCCGCTTCAAATTCTACTTCGTCTTGTGTATGCATGTCTGTACCCACTAAGTCTATGGTGTCTTTCCTTTCTCTACCCCAATGAACGTGTTGTATGTGATGAATCACCTCTTCTACAATCGCAATTCCTGCCTTTGTTTCTAATGGAATTTCCTTTGAACCTTTTGTAAACATATCGTCAATTTTTCGTAAATTCACAAATAGGACATTATTCGGGGTTTCTAATGCATTATGTTCACGGCCTTTGTAGTCAAGTACTGGAAGAGTACTTAGAACAATTACCAACATACTCTCGTCTATATTTTTCTTTCTTGGGAAAGTTCTTTGATTTTGCTCATTTTTTGCCCAGACATTTATTAAATCTTCAAACCTTATACCCCTCTGATATTTTGTTGTATCCTCATCAAGTACTTGAAAAGTGGTTAATGTAGCTCGCTCTACTTCTCTAACAACACTATCGCTTATGGGTTTTTTTGGTGCTTCTAGTTTGTATATCGGAAAGTGAGTTTTTCCCAACACCTCTTTCTTTCTTAATTTATCTGGTTTTTGTGCTTGATCTATTATTCCCTCGTTGTCCATGTACGTTCTCCTTTAGTATTTTTTTGAAATTTTAATAAAATTATTTAAGTCTGATTTATTACTAGCTTCCCTTCTTAGATGTTTATAGTTTTCTCCAAACTCTCCTTGAGGAATATTAACATTATCAATATCTATTGAAAACAGACTATTCTTTTTTGAATAAGTTGGATTATAATCAACTCTTACTACATTCATTAAGACTATTATATCAAAAACTCAAATATTTGAATTGAAGAAATATAGTTTAGATTGTCATAGAAGGCTGTTCTACGAGTGGAGATGCCGGGAGTTGAACCCGGGTCCGAAAAAACACTAATATAAATGTTTAGTTAGAGATAGAATATTTTAACTTTTGTGTCTTTTTAAGAAAATATTCAAAGCTTAAATAGACTGCCAATTATATGTTTTCAAGCCTTTTAACCAATTGGGAATGTTAAAAAGCCTTACCTTGATTGGTTTTCCCTTCTTAGATTGAATCAAGGGAAATCTAAAAAGAGTTTATTAAAGCTAATTATGCTTCAAGAAATGCAAAGTTTGCACTCCTACTATAAGCCATAGCTTCGTAAGCTTCTGCTTTATCAGCGTCTGCATTTAAAATTTTTCCTATTTACGGATAAGTCCGCCCTAACCATTTGTAAAAGTGCAAGTTTTCCGTCGATACCTATCATCCCCTAGCTCTTTAAATATTCTTTCATTTCTCTTTTTTCTTCTCTTATTATATCCTGTTTTTTTTCTTGCTTTTTCCTTTCAATATCTCCTTTTCCTTTAACCAAAGCTATTTTAAGCTTAATTAAATTACCCTTATTATAGCAGCCTATAGGCGCTATTGTCAATCCAGGAGAAGAGCTTATTTTTGTTTTTAATCTAATTAATTCTTTTTTATGAAGCAAAAGTTTTCTAGTTTTTTTTGAATCATATTCATGTGGCCTTGCAAACTTATATACAGATATTTCTGCATTAATAAGATAGGCTTCATTATTAATAATCTTTACAAAAGAATCATCAAGAAGCATCCTTCCTGCTCTAACAGACTTAACTTCTGCACCCAAAAGCTCTATTCCCGCTTCATATTCTTCAATGCTTTTAAATTTTCTTGAAAATTTTCTATTAATTATTTTCATGTCTTTATTTTACCAAAAATAGTAAAATAGCCTTATGCAAATTATTACTGATCTTCATATTCATTCAAAATATTCTCGTGCAGTTTCTCCAAAGATGAACCTTGAAGAAATGGCAATATGGGCTTCAAAAAAAGGAATTGATCTTATTGCAACAGCAGACTGGGCTCACCCAATATGGTTTAGAGAAATATGCTCAAGCCTAAAAGAGGTGGAAAGTGGAATATTTACTCTTAAAAAAAGACCAAAAGAGCAAAAACATGATGTAAAATTCCTTCTTTCTTTTGAAATATCAAGCATATACGCCCAAGGAGACAAAACCAACAGAAGAGTACATAATCTCATATTCTCTCCTTCTCTTTCAACATGTGAAAAAATAATAAAAAAATTAACAAGTCTTGGAGTAAACCTTATTTCAGATGGAAGACCAATAACAGGAATTTCATCTAAAAACCTAATTGAAATAGTTCTTGAAATTGATGAAAAAGCAATGCTTATTCCAGCCCATATCTGGACTCCATGGTTTTCAATGTTTGGATCAAATTCTGGATTTGACTCTATTTCCGAATGCTTTGGGGATTATAAAAAGTACATATATGGAATTGAAACCGGACTTTCTTCAGATCCTATTATGAACTGGCAAATAAAAGAGCTTGAAAATAGATCAATCCTTTCTTTTTCAGATGCCCATTCAGGACCTAAGATAGGACGTGAAGCAACAGTCTTTGTATCAAAAGAGCCTAAGTTTAACTACTCATACAATGATATTGAGCGTGCAATAAAACAAGATAAAAAAGGGCATCTTGAAATTGGATATACAATAGAATTCTTTCCAGAAGAAGGGAAATATCATCTTTCAGGTCATAGGAATTGCAATATAAAATATGATGTATTTGATGTAAAAGAAAAGGGAAAGATCTGTCCTGTTTGCAAAAAGCCATTAACAATTGGAGTTAAAAATAGAGTTTCTGATCTTTCAAATAAAATATTAAAAAAAACAGATTTACTATTTAAGAAAAACAAAGTTGGAGTAACATTTGTAAGTGATAAAAATAAAAAAAGAAGGCCATTTGTATCAATAATCCCTCTTCAAGAGATATTAATTGAAGTAAATAACAACTCCAAAGCAAAAGGATTAAAAGAATATGAAAGATTAACAAATTTTTTTGGAACAGAGTTTGATATTCTTCTTAAAATGCCTTATGAAGAAATTGAAAACATAGGTGGAATAAAATTAAAAAAAGCCATTGAGAAAATGAGAGAAAGAAGCGTGTATATTGATGCAGGATATGATGGTGTTTTTGGAATTGTAAAAGTTTTTGACGAAAAACATGAAAAAAAAGAAAAAAAACAACTTGGCCTATTTTAATAAATGGCTTTTGTTCCTATTCGTTCTTCTTCTTCCAACACAACTTGGGAAACATTTCTTTTTTGACT
>Ga0075120_10002115_pt1 | contig 14683 bp, 14 predicted proteins | sample AntAceMetag02UKL_FD_69792 | JGI IMG/M metagenome (GOLD analysis project Ga0075120, IMG submission 69792) | Saline lake microbial communities from Ace Lake, Antarctica - Antarctic Ace Lake Metagenome 02UKL | ecosystem: Environmental > Aquatic > Non-marine Saline and Alkaline > Saline | place... | reverse complement strand
CCAGCAACTCCCCCGCCTGGAAGTTGCCCAATCGCACCAGCACCGGCATCGGCTGGCCAAACCCCAGTCGCCGCGCCCCCTCCCGTGCCAAATCCAATGTCAGGCGCTCCAGCCCCGTTGTCTTCCCCGAACCGGGCTCTCCCAACACCAGGGCCCTGCGAACCTCTCCTCGCTGGCCAGCGATCAGGTCCCGTAGCACCTCTATCAGGTCTCGTCGCTCCCCCTGGGCTATCACCTCTGCCCCTGACACTTTCCGCGGTCGTTGGGCCAGCTCCAGACGTGCGAAGCCCGCCTCCCAGCGCCGCAGGCCCGGATCCCCCAGGACTTCCCGCAAATACCAAAAGCGGTGCCAGGGCCAATTCCGCAGCAGCGCCCGTTCACTCTCCAGCCACACCAGCACAAACAGCATCAAGGCAGCGCCAGCCAGGGTCCCCAGGATTCGCGGTGTTGTGAACAGATTTGACCACACGTCCTGCTGGATCCAGCCAGCCACCAGGTTCCCGGCCAGGCCAGCCCCGAACTCCAGCAGCAGTATCACCGTTCGCTTCAACATTTGCTTCTCACCTCACTCTACTAGCGCCATCGCGCCTGCACAGCGCGCCAGAGCACTACAATCTCCTCCAACCGCAGTAGCGAGGCAAGGCCCCCGTCAACCAGCAATCCAGCCTCCCGCCAAGCCACTGGGTCTGGCGATTCGGAGAGAGCAGGGTACCAAAGGCAGAGATCGCCAAGCTAACAACCACTGAACGATGGATTCCTACTATGACTGTCACTGCTCAAAATCCACAAACCGATAGCCCAACCCCCGCTCGGTGATGATGTAGCGAGGGTTCGAGGGGTCGGGCTCAATCTTCTTGCGCAGGTAGTTGATGTAGATGCGCAGTAAGCTGGTGTCATCTTGATATCCCGCCCCACACACCTTACGCAGCAGCGTCTCGTGGGGCACAGTCCAGCCCGGCGCGCCGGCAGAGTCAGCCGATGTAGCCGATGAAGCCAAGAGACCCTTAAGGAAGAAGTGTACCGTCCCTGATGATGGCTCAGTCCAGAGAGACAAGGCCCTGCAAGCTGATCTTTGCAGGGCTTTGTCATTGCAGCCGTGTGGGGGCCTATCTCTTCATCATCAGCGGCAGCCAGTAGCGGTGAAGCACTGGGGTGGCCGTCGCTGTCGGCGTCACAGTCGACGAGGGTGTCGCTGTCGGCGTGGGCTGGGGGTTGGCCAGGACGCTGGCGCTGCGCACGAAGGGCGGGTGCACACCGTCATCTATCACCACCTCGTTCGTGTAGATGGTATCATGTGCGATGGGAGGTGAAGGTCCGTGCACTTGGAAGATGAAGACACGAGACTCCCCGACCGCCAGCGTGCCTTGCCACTTGATGGCGCCAGCGGTGTCGTCCCACCAGATGCCGCCCAGGGCACTGCCCGCCTTGTAGGGCAACGGAGGCACGTCGCTCAGGCTGACATGTGCGTTGCCGGCGCCGCTGTTGCGCAGGATGATCGTGAACGTGACCTCTTGGAAGTAGTCTACCGTTTCGGGTGCAGCGCTCTTGGTGGAGGCCGATAGGTCAGGCTCACCAGCCGGCGTAGAGGTAGGCGTTGCTGTTGGTGTGTGCGTAGGCGTGGCAGTGTTGGTTGGTGTGGGGCTGGGCGTGGCCGTTGGCGTGTGTGTCGGCGTGGGAGTATCGGTTGGTGTGGGACTGGGCGTAGCAGTCGGCGTGGGAGTATCCGTCGCTGTGGGTGTGACCGTAGGCGTGGGCGTCGGGGACAGCTCTCCCAGCAGCAGATAGCCGTAGTCGACAGCGGTAGAGTTGTTATCACCATACCCCTCCCACTCCATCCAACTGTCCCAGGTTCCGCCATCATCGTCATCGGAGTAGGCGAAGGTGAAGCGAATCTGATTGCCCTCGACCAGGGTGTCCGCAGGGAAGTGCGCGGCTGGCACGGCCACCTCAACATCCCAACCCCCGGTCACTGTCTGCGTCACCACCTGCAGGTCTGTTGGCTGGTTCCAGTCTTTTACGAGGCCATCGGTCAGGATCGCGTATTGATGGTCATACAGCCCGAGCTGCTCACCATCTCCATCGCCGTCTACCCAAATGACGATCATGTCGTCTCGCCAGTAGTTGTCACCGCTATCGCGCATCAGCACGTCATCGTTGGCGTGCAGGCCGAAGTAGAGATGGTCGCTGTCCCACATTGCCTGCAAAACCAGACTGGCGTCTTCCCAAGCAGGGACTGTCCCGACAGGGTTCACCCAGCGGGCCGTTGCCTGAGAGAGAATGGTCTCCGGGACGGCAGACCACTCGCTGAGGTCGCCATCGAGAGTGGGGGCGATGGTGGTACCCAGCGCCTCGGCCGTGCGTGGTGTCGGTAGTAGAGCCCTCCCTTCCAGGCCTGCGTGCGGAGTGGCGCCTGTGTTGGCGGCATACCCTCCTTCTCCACTCATCAGCAGGCTTACAAGCATGACAAAGAAAACGCCGAGAACTGTTACCTTTCGCATGGTTTGCCTCCTCCCTCGAATGAGGGCTCTGCATGATGAACGAACGGAAGCCATCTACGACACTGTTGTCCAACCCGAACGGGCCAGGGCAGGCATACTGGTAGACCGGTGAGTGGTAGACTGGCCTGTTCCCAGTCTACCGGTCTGCCAATCCACCAATGCTGTACACGCCGCGACAGGCGAGCGGCAGCATGCCTGCCAGGCCGAGCATGATCTGCTCTGTGAACTCCTGCAATTGCCTCTTGCTGACCCGTCCGGGCATGCTCGGAAGGGCAAAGGGCCGCCCGTAGATGACATGCACTTCAGCGCGGCGGCCACGGAGCAGGCTGCTGAACATCTTCTCCTGCCCGTAGGCCACCACAGGTAGCAGCGGCGCGCCGGTACGGGCGGCCAGGTACGCTGTGCCTTCCTTGCCTTGCTGCAACGCGCCGGTGTCACTGCAAGTGCCTTCGGGCGCCATGGCCAGGACGCCGCCATCTTTCAACACCGCCAGCGCCTTGCGCAGCGCCCGCCGATCTACCTCACCCAGGCGTGCTCCCTCAGATATCTGCAATGATTATACCGCAAAACGGTCAACATAGCAAGGGAGCAGTAAGGTGCAACGCACCTCTCAGGTGCGTTGCACCTGGGGTTGACAAAAGTGCCCCGGTTGTGCGATAATGTGACTATGCCCGATCATTCATTGCCTACAACTTCCCGTGACGTCCTTGCTTTCCCCGCTGGCTTCCTGTGGGGCACGGCCACCAGTTCGCATCAGGTGGAGGGAGACAACACCAACAACCAATGGTGGGCCTGGGAGCAGCAGCCAGGCCGCATCTGGCACGGGGACAAGTCGAATCTGGCCTGCGACTGGTGGCGCAACGCCGAAGCCGACTTCGACCGCGCCGCCGCGCTGGGCCAGAACTCGCACCGGCTGTCGCTGGAATGGAGCCGCATCGAGCCGCAGGAAGGTCTGTTCGACGACGCGGCGCTGGTCCGTTACCGCCAGATGTTGAGCGGTCTGCATGAGCGGGGGCTGGAGCCCATGGTCACACTGCACCACTTCACCAACCCCCTGTGGCTTGGCGATCTGGGCGAGTGGGAGAACAGGCAGGTGGTACGCTACTTCGAACGCTACGCGGAGCGGGTCGTGGAAGCGCTGGGAGACCTGGTCAGCCTGTGGTGTACCATCAACGAACCAGCCATCTATGCCTTGCTGAGTTACCTGCGAGGGCGATTTCCGCCCGGGAAGCGTAACCCTGTGACCGCTTTCAGGGTATTGACCAATGTGCTGCTGGGCCACGCCGCGGCATATCGCGCCATCCACCGCCTGCAAAGCCGTGCTCGCGTTGGCCTGGTCAAATCCGTGCGCGGCTTCGAGCCTGCCAACCCCGCTTCGCCGCTGGATCGGCTGGTCGCCGGACTGCAAGACCGTTTGTTCAACGACATCACCCTGTTGGCAGCCCAAGATGGCCGCCTGCGCTTTCCGCTCGGATGGGGACTCTCCCGCCACGGCCCGCTGATCGATTCCCTCGACTTTGTTGGCCTGAACTACTACACCCGCGGCCTGGTGGCCTTCGACATCCAGCGGATGAGTGAGGCGTTCGGGCGCGACTTCTTCCAACCCGGCGCAGAACTGAGCGATGCGGGCCAACTCGGCCCCTACAGCGAGATTCACCCAGAGGGACTCTACGTGGCGCTGCACAAGGTGGCCGCGCTGGGCAAGCCCATTATCGTCACCGAAAACGGCCTGCCCGACGCCGACGACGACCAGCGCCCCCGCTTCCTGCTCAGCCACCTGGCGCAAGTGCACCGGGCTATCGAGGAGGGGCTGCCCATCCAAGGGTATTACCACTGGACGCTGGTGGACAACTTCGAGTGGGCTGAAGGGTGGGGGCTGCGGTTTGGGCTCATTGAACTGGATCCCGAGACGCAGGCACGCCGCACCCGCCCCAGCGGTCATCTGTACGCGGAGATCTGCCGCACCAACGGCATCACTCGGGAGATGGCCAGGCGGCACGGGGTGGAGCAAACGCTCTTCCCGAACACACTCGGTATTGGGAGTACACGTCATGATTAGTTGGTGGGGACTGTTTCGCAATGCACTTTGGATAGTGGGGCTGGCTGTCAGCCTGGCCGCCTGGAGCTATGCCCGATGGTGGGCGCAGCAGAACCGCGTCCGGCTGCGCCAGGTGATCAACATGCCCCTTTTCGTCGTTCCCTTTTCTGCTGGATTGGCTCTCTTCAGCCTGGGACTGGCGTTGAGTGGGCGCCGCTGGTGGGAGATCGCTGCCTGGGCTGTGTTGACCGTCCTGTGCGTCGGGCAGGGAGTCTACAGTTGGCTCACTGGCCGTCGCCGAGACGAGAAGCCAGCCCTGCAGCAGCATGCAAAGAGGCCATGAGCCACGAGGTGGAGAAGCCCACCTACGACATCATCGGCCCGCTTGCACGCTTCGACGAACGAGACTCGCTCTTCGCCCGTGAGCGGTTGGCGCCTGGTAGCTCGCTGGAGAGGGCCTACCACGCCATGCGCCCGGAACACACGGAGATTGATCGCCGCCTGGCCCGGTTCATCGAGCAAGTTGACGATCCGGGGGAGAGCGGAGACCAGTTGAACGCCGCCCTGTATCGGGGCAGCTTTGGCCCCGCAGCTTCGCTGGCGCTGCCCGACATCGTAGACGGGCCGGTGGCCCAGCGCCGTGTGCAGGTGGCACCCGGCCTTGCTGCACGACGCGTGAAGGCAATGGCGCGGCATCTGGGTGCGCATGAGGTGCGTATCGGCCCGCTGAACCCTGCCTGGGTCTATTCCCACCGCGGCACGCCGCCGTTCTTCGACCGCTACGCCTGCAATCCCCCACACTTCGACGGCGTGCCCGAAGGACACGGTGGCCTGCGCTGGGGCGACCCCATTGAACTGCCACACACCACGGCCATCAGTATGGCCTTTGCCCAGGATCGGGCGCTGCTGCGCACGGGCGGCACGCCCTTCTCTGACTTCGAGGTGGGACGGGTCTACGCTAACAGCGCGCTGGCGGCGACGCAACTGGCCGCCTACATACGGGCGCTGGGCTGGTCAGCGCGGGCGCATCACTTGCGCCACTACGACGTCCTGGTGGTGGCCGTGGCGGTAGATGCTGGGTTGGGCGAATTGGGACGCTGCGGCTACCTTATCAACAAGCGGCTGGGGACTAACCTGCGATTGGTTTGCGTGACCACTGACATGCCTCTGGCTCTGGACAAGCCGGTAGACCTGGGCATCCAGGACTTTTGCCGCAAGTGCCTCAAGTGCGCCACGACCTGCCCGCCGCAGGCCATCCCCCGGGGCGACAAGGTAGTGGTGCGCGGCGTGCGCAAGTGGAAGATCGACGAGGTGAAGTGCTTGCTCTACTGGGGACATCTGGGCTCCGCCTGTGCTATTTGCCAGACCGTGTGCCCCTGGAGCAAACCGCCGACGGTGGCGCACCGTGTAGTGAGCGAGATCGCCGTGCGCGTGCCGGCAGTGCGCCGCCTGCTCGTCTGGGCCGACGATGTGGTTTACGGGAGGGAGTTTCGCCCCGCGTTACCGCCTCGTTGGGGACGCAAGCCCTCCGGATGATGCTCCGTCCCCCCTACAGGATGTTTGTAGTTACGCACGAAGCGGAGCGGAGTGCGGTTTTGCGCCACTCTGCTTCGCTCCGTGGCGCACTACGAGCCTTCTCCGTGCTGCAACGCGGGATGTCACATCAGGTTCGTAGTTGCGAGGTTCGTAGTCACGCACGAAGCGGAGCGGAGTGCGGTTTTGCGCCGCGCCACTCCATTCCGTGGCGCGCTACAGGCCTTCTCCGTGCTGCAACGCGAGGTGAGTTTGACATTTCGGCCTACTGGGGGTATATTTAGGGCTATGGACCATACACAGGCAAACGAGATGAGGCGGCACGGCCTCGGCGAGTGGCTGCGTCAAGCTCGTGAGGTTCAAGGGCACTCCCTGGCCCAGGTAGAAGAAGCGATCCGCATCCGCCAGAAGTTCCTGGGTGCGCTGGAAGCCGGGCGGTGGAACGAGCTGCCCAACGAAGTGGTCGGGCGAGGCTTCCTGCGCAACTACGCGCGCTTCCTAGGTCTTGACCCCCAAGACGCGCTGGCCCGGCTGCACCGCGGCGAGCCCACGCCTCCGCCCGAAGCGGCCGTGCCACCGGCTGAAGCCGAAGAACCGGTGGAAGAACCGGCGGAAGAACCGGTGGAAGAACCAAAGGAGAAGGAACCGCCGCCGCCACCGCCACCTAGGCTAGCTGAAGAGCCGCCCGCGGAGTACACGCTCCTGGAGGAATCGCTCTTCGAGCCAAGGCGCGTGCCCTGGCTGCGGATAGTGGGCGGCTTGCTGCTCGTCCTCGCCCTGGCCGCGGTGGGATTTGGCTCGTGGGCCTACTGGAACAACCCCCAACTGCTGGTGAACCTGGGGGTGCTGCAACCCGCTGCCATGTCCACCCCCACCGTCCCGTCGGCTCCTCGTGTCATCCGCCTCACGGCCACGCCTACAGATACTCCCACGATCACGCCGACACGGACTGGCACGCCCACCCTGCGGTCTACGCGTACCTCCACGCCCACCCCGACGGTCACGCCGACGGTCCGCGCGACGCCTGCTGAGGGGCTGGAGGTCTTCGTGCACGTCATTGACCGCTGCTGGTTGGATGTGTACGCGGATGACGAACATGCATTTGAGGGGCTGCTGGAACCTGGCGAGGTCAGCGCCTGGCAAGCGCAGACACAGATACGCATGACCATCGGCGACGCTGGCGTGCTAGAGGTGACCGTCAATGGCGAGCGACTTGGACTGCTGGGGCAACGCGGAGACATAGTCTGGGTGTCTTGGACCCTGGAGGGTGGCCGCATCTTGCAGATGTGGTTCACTCCCACACCAGAGGCTCCTGAGGCAGAGGAGACGGTCCCTGCGGAAGCCGAGACACCGCAGGCAGAGGAGACAGCCCCCGCGGAAGCCGAGACACCGCAGGCAGAGGAGACGGTCCCTGCGGAAGCCGAGACGCCCGAGGTTACGCCGACACCAAGCGAGTAGCTGGCGCTCTTCATAGCGACACCAGCCCGCAGCAGCGAGGACTCGAATTGCAGAAGGGGCTGAAGGGACTGAGAGGGCAGCATGGCCCCCTTGGACCGCTCAGCCCCTTTGTTGACTTCCTGAGTCAGATAGAGCCACGGCAAGGAGCAGATGCACTTCTATCTCCTGACCCTCGGTTGCCCCAAGAACGTCGTGGACAGCGAGGCCATGTCCGAATTGCTGCGCGCACGGGAGCATGTGGCTGTGGCCGAGCCCGCCGATGCCGACCTGCTTATCGTCAACACCTGCGGCTTCTTGGCCGCGGCCCGCGAGGAGGCGCTGGTCGAGCTGCGCCGACTGGCAGTGCAGAAACGGCCCGATCAGTTCCTCGTTGCTGCCGGTTGCCTCCCGCAGCGGGATGGAGAGGACATCCTTCGCCAGGTGCCGGAAGTGGACGCACTGCTGGGCACGCGGCGTTGGATGGAGGCGGGGACGCTGGTGGCGGAACTCCAGAAACGCCGCTCGCGTCGTCAGGAGACGGCGCATTCCATAGTGTGGCTGGGCGATCCGGCCCTCAGCCCACCAGCGGTGAGACCCCGCCCGTCGGCTTGCAGCGGCTGGGCCTATCTCAAGATCAGCGATGGCTGCGATGCCTCCTGTGCCTTCTGCATCATTCCTGCCATCAAGGGGCCACTGCGCAGCCGGCTGCTGGACGCCCTGGTAGTCGAGGCGCAGTCGCTGGCCGCTAGCGGTGCGCAGGAGATCATTCTCATCGGCCAGGATACTACGGCCTACGGGCGCGATCTGGGCCTGAGCGATGGCCTGCCGCTGCTTGTGGAAGCGATTCTGGCTGGCATACCCCAACTGCGCTGGCTGCGGCTGATGTACGCCTACCCCGCCCGCGTGAGCGAGCGGCTCATTGAGGTCATGGCTTCGGATCCCCGCATCTGCCACTACCTGGACCTGCCATTGCAGCACGGCCATCCGGATACCCTGCGCCGCATGCGCCGCCCTGCGAACGTGAAGCGCACCTTGCAGCTCATCGAGCAGCTGCGTGTGGCTATGCCCGACATTGCTCTGCGCAGCACCTTCATCGTCGGCTATCCAGGAGAGACGGAGGCGGAGTTCCAAACGCTGCTCGACTTCGTCCAGGCCATCCAGATGGACAAAGTGGGCGTATTCACCTTCAGCGCCGAGCCAGGCACCATGGCGGCGGGGCTGCCGGATCAGGTGTCAGAGGAAGCGAAGCGGGAGCGCTACGAACGGTTGATGGCAACACAGCAGCGCATCTCGCTGACCCGCAACCAGACCCAAGTAGGCCGCCGGCTGGACGTGCTGGTGGAAGGGATCGGGGATGGTCTCAGCGTGGGACGCTCCTACCGCGACGCTCCGGAAGTTGATGGTCTCGTGCTCGTCTCGGACAAGTTGCCGTTGGCGCGCATGGCCCCCGTGGTCATCACGGGGGCCATGGAATATGATCTGCTGGGCACGGCAGTCTAGCTGGCGGCTGGGAGATGGAAACTGCCCTGGGGAATCCTGGGGCGGATTGTCATCTGCCCCAAAGGCGAGACCAGAAGCCGCGGCGCGGCTCCTCAGGGTAGCTTTGCCACTGCTCTACCAGCGCAGCCAACGTGTCCTCCACCGCGTGCAAGCGAGCTTCCAGCGGTTCCCGACGGGCTGCCTCCTGCCGCCTCAGTTCGGAGAGCGAGCGCTCCAGATCCAGCATGCGATCCCGCAGTTTGCCGTTCTCGGTTTTTAGGTTAAAATTGTCCTGGATCGCCACGCTCAACAGGTCTCGGTTGGCCTGCTGGCTGTTGAGGAGCAACTGCTGACCATCGGCCACGGTGTGCAGCGTATCGGAAAGCACCGTCACAGCCGGTGCAACTGTGGGGAGCGGTTCCTCGCTCGTCACCAAGGCGTAGGCCTCCCCCTCTGGGGCATCGCCTACGCGCAACGCCTGCAAGCGCCTCCTGACTTGGTCGTAGGCGTACCCTTCGGCAAGCAGCCCCTTGACGGTGATCAGCGTGGCCAGGTCCTCGTCGGCGTAGCGACGGTGCCTGTGCTCGTCTCCATCAGAAGGCTGGGCCGTTGACGACAGGAAGACGGCGAACTGCTGTGCCCAGCGGCGCAGCGTGGACACGGAAACACCGAGACGAGCGGCGACTTCCGATGGCCGCCGGTATGTTTGAGCGCTCATGCTCCCTCCTCGTCAATCACACGGTAGGCGGCGTCAATGACTTCTTCCTCTTCATCATCAGACGCTGCACTTTCAGAGACCGTTCGGCTGCCTTGCAGGTGCTCCTGCACAATCCCTTTCGGGCAGAGTTCGATGAACAACTGCATGCCCAGCAGAAGGACGGCCAGATCATCCAGTTGCCCCAGAACAGGGATGACATCGGGGACCAAATCCCAGGGCAACAAGAGGTAAGCGATCGCCAGTAGTGGAATAATGGCCTTGAGCCAGGTTGAAATGCGGTTGTCGGTCAGCAAGCGCCAAACGAGTTTGAAATGCCGCACGACATCGATCTTGTTAGTCTGGCGTTGAGGGGTAGATGCGTTGTTGTTACTCATTGGGTCTCCAAGGTTCGTGTATTGTACTCCACGTCATGTTTTGCACGTCGACGGGGCGATTATACTGCACCTTGGCCGATTTGGCAAGCGGCTACTCGCCCATCCACGGTGCTGATTGGCCCTCTTTCGCCCGACGGATCGCTCAGCAGCGTGCATGCTCACTCTGGCCAAGTAAGGGGCTTGCATGAAAACACTTCAACAGTGTCTCCTGGACTACCCCCTCGTGCTGTTACAGGCCATCGCAGAGCTGAGGGGCGTATCATTGACCAGCCATGTGCAACTGGAGGCAGCAGATCAGCTAGCCGCGGCCCTGACGGACCCGCCCAACATCGCCACCGCCGTCAACTCGTGCGGCCCCGAAGCCAAGGCTGCGCTGAGGAAACTGATCGGGGCGGGCGGACGTGTCACCGCGCCCGCCTTTGCACGCGCCTACGGTGAGTTGCGAACCTTCGGCCCTGGCCGGCTGGCTCGGCAGACTCCCTGGCGTCATCCAGCCAGTGCCGCGGAGGAACTCTGGTACCGCGGTCTCACTGCCCGTGGCTTCGCCCCCCTGGGTGAGAGCGTGGCGGAGTTCATCTTCGTGCCCAGCGATGTGCTGCCGCACCTGCCGCTGGAAGCTGCCGAACCGCCCAGCTTCGCCCTCGCTCCGGCCGGCGAGCCTGCCTCCGTCCGTCTCGCCGACGACGCGTTGCTGGAAGACACCTGCACGCTGCTGAGCATTGTGCAGGAGGAGGGAACATGGGTGGATCACCGCGGTCGCTGGCAAGAGCGATCGCTGGTTGCCCTCAACGAGCGACTGCTGCGCCCAGTTGTGCTCGACGCCTTCAACTCCGACCAGAGCAGCGATGCACTGGCGTTGCTGCTGCGTCTGGTGAAGCGTTTGGGCTGGCTGCGAGAGGAGCAGCGCCAGCAACACCTGTTTGCGGCGCCGGTGCGCTCGTGGCTGGAGGCCACGCCTGCGCAACAGCGACAGACGCTGTGGGCCGCCTGGCGGGATGACCCCGAGTGGGACGATCTCTGCCGGGTGCCTGGCCTGCGTTGCGAGGGCACCTGGCATCACGATCCACTGGCCGCTCGGCACAGGCTGCTCGGTTGCCTGGGCCGTTGCGAGCCAGGCGTCTGGTACATAATGAGTGATTTCGCTGCTGCTGTCAAGCGCGTCGATCCTGATTTCCAGCGGCCCGATGGCGACTACCGCTCCTGGTACGTGCGGGACGAGTCTAGCGGGCGTTACTTGACCGGGTTCGAGAACTGGGAGCAAGTGGAAGGAGCACTCATCGCCTACGTGCTGACGGGCCCCGCCCACTGGCTGGGGGCAACGGACGTAGGGAGTCTCTCGTCGGGCGCGGCTGGGGGCCAAGTGGCCAGCCCGGCCCGGCCCCAGTTTCGCCTCACTCGGACGGGGGCAACGTTGCTGGGGCTGACCGCGGAGGAGCCGCCGGAATGGACACTGCCGCGCTTGACGGTGCAGCCTGACTTCCGCGTCCAGATTCCTCATGGCTCGTCTTGCTTCGAGCGCTTTCGTCTGGCCCGCTTTGCCGTCTGGGAAACGAGTCGCCCTGCTTTTCGCTATCGCATCACACAGCGAGCGCTGAAGCGCGCCCAGCAGCAAGGTATCACGACCAAGCGTATCCTGGCCTTCCTACGCCGCGCCAGCAGCGGTGATCTGCCGTCCAACATCGTTCAAGCACTGACACACTGGGAGGAATGACGATGGCCTTTGTGATGCTAATCCCCTTCATGCTTGTCGCCCTCGTGGCCAACCTGACCGAGCGCAATCGCCAGTACCGTTGGATCACGCAAACGCTCCTGATCCTCGGCAACCTGTCCGTGCTGTTCTCAGCGCTGCTGGTGCTGCTGATGAAACTGGCCTACGGACTCAGCGAGGCGCCTCTGGAGATGCTTCCCGTCGAACCAAGGTGGGGAACGGCGGCCGCTATCCTGGCCCTTACAGGACTGCTCGGCTTCGTGCCTCTGGCGCCGGGCGTGCGACGGCTCCTGGCCCGCAGGCTGGACATTGACCCCGACTCCACCGTGCACACCACAGCGCTCGTTTTCGCTGTCTATATGGTCGGACTGACACTGATGCAGATTCCCTTCATCGGCGGACTGGAAGGCCTGGAGAAGCTGGAGGTATCCCTGGGATCGCTCGATCTGTGGTTGCAAGCGCTGGCACTGCTGCTCATGGGACTGATCGGTGTCGGGCTGGGAGTGCGGCGAGGTGTGAATGAGACAGCGGCCCGCCTGGGCCTGCGCTGGCCCTCGTGGCGGATATGGCTGGGCGTCATCGGGCTGGTGATTCTCCTCCAGGCCCTCGATTTCGGGGTAGCGGCAGGCTGGCAGGCGCTGGACCCTGCCAGCTATGAACGAATCGGCCGCATCAGCGAACGGCTCTTCGGCGGCTTCATGTCGCCCTGGGGCGCGCTGGCCGTAGGCATAGCAGCCGGTCTGAGCGAGGAGACGCTGTTCCGGGGTGCGTTGCAGCCTCGTTTCGGCATTGTGCTCACCAGCTTGCTTTTCGCCATCAGTCATGTTCAGTATGGCTTCTCCCCCGCCACTCTGGTCATCTTCGTCATTGGGCTGATCCTGGGCTGGTTGCGCAAGCGCTCAGGGCTGGTGGCCTGCATCGCCCTGCATGCGCTCTACAACATCGTCAACCTGCTGATGGCCTCACTGTGGCCGTAGCCAAGCAAGGTTGACGACATCCTGCCCTTGGGGTAAAATGATGTGCGGGAGGCGCCAAGGCGATGGATCTGAGCGAGCGATTGCGGCGTTTGCAGCGGCTGGGGCTGCACAAGGGGACAGCGAAGCTGGACAGCCTCGCGCCGCTGGCCGCCGACCATGGCATCGAGACGGCAGTGGAGGGCGAATGGGTCTCGACTCCCCACGGCAATTGCTTCGTCTCCGAAGCCACGTATCCCCTCGATACGCAACGCGGGGGCCTGTCTCTGGGCGAATGCCTGACGCTGTCCTCAGCGGCGGTCGCGGCTTGCGCTCGCGACCCTGCACTGGCCGGCCTGGACTTCCGCAGGGCCGCCTTCATTGACACAGAGACCAGCGGCCTGGCCGGGGGCACAGGCACCCTTGTCTTTCTGCTCGGTGTCGGCACATTTGAAAACCAGAGCTTCTTTGTGCGGCAGCTCTTCATGCGCACGCCCGCTGAGGAACGGGCGCTGTTGCACGCCGCGTCCGGCATGCTCGACTGCTGCACGGGCCTGGTGAGCTACAACGGCCGCGCCTTTGATCTGCCATTGCTGAACACCCGCTTCATCCTCAACCGTCAGCTCCCCCGCCTGCAGGAAGCGCCGCATCTGGACCTGCTGTTCCCCGCCCGTCGTCTGTGGCGAGCCCGTCTTGGCTCCTGTACGCTGGGCAACGTGGAACAGGAAGCGCTGGGGGTGCACCGTGAGGAGGCCGACGTGCCGGGCTGGCTCATCCCCACGCTCTACCGCCAGTACCTGCGCAGCGGGGATGCACGCGAGCTCCGTGGGGTCTTCTATCATAACCTGGAAGACATCCTGTCCCTGGTCACGCTGGCCGCACGGCTCTGTCGCCTCTTCGTTCCGTACTCTGACCCCTCCAGCATCTTGGATGATCTCCCCTCGACTGACCGAGTCAGTCTGGGCCGCGCCTACGAGGAGCTAGGGTGGGCTGTAGCCAGCGAGGAGGCCTACCGGGGTGCGCTGGCGACGTCGCTGCCGCCCGAGGTACAGGAACGGGCACTGCGTCGTCTCTCCTTCCTGCTCAAGCGGCAAGGAAGACGGCAAGAAGCTGCCTGTCTGTGGCAGACCTGGAGCGAGGAACTCTCGTCGGTTGACCATGTGATTCCCTTTGTCGAGTTGGCGAAGCACCACGAATGGCATGTGGTGGACTTGCCCCTGGCCCTTTCTTGGACAGAGCAGGCCGTCCAGAGAGCGGAGGCTTGGCCGCCATCTTCTCGCCGCAGCGCGGCATTGGCCGAACTTCAACATCGGCTGAACCGGCTGGAGCGCAAGCTGGTGAAGAGTGTGAGGCTATGAGAAGCGTTCCACGATTTCCGATAAGCCGTCAACTTTCGCAAGAACGGATTATGTGGTATAATGTCGCGCAAATCCTGTCGAGGAGGAACACGCGATGCTCATTGTTCGTATCAGTGAATTCTTCGGTACCTGGTTGATGAATGACGACGGCTGCACAGGCAGACTGATACTCGAAGGGGTGGGAGACCCGGAAGACCCCGAGTTCGCCCTGAGTGCTCGCTATACGGACGCGGACGGCCAACCATACCCCGTAGACAGTATCAGCATTAGCGTTCATAAGATCAGCTTCATCGTCCATTTCACCGAGCACAGCCAACTGTATCGTGGCTACCTGTTCACCGAAACCCGAGATGCTCTGGCTGGCTACACCATCCGCGGCGATGATCGCTATGGCTGGTTTGCCATACTTGCGGACTCTTCCCTGGTCGCTTGTTAGGCAGTCGGCGGACCTGTATTCGTAGGCTCCGCTGGGGGCGTGGTCTCCATACCCTCTGCTGATTGCTTCCTTGTCACCTGCCCCCGGGCCGCGCCCATTCTCCGCCTTTTCAACAGACCATTCCCAACTCTCGAGGAGATGGCCTCACCAT